>Ga0307966_1003820_pt1 | contig 11261 bp, 10 predicted proteins | sample OrgLakmetagen646_FD_203141 | JGI IMG/M metagenome (GOLD analysis project Ga0307966, IMG submission 203141) | Saline water microbial communities from Organic Lake, Antarctica - #646 | ecosystem: Environmental > Aquatic > Non-marine Saline and Alkaline > Saline | place: Antarctica: Organic Lake... | reverse complement strand
CAAAAGTATATTTAAAAATTAGTTACTTAGATAAGGGTTTTAAATAAGCCATTAAAATCGTGGAAGAACCATATTTATAAAATCAGCTTTAAAAAAGCAAGAGATGTTGAGATAGGTAAGTAATTACGAATTGGGGAATTACGAATTACGAAGCCCTCAACGCAGTTAATTACGAATTCAAAAGGAACTTATGGAATGGTTAATTATAGTTTTGCTCCAACAGGAACTTATATTTATAAAATCAGCTTTAAAAAAGCAAGAGATGATGAGAGAGTTGAAGTTATTGGGAGTGTGAATTTGTTGAGATAGGTAAGTAATTACGAATTGTGGAATTACGAACGGCGAAGCCCTCAACGCAGTTAATTACGAACGGCGAAGCACTCAAAGCAATTAATTTTAGAGATTTGGGCTTTAAAAAAGCAAGAGATGATGAGAGAGTTGAAGTTATTGGGAGTGTGAATTTGTTGAGATAGTTAGATAATTACGAATTGTGCAATTCCGAACGGCGAAGCCTTCAACGCAGTTAATTATGAATTAGGTAAGGGTGGTTAGGGAATGAAAAAATAATGAATGATGAATGATGAATGATGAATTTTTTGGATTGCATGAGTAGATTTAGGAATTTCAAAAAAGAATTCTCTTATAAAAGTTAAAGATGAAGAATGAGTTGAAACCGCTGGTAATGCTAAATTATTTAATCATAAGTACAATGGGAGGTTTTTAAAACAGATCATTGTTTCACAAACTTCAAGACCTGTAAACTTTCATTTATTTGAATCCTTACAAAATAAATTCCTTTTGCCAATTGAGAAATGTCAATTTCTGATTGCGTCTCAGTTAATGATTTACGAATAATCTCCTTTCCGTAATTATCGGTAATTCTTAAATGATAATTATGATTGGGAATGTAATTCGTTATTGCTAAATTTAACTTATCAGTGGTTGGGTTGGGATAAATCGATAAACCAATTTCTTGAATTTCAGTTTCAATGTTCAATGGTCTAACACACTTCCAGGTTTCTTTGAGGCGCGTATTTTGAGGATCGATTCCAGCAGTATAATACAGATTGGTTCCGTTGTTAAAGGACATTCCGCCTCGTCTTTCAGTAGAAGGTATCGAAATGAGTTGTTCCCACGTTTCATCAATGAGATTATAACTCCATAAATCACTGTAATAATCGCTGAGATTATCCATTCCACCAATAACAAAAAGCTTATTTGCTATAGTATTTAGTGATGAATGCATTCTTCCTAATCCTGGAAAGGTACTTTTTAGTGTCCAAGCGTCTGAAATGGGATTATATTCATACAATTTATTTTGGAATTCATTATTTTCATCTTTTCCGAAAATCAAATAACCTTTATTGTTGTGAGATGAAGCAGAGGAACGGTAAATATTTCCAAAGGGAAAATTACCTTTTTGTTGCCAAGAATCATTGTCCATATCATATGCCCAAACTTCATCAATGGCGTTATTAGATAGCGTATTTCCCCCAATTATGTAGGCGATGTTATCTATAATAAATGAAGCAGCACCTCGTCTTCCAACATCAGGCAAAACAGATTTTTCGGACCAATTATTTGCTGTAGGGTCATACATCCAAATATCTTTTAAATAATTGCCGCTTTTGAGTCCGCCAAAAATATACCCATGCGTTGCTGAAGAAAATCCAGAAGCATATTGGCGTTCTTCGCCACTAGGCATAGAGGCTATTGATGTCCATTGATCTGTACTCATGTTCATGGAATGAAAATCGCGGGTTTCAACCCAACCTGTTTTGTATCCAGTTCCACAATAGGCTTTATTTCCAATCACAAATGAAGTTCCATCATCCCTTTCTGTTGCAGGAAAGTCATCTACTTGAATCCATGATTGAGAATGTGCATTAAAAAAATACAGAATGAAAAATAAAGAGAATAATGACTTAAACTTAAAGGGTGGTAAATAGAAATGTCTTGAATTAATTGATCGTCTCAAAATTTCAAAAGTTTAATTTTTAAGGTAATATCAATTTTCTAACGTATTTAAAGTCTTTTTGTTGTATGATTTGGTTCAGAATAATTCAGATTAGATTTCATTCATCACTTCTATGATAATCGCTAAAGCTTTTTCAGCTTCTTCACGACTTAAAGTCAGTGGTGGACTCAACCTAAAACTCTCAGGATGTGATAGGAACCAAAAAGAAATTAATCCTTTCTCCATACATTTCATTACAATTTGGTTGACTACCTCAGCATTTTTCATGTCAATAGCAAACATATAACCAACACGCCTAACTTCCTTCACAAGCTGATGTTTCAGCAGCTCATCTTCTATAAATTGTCCAATACTTTCGACTTCAGTGTAATCAATTCCAGACAATACTTTCAATCCAGCCGCTGCAGCAGCGCAAACAACAGGGTGACCGCCAAAAGTTGTGATATGTCCTAAGATTGGATCATGACTGAATAAATCTAGTTTTTCTTGACTACTTACTAAAGCACCAATTGGCATTCCTCCGCCTAAAGCTTTTCCAAGTGTTAAAATATCAGGTACAACTCCAGAATGTTCGAAGGTAAAGTTCATTCCAGATCTTCCCATTCCACATTGTATTTCATCAAAAATCAATTGCGCCCCTGTTTCATCACATCTTTTACGCAGTGCTAAAAGATATTCATTAGAAGCTTTTCGAACACCAGCATCTCCTTGAATAGGTTCGATAAAAACACCTGCTGTTTTATCAGTTATTAAATCTAAATCTTCAAATAAATTATGATGAATGAAATTAACTTCCGGCATCAAAGGTTCAAATGGTTTTTTCTTGAGTTCCTTACTGGACAAACTCAAACTTCCATTTGTGCTTCCGTGGTATGCCCCATAACAAGAAATGATTTCTCTTCTTGCTGTAACACGCTTTGCTAACTTAATAGCCGCTTCGTTGGCTTCCGTTCCAGAGTTAACAGCGTATACAGAATTCAATGCGTCTGGTAAAATTGCTGTCAAACGCTCTGCCATTTCTAATGGAGCATCTTGAATAAATTCACCATACACCATAACGTGTAAGTGACGGTCGATTTGAGCTTTCAAAGCTTTGACAACTTCAGGATGGTTGTGTCCAATATTGTTTACCGCAACGCCAGCAATCATATCTAAATAAGGTTTCCCTTGCTTGTCATAGATGTAACTTCCTTTCGCATAATCTATTTCGATTAAGAAAGGAAAAGGATTTGTTTGTCCTTGAATTTGCTTGAATTTTTCTGATGTTCTCAATATTTTTTTTATAAATTTATTATTTATCTGAATCATAAGTTGAATTGACTAGGCTAAATATGCAATATAAATAGTGTCTGGTCGGAAAAAGACAATTTTTATAAATTGTATAAATTTTGAGAGGTATTTATTCAATCATAATAATCTCTTAAGGTTTTTCCCGATTTCTCGGGACAGGCTATGAGCTTGCTTTGCTGCGGTTTGTTTTTCTTTGTTTAAGAGATGCCCAAGCATCAGCCGACGAGAAAAAAATTAAAATAGACGCAAAAGAATCAATTTTAATTTTGTTGTGTTGCCGACCAGACACTAAATAGTTCTTAGGGTTTAAAAACATTTCTGAATAAACTGTTTAAATGAAATTATTTACGCGCAATTACTTTTTTCGCTGCTTTAATTACATCAGGTGTATCGATATTGTATTTTGCCATCAATTCGACAGGCGTTCCGCTTTCTCCAAAAGTATCATTAACTCCAACCAATTCTTGTGGAGTAGGCGTATTTCTGCTCAAAACTTGCGCTACAGCATCTCCTAAACCTCCATTGATCATGTGTTCCTCAGCCGTTACAACACAACCTGTTTTTTTGGCTGTCGCTAAAATAGCATTTACATCTAAAGGTTTGATCGTATGCATATTGATTACTTCAGCATCAATTCCTTCTTTTGCCAATTCTTGAGCCGCTTCAATTGCTTTGTAAACCATATGTCCACATGCAATAATTGAAACATCTTTCCCTTCAAAAATAGTATCTGCTTTTCCAATAACGAAATCAGCATCCTCTGTTGAGAAAATCGGTACTTTTGGTCGACCAAAACGAAGATAAACAGGACCTTCCATTGCAGCGATTGCTTTTGTCGCTAGTTTCGTTTGATTAAAGTCAGCAGGAACAATAACCGTCATATTCGGCATCATTTTCATCATTCCGATATCTTCCAAAATTTGATGTGTTGCCCCATCTTCTCCAAGTGTTAGTCCAGCGTGAGAAGCACAAATTTTCACATTCTTTTTAGAATACGCCACTGATTGACGAATTTGGTCGTAGACTCTTCCTGTAGAGAAGTTAGCAAATGTTCCAGTAAAAGGAATTTTTCCTCCAATAGTCATTCCAGCAGCCATACTGATCATGTTTGCTTCTGAAATACCTACTTGAAAAAAACGATCTGGAAAATCATCTTCAAAAGCATTCATTTTCAAAGAACCGGTTAAATCGGCGCACAATGCAACAACATTTGGATGTGATTTACCCAATTCGTGCAAACCTTCTCCAAATCCAGAACGTGTATCTTTTTCGCCTAAAATTTTGATTTTCTTTTCCATTATAAATTTATCGTTACTGTTTTGTTAGAATATACGTTAAAATCTTTTTGTTTAGTGTAGCTGGTAGATTTTAATTCTTTTTGTCTATATACTACAACATATTTCCCCGGTTGAAGGATTAAACTGTTGCTGGTTGTGTTTTCCTCTAAATCACAAACCCATTCAAAAACGTCATTTTGTTTTACTTCAAATATTTGAGCTGTTACTAGCTTATAAGCTGAAAAATTAACCACTCCTGGAGCGTCAATAGATACTATTGTTGTAGCACTTTGATTCACTCTAATCGTTTCATATCTTCTCGGTAAAGTAAGCATCTCTAATTCGTATTCACCGACAATATATTCTTGGATAGCATTAAATTTTTGAACATTTAAAGTATTTGACTTTCCTTTTTTCATTACACGTACATCAACAAAGTCATACCGTGTTGGCTGCTTAAAAACTACTTTTATCCGACCCTGAGGGGTGGGGAGTTCAATTGTATTGTGAATGTTCTTATAAATTTTAATTCCATTTTTAACTTGCTCTGGAAGGGTTTTTACATACAAATCATACTGCGTATTTGGATCCAAAACCAAAGTGTCAGGTAGTCCTTTTTCATTTAGTGTGTGCATGTATGCATACTTCAGATTTTGTGTTCCAGCTTCATATAAAAACATGGAAACGTTTGTTTCTAAAGGTTTTCCATCAATTGTATTTAAATTAATCTGAACAGTAGTATTCACTAAAGCTTTATTTACAACATTTTTTAAAACAGCTTCAAAAGCAACAGGATCTTCTGCCGATTTGTAATTTCCGTAGCAATCAAAATGCGATAAATATGACATGTCCATTCCTAAACCTATCACAAAGGGACTTATGGTGATTCCTTTGGCGCGCAATTTATCTGCAATCACACAAGGCTCATCATCACAAGCTTCAACGCCGTCAGTGATTAGAATAATAATATTTCTGGACGTTTTATCTGGGAAATCACTTGCTGCTTGCTCCAAAGAACGTGCAATAGGCGTTGTTCCTTTTGCCCGAAGTGTTCGGATTTTATTCAAAACAGCAGCGTAATTGTTCTGTGCAAAAGGAACTTCTAGTTTTGTGTCTGCACAATCTTGATAATTTGCAGTAATAGGGGACTGGTGACCATAAACACGCAAAGCGATTTCCAAGTTTGGAATTCCTCTCAAACTATCTATGGATCTTGATATAATTCGTTTTGCGGTTACAAAACGAGATTCATCTCCCCATTTTTTATTCATTGAATTGGATGCGTCAAGAACAAAAAGTATACGCGTTAATTCCTCCTGAGCATAGCTATACCCAGTAATACTAATTAATACCGCAATAATTAATTTTTTCATTCTTCAACTTCTTTTCGCTTGTAAATTGGCGAGGTCTCCTTAATAATCTCCTAAAGTCTCTTCCAACTGATTTAAAGCGCTTTCTAATTGTTCCGCATTTGGTGCTGCTCCATGCCATTTGTGTGTACCAGTCATGAAGTCAACTCCTTGACCCATTTCTGTTTTTAGTAATACGACGACTGGCTTTCCTTTTCCAGATAGTGCTTGTGCTTTTTCATATGTAGCAATCAATACCTCCAGATTGTTACCATCAACTTCTAATGTTTCCCAGCCAAAAGCTTGCCATTTTAATTTTAGGTTACCTAACGATAAAACATCTTCGACATCACCATCAATTTGGCGGCCATTGTAGTCAACAGATGCAATAATATTGTCAACGTTTTTAGCTGCTGCATACATTGCAGCCTCCCAAATTTGACCTTCTTGAAGTTCTCCATCCCCCATTAAAACATAAACAAAACGATCATCGTTATTTAATTTTTTTGCTTCAGCAGCTCCAATTCCCATGGAAAGACCTTGTCCTAAAGAACCAGATGCAGCGCGAATTCCAGGTAAATCATGGTCTACACTTGGGTGACCTTGTAATCTTGAATTTAATTTTCTAAATGTTGCTAACTCAGACACTGGAAAATAATTTGCACGCGCCAAAGTACTGTACCAAACAGGAGAAATGTGCCCATTTGAAAGGAAAAACAAATCTTCTCCTTTACCGTCCATAGTATAGTTTTTGGGATCTTGTTTTAATATTTTGTGATACATCACTGTAAAAAAATCAGCACAACCAAGTGAACCTCCTGGATGTCCTGAGTTTACGGCCGCAACCATTCTTACAATATCTCTTCTCGTCTGTGAAGCATATTGCTCCATTGTTTTAATATCCATAGCTAATTGTGACAAATTAATTTTCAATTACAAATCTATACTTAATTTAGAATATTATAGTAGAACTAGCCCTTATTTTATTACTACTTTTACACAAAATATAGAAGGCTATGTATACTGTGAACGAAATGTTAATTCGTTTTAGTGATAAACTAAACGGAGTATTTATAGATCGAGAGAAGAGACAAATTGCTAAAATGTTTATGATGCATCACTTGGATCAAGACGGAACAGATCTTTTATTAAATAAAGACCAAGAAGTTCCAACTGATGTTGTCGAAAAACTCGAGCACGCAATAGATAAGATCAATAGTGGGAAGCCGGTGCAATATGCTTTAGGATATATGTATTTTTATGATTTAAAGTTAAAAGTTGATCATAGGGCCTTGATTCCTAGACCTGAAACTGAAGAGTTAGCACATTGGATAGTTAAATTATGGAAGAATAGAAGTCCAAAGGTACTGGATGTTGGCACCGGAAGTGGCTGTCTTGCTTTGGCGATAAAAGATAATCTTCCAAAAAGTAATGTATTTGGAGTAGATGTTATTCAAAACGCTTTAGATTTAGCCAAAGAGAACGCCGAAAATTTAAATATAGATGTCACTTTTGATTTTGCGAACGCAGTAAATTTACATGCCTATTCTCATTATAAATGGGATTTAATTGTTTCTAATCCACCTTATATTCCATTAAATGAAAAAGTAGAAATTAAAAATCATGTTATAGATTACGAGCCAGATACTGCTTTATTTGTTCCCAACAATAACCCTCTACTTTACTACAAAGCAATTGCGCTTTACGCCAGAGATCATTTGGTCTCAAAAGGAAGTCTTTTTTTTGAAGTGCATGAGAAAATGGCAACGGAGGTGAAAGATGTTTTAAATTCGCTTGGATTTAAACAAGTTGAAATTCGGCAAGATTTACAGGGTAAAGACCGTATGATTCACGCAAAATTTTAAAGAAAAATGAAAAATTTAGAGGCGGCTAAGAGAATTGAAGATTTATCCAAAGAGTTAAATCATTACAACCATCAGTACTATATAGAAAACGTATCTGAAATTTCAGATTTTGAATATGATCAGCGATTGAAAGAATTGCAGGTTCTTGAGGAAAAATTCCCAGAATTGGCGGCCCCAAATAGTCCGACCAAAAGAGTTGGAGGAGATATTACGAAAAAATTTGAGACTGTAAAGCATGAGTATCCAATGCTCTCTTTATCCAATACTTACTCTGAAGAAGAAATTGTAGATTGGGAAAACCGTGTAAAGAAATTAGTTCCTGGAGAAGTAAACTACGTTTGTGAACTAAAGTATGATGGTGTTGCCATTGGCATTCGTTATGAAAATGGAGCATTAGTTCAAGCCATAACAAGAGGAGATGGAACACAAGGTGAGAATGTTTCAGCGAACGTAAAAACAATTCGAACTATTCCTTTACATCTTAAAGGTAATTATCCTGAATTATTTGAAATACGTGGAGAAATTTTCTTTCCATTGGCTTCTTTTAATACTTTGAATAAATCGAGAGAAGAAAATGGAGAAGAACTTTTTGCTAATCCACGAAATTCTGCTTCTGGAACATTGAAACTGCAAGATTCAAGTGTTGTCGCAGATCGTGGTTTGGATTGTTTTTTATATGGTGTATACGGAACAGATCTTCCTGCAGAAGGACATTATAAAAGCGTATTAAATGCTGGGGAATGGGGGTTTAAAATTCCTACTCCAGAAAAGAAATATTTAAAAAGAACAGATTCTATCGAAGGAATAATGGACTTTATTCATTATTGGGATGAAAATCGTGGAGATTTGCCCTTTGAAATTGACGGAGTTGTAATTAAAATAGATGATTATAGTCAGCAAGAGGAACTTGGTAATACTGCTAAATCTCCCCGTTGGGCAATTGCTTATAAATTCAAGACAGAACAAGCCAGTGCAGATTTAGAGGCGGTGACTTATCAAGTTGGAAGAACAGGCGCAATAACTCCAGTTGCAAATCTTTCTGCTGTTGCCTTAGGTGGAACAATTGTTCGCCGTGCTTCTTTATACAACGAGGATCAAATCAATAAATTAGATCTTCATGAAAATGATGTTGTTTACGTGGAGAAAGGTGGAGAAATTATCCCTAAAATTGTTGGTGTTGATTTAACGCAAAGATCAAAAAATGCTAAGAAAATAGAATTTATTTCTGTTTGTCCAGAATGTGAAAATCCACTCAAAAGAATAGCAGGTGAAGCGCATCATTATTGTTTAAATGATTTAGGATGTCCACCTCAAATAACAGGTAGAATAATTCATTTTATTTCCCGTAAGGCCATGGATATTGAAGGAATCGGAGCAGAAACAGTAGAGCAACTCTTCGCAGAAGGTTATATTCACAACAGCGCGGATTTATTTACCTTGACATTGGACCAGATTGCTGGATTGGAAAGAATGGGAGATAAATCTGCAAACAACTTATTAATAGGATTAGAGGAAGCAAAGAAAATTCCCTTTGAAAGGGTTTTGTTTGCTTTGGGTATACGTCATGTTGGAGAGACAGTAGCCAAGAAGATAGCAAAAGCATTGAAGAATATTGATGCGATTAGAAACGCTACTTTTGATGAATTAATAACCATTGATGAAGTAGGAGAGAAGATTGCTATTTCTATTCAGCAACATTTCTTACAGACTGAAAACGTAAAGATTGTGGAAGGGTTAAAAGCTGCAGGATTGCAATTCGAAATAATCGAAAAAGAATTAGACAGTGCTGTACTTCAAGGGAAAACTATTGTTGTCTCAGGTGTTTTTCAAATACTTTCGCGTAAAGAATTGAAAGAGGCTATTGAGGCCAATGGAGGGAAAAATGCAGGTAGTATTTCGTCAAAAACTTCATTTATTGTTGCAGGTGACAATATGGGGCCAGCAAAATTAGAAAAAGCCAAGAATTTAGGCGTTGAGATTATTACCGAAGCTGAATTTATAGACATAATTAAAGGATAGGATGAAGAAAAAAATCATTATTATTTCCAATTGGAAAAGTAAAGATGAATTTCAACAATTGAAGTCCAATGTTGAAAACAATATCAGTGGTGTTGAATCATTTTATTACCTAGCCTGTATTGATGATCCAAAAAAAATAGAGACGTTACCGCTAATTTCAAGTGTTTATTATCTTTCTAAACGCGATTTCAGTATTTTCGGTAAAATTAAAACTCCGCTGCTGCGTGGACTACTAATGAAAGAATCGGCTGGACTGTTAATTGCTGCAATTGAAACAGAGACAGTGCTTTTGAAGAAAGTATTAAAACATTCAAAATTGATGAGTGTAGGAATAGAAAAGGAGAATTTACCTAATTTTGAACTCGCATTTAAAAACTCTCAATTGTTGGGAGGAAAGTTATTCAAACAGATGAATACTTATTTAACCAAAATTCAATTATAATGCAATTTAAAGGAACAGGAGTAGCTTTGGTTACACCATTTACAAAAGAAGGAAGTGTAGATGAAAAAGCACTTAGAAAATTGGTTGATCACCAAATTGAAAATGGAACAGATTTTTTAGTCGTTCAAGGAACAACAGGAGAGACTGCCACTTTAACAACAGATGAAAAAAAGCGTGTTTTAGATATTGTTATCGAACAAAATAATGGAAAATTACCAATTGTTTTAGGGATAGCAGATAACAATACCGCTGCTTTGGTTGAAGAAATTAAAGCATTTGAAAACGATGGCGTAGATGGTTTTTTAAGTGCATCTCCTCATTACAATAAACCAAGTCAACGCGGAATTATTGCTCATTTCGAAGCAATTGCAAAGGTAGCTAAGAAGCCTATTATTTTGTACAATGTTCCCGGAAGAACAGCAAGTAATATGACAGCGGAAACAACTTTGACTTTAGCAAAGATAAAGAATATTGTAGGTGTAAAAGAAGCTTCTGGAAATTTAGTACAAGTGATGCAAATTCTAAAAAATGCACCTAAAGACTTCGCTGTTTTATCAGGCGAAGATGCTTTGACAATGCCAATTGTTGCAATGGGAGGCCATGGAGTTATTTCTGTAGTTGCCAATGCTTTACCAAAACAATTTTCGAATATGATTAATGCGACAATCAATGGAGATTTGGCTAAAGCGAGAAAAGAGCACTTTAGTATTTTGGATATCACAAGTTCATTTTTTGCAGAAGGAAATCCATCAGGAATAAAGTTTTGTTTAGAATTGATAGGAATTGGAACTGATATGGTGCGTTTGCCATTGACCACTATTAGCGATGAATTAAAGTCTAAAATGACCAAACAATTAAAACTTATTGATTAATTTTTTTCATTTAGGTTAAACATTGTGTGATATAAAAAAAAACAATTAATTTTGAAGTATAACCAAATACTTAAATCATGATTAATAAGGCCTTTTATTTTTCCTCTATTCTGTTTTTATTTTTCACTTCCTGTAGTTCAGAACAGGATGAAATGATGAATATTGATGA
>Ga0307966_1003818_pt1 | contig 11266 bp, 5 predicted proteins | sample OrgLakmetagen646_FD_203141 | JGI IMG/M metagenome (GOLD analysis project Ga0307966, IMG submission 203141) | Saline water microbial communities from Organic Lake, Antarctica - #646 | ecosystem: Environmental > Aquatic > Non-marine Saline and Alkaline > Saline | place: Antarctica: Organic Lake... | reverse complement strand
GACATAGACACCCTCGGCCGCTAATTCGAAACCCATCGGCAGGTGTAAGCCGTCGGCGAAGACCGATTGTTTGTCGGCCTTACCATCGCCATCGGTGTCTTCAAAAATGATCAACTTGTCGTCCGGCTTTGGATCGCCCGGGCGGTAGGCCGGATAACTGGGAGCGACGGACACCCAGAGCCGTCCCTGATTGTCAAAGCTCATATTCACCGGATTGCGCAGGTCGGGAAAATCACTTTCGGCCGCGAAGAGTTCAATTTTGAAGCCTTCCATCATTTTGAAGGTTTCTTTGGCATCGCTCTCGCCAATGAATTCGATATCGCGCCCGAAATTCGTCTCGACTGGGTCGAGCTCGCGCGTGCCGGCATCGGCGGTTTCCAGGTCGAAAGTCTTGCCCTGAGCCTGTGCCCAGATGGCCTGGTCGCGGTTGGTCGTAAGTTGGCGGGTCTTTTCGATTTCAGGCGGGTAGTTGACCGTTCCGAAGGGTGCCCGCCGGCGCCCGTAAACATGCACACCGTTGAGGATCCGGTAGTCGTGCTTCCACATCCAGTTTTTGTCGAGGACTAGTTGGCGCAGTGTCTCGTCAAGGCTTTTGCCCGGTTCGATGCCAAAGAGTGCTTCCACCAGTAAACCGGCGATCAGGCGATTGCCACGGGCATTAGGAAGAAAGCCGTTCAGAGTGAATGCTTCCTCCGTTGCTTTCATCGCCATGTTGCTTGGATGGAAGAGGTCGATATACCCGATGCCATGATCGGAGGCAACTTTTGCCATGGCATCAGCGTAAAGGATCAGGTTGGCGTTCTCGTTGTCGCCATTCGGTAAGTCGCCGGACCCCGGCAAATCTTCAAAAGCAATCGGCGAAACGAGGATCAGCTGGGGAGGGGACTTACCATTGTAGGACTGCCGCTTCGAATGCTGGACCCAGGCGTCCAACTCGGCGGCGAATTGCCGCACGCCCGCCGGCCCGTTGAAAGATTCATTATAGCCGAAGAATCCCAGAATGATGTCCGCCTGAGAGAGCGCCAGCCAATCGTCAGGGGACGGTTCCACCCCGTTGCCCTTGTGCTGGGGGTAGCCGTCGCTGACTGCTTCAGCGCCGGGGAAGGCCCAGGAGGACTCGCGGCCGGCACGGGGGCGGTAGGTGGCGGTGTCGCCCTCCACACAGAGGTTGCGTAGGACCAGCTGATGCTCCGGGAAAGCCTGGTGCAGCCGGGTTTCAAATTCGCCATAATCCAGCATCTGCGCGCCGAGCCCGTTGCCGATGAGCACGATACGGGAGCCGGGGCGGAGCTCTTCGATCATAGGGGCGGCGACCCCCATCGCCGCCATTGGAGTGAGGGCACTGAATATCACGAAGAGGAGTCGATGCCTTATGAGATCCTTGAAATTCATTGTTGGTGAGCGTGTTGGATCGTGCTGAGGTGAAAAGTTAAACGAAAGACTTTATTGGGTTTTGAACACTTAAAGTGGGGCTGTCAGTTGAAATTTCCGGGAATAGAGATCAGGTTGCCAATGTCTTAACAACATGCGAACGACCCATTCTACTTTATTTGTATTTTTTGCCTTTTTAATGTGCGGCACATTATTCCTTTTAGCTATGCCCGAAAAACCGACATCCTCCGACTCCAGCGAAGAAAACGTCAGCCAATGCGCTTCTGCCTGTGGCCTGCCTTCACACGTGGACCTTAGCAGCGGCGCGTTTCCGGTGCAGTTCACCGACGAAGAGTGGCGCGAGCGCCTGACAGAGCTGCAATATCACGTGGCGCGCAAGCAAGGCACGGAGCGCGCCTTCTCCAATCCCTACCACGATAATAAGAAGACCGGGCTCTACCGTTGTATCGGCTGTGATACACCGCTCTTCAGCAGCACGGATAAGTTCGACTCCGGCACCGGTTGGCCGAGCTTTACCCAGGCGATCGATGCGCGCACCTTGGGTGAACATCGCGATACCAGCTACGGCATGCTGCGAATTGAGGTGCACTGCGCGATATGCGGCTCGCATCAGGGGCATGTGTTCCCGGATGGACCGAAGCCGACGGGCCTACGCTACTGCATCAACTCGGCTTCGCTTGGTTTCGAAGCCGCCGAGTCGGTTGAAGCGATTAAGGAGCAGGTGAAAGCCTGGTATGCCCAGGAAGATTCTAAATGATTCTCCGCCGTCGGCGCTAAATGCGTAGCATCTCGTCAACTAACTTTTTCTCACACCCCGACCTTCCCGGTCGGGGTGTTTTTTGCTTTTGAATGGGGCAGCTGCGGCGGCACAAAATCAGGTGTGGCGAGGTTGCCGGGCGAACCACTCAGCTGTGCGTTCGGGCTTGACTCCGAAAGCCGGTAGAAAGCTTCTTATTAAAAAACCGATACTAGATCTCATAAAAATCGACATCAACGGCTCCTTGTGGCGGTCCGTGCTCGCTTGCACAGGCCAAGAGAAATATTTTTCGGGCCCGGAGGAGGGAAGCTTGCGTTAGAGGGGGCAATGGGGTTCGACCCCAAGACAGAGGGGGCAAACATTAACGTTAATAGGGCATCCTTTGCTTTTTTAACGACGCCTTAATCCTAATCTCACCGACCCCAGACATCAGAGGCTTTGAGCGCCGGCTCATCTAGCTCAACACCCGGCCAAGTTCCGAGCGGCACTTGATTGCTGTAAAGGTCGGTGAGCAGTCCTTTTGCCCGGGCGAGCATTTGCTCGACTTTCTCAGGGTGTTTAGCGGCAAGATTGTGCGCTTCCAATGGATCGGCATCGAGATTGTAGAGGGCGGGACCGTCTGTGAGCGGTGGGTCTTTGGGGGCTTCATCACCATAATTAAAGTGCAGCTTCCATTGGCCGATACGGATTGCCGTGGCATTACCCTTGCCGTGCCAGAAAAGTAGCTCTTCGCGGGCTGGCTTCGATTTGACTCCTCTTAAATTCGGCCAAGTGCTGACGCCATCCAGTTTCTGGGCGTCGCGGGGAAGCTCGATCTCTACGCCACAGGCCTCGGCCAGGGTGGGATAAAGGTCAATCGCGGCGATAATCTGGTCACTCGTTTTACCTGCTGGTGTCACGCCAGGGTAGCGCACGATGCAGGGCACACGGGTGCCGCCCTCCAGTGACTGCCACTTCCCGCCGCTGAAAGGGGGTTCGTCGTTAGGCCCTGCCTGGCCGGGTTGACGACCGTTGTCGGAGGTAAAGATCACAATTGTGTTCTCGGCCTTGCCCGCATTTTCCAGCGCATCGAGAATTTGTCCGACGCGATAATCCAGCTCTTCGACGACATCAGTGTATTTGCCGGATTTATCTTCGCCGGATTTGCCCTGCCAATCCGGATGCGGGTCGGCAGGGAAGTGGGGTGCCGTCCAAGGCACATACATGAAAAAGGGCTTTTCGCTCGGCTCCTGTATCACGCGAATGACTTCCTCCGTAAAGGTTTCCGTGAGCAGGCGGTTGTCCCATTTCTTTTGAACGAGTTCACCATCACGATACATGTCCCGGCCCTGGTTGTTGGACATATAAATGTAGTAGGCTGAATCGAAGCCCTGCTCTTCGGGGCTCATATTTTTTTGGCCCAGATGCCATTTACCTGATATCGCCGTGCGGTAGCCAGCATCCCGAAAAGCTTCAGCAACGGTATAGACTTTGGGGGACATGCCGGTCTTGGGTGGAAAACCGTAGCCCATCACGCCCCAGCGCCAGCCGAGCCGGGCGGGATAGGATCCGGAGAGCAATGCCATACGAGAGGGCGAGCAAACCGGGTTGCCTGCATAATAGCTGCTGAGCTTGACGCCCTGACGCGCGAGGTTGTCGATGTGCGGCGTCTCGATTCGCTCGCTCCCGTAGCAGGACAGGTCCTCATTCGCGAGGTCGTCCGCCATCATGAGGATGACATTGGGGCGGGCTTTGTCCTGATTGGATTGAGCTTTTTCGTGGTTGTGAACACACGCAGACGTGAGCAGCGAGAAAGTTGCTAATATGGGGAATAGGAAAATTTTCATTTTAAGCAGTATTTTGAAATTCCCGCCTGCCAACTCTCGAAATGCTACAGAACGGGAATCCTGAGCTATACGGGTTTTGGGGGCAAGATGGGCTGAATCCTGAACCACCATCAAAGGTCTCAGACGTGAATTTGACAAGGGGTTTTCAGGGAGCCTCGGCAATTACGGGGAACAAGTGCTTGCAAAACAGAACCAGTATAAGCCTATATGAAGGTGATGAAATTAATCTCGGTATTCTTTCTTTTATTGGGCACTGCAGTTTCGGCAGCGGAGCGTCCCAATATTCTCTTTATCTTTTCAGACGACCATGCGCTCAATGCGATCTCGGCCTACAACGGTCCGCTGAAAGACATCGCCCCGACGCCGAATCTGGATCGCATCGCCGATCAGGGTGCCATCTTCACCCGTTCCTACTGCAGTAATTCCATCTGTGGCCCGTCCCGAGCAGCGATCCTTACGGGTAAGCACAGCCACATCAACGGTTACCTCGATAATGGTTACTTCAACAAAGATTACCTGGAGGATGTAAATTTTCGCTTTGATGGGAGCCAGACCACCTTCCCGAAGTTGCTGCGAAAGGTCGGCTACCAAACCGCCCTGATTGGTAAATGGCACCTAAATACCACTCCGGAGGGCTTCGATTATTGGGAAAGGCTGCCGGGGCAGGGGAGCTACTACAACCCACATTTTATTCAGCAGGACGGCAGCCGGAAACAATACCAGGGCTACGTGACGGATATCGTCACGGAGCGTGCCATCGATTGGCTCAAAACGGGACGCGACAAAGATAAACCCTTCCTGCTCATGGCTCAGCAAAAGGCACCGCACCGAAATTGGTCGCCAGCCCTGCGCCATACTGACCTCTGGGACGATGTCGACATTCCTGAACCAGCTACACTCTTCGACGACTACGCCAACCGTCACCCCTCCCTCAAGAAACAGGAGATGAGCATCGAGAAGAACTTCTACCACGGTTGGGACATGAAGTTGCACGGCGAGAATCCTTTCCCGGAATACTTCGACTCTTACCCGAACAAAGAATACGACCGGATGACCGATGCTCAGAAAAAGCAGTGGGATGCCAGTTACGAAGCCGAGAACCAGGCGCTTCTGGCGGCTATAGAGTCCGGTGAGATGTCTGGCAAGGATGTCACCCGCTGGAAATATCAGCGCTACATCAAGGATTACCTTCGCTGCATTCGCTCGCTGGATGAGGGCGTGGGAGAGATTCTCGACTACCTCGAAGAGAGTGGCTTAGCCGAAAATACCATCGTGATCTACTCCTCAGACCAAGGTTTCTATCTCGGCGAACACGGTTGGTATGACAAGCGCTGGATGTTTGAGGAAAGTTTTGCCATGCCCTTCCTGATCCGCTGGCCCGGAGTGATTGAGCCCGGCACTCGTAGCGAAGCCTTAATACAAAATATCGATTATGCTCCGACCTTTCTGGAAATTGCCGGGGCGGAGATTCCAGAGACCATTCAGGGGCGCAGTCTGCTGCCGGTCCTGAAGTCCGGAGGTAAAGCCCCTGAAGGTTGGCGCAAAGGCCTTTACTACTTCTACAGCGGTGAGATGACCCACCGGGTCCCTGCACACGACGGAGTCAGTAACGGTCGCCACAAGCTCATGTATTTCCCTGATACGGACTCCTGGAACCTTTTTGATCTTAAGGTTGATCCTCAGGAGTTGAACTCATTGCATGACGATGCCAGTTACGCAGAAGTCCTGAGCCAGATGAAGACGCTCTATCAAGACTTGAGAGATGAGTATCGTATGTCCTCATCCACCTTGCCCGCGCATCGAATGGCATCCGGATGGTGGAAGAACCGCTATAACAAGACTCTGGAAAAGGTCGCTCAGGGCGGCCATGAGCTCGTCTTTATCGGCGACTCTATTACCCAAGGCTGGGAAGGTGCCGGCAAAGAGGTTTGGGGAGAATTCTACGGCGACCGTAAGGCCCTCAACCTTGGCTATTCTGGGGACCGCACCGAGCACGTCCTCTGGCGTCTGTTGAACGGTGAACTGGAGAATGTCGATCCCGAGGCCTACATCGTGATGATCGGAACAAACAATACCGGGCATGGGCTGACGCCAGCGCAGGAAACCGCGACCGGTATCAAATTGATCGTCGAACTCTTGCAGGATCGCTCACCCGAATCGGAGATCTTGCTACTTTCCGTCTTCCCACGCGGGCAACAACCCGATCACAAAATGCGTAAGATTAACGAGCAGGTAAACGAGATCATCCAGCACTATGCCGACGATGAGCAGGTGCACTGGCTCGATCTGACGGATACTTTCCTAAACGACGAAGGCGTCCTGACCAAGGAAGTCATGCCCGATGCCCTCCACCCGAAAGCCAAAGGCTACCGGATATGGGCCGAAGCGATGGAGCCGACTTTAGAGAAATTGCTGCAGTAAAAAGTAGGGCAGGGGGTCAAACGCAGAATATAGAGATTTAGACATTACGATTATGGAGAACACGCTCTCATCATGGGCCTTTATGTTTTGCGTTTGACCCTTGGGGTTTGCCCTAACGTAGAGGGTAGGCATGGAGTGGAGGCGAAGCCGTAACGGAGTTGCCCTATCCCGACTGGTTGGCACTAGGTTTCATTCCAGTAGAACGGTTCCCTTTTCAAGTGCATGATCGCCGCTACAAATATGCTGCTCTCTTCTACGCGGTAGATTACATCGTAGGCAGACTCAAAACGGGTCATGTCGTAAAAACAACAATCCTTAGCGGTCCATCCAATCAAGACCGCAACGGGCCGAAAATCCAGAAGGAACCATTCCGTATTATACAAATCTTTGGCAGAGATCGTGCCAACGCCAGAAAGTAAGCCGCTTCCTGCTTCTTCTAGTTTAGATCAGTGGGGTTGACCAACTCCGACTGGTTGCCCCTTTGAGCTCCTCCCACTCTCGGCGATGCTTAGGTATTTACTAAAGCGAACGAAATTATATTAAAAATATATTTTATTTATACCTGAATGTCAGGTATTATAGGGCTGTCGATTCGCGGCAATGCCACTATTCAAAGACTGACTATGACTACTAAGCACCCTATCGTTGTCGCTCCCGGAGACGGGGTCGGCCCTGAAATAATGGACGCCGTCCTCCGCATCCTTGATGCGGCGGGAGCTCCGCTCGACATCTCAAAGGTGCGCCTCGGGCAAGCCGTGTTTGAAGAAGGCCTTTCATCGGGCATCGAGCCGGCGGCTTGGGATCTAATGCGTGAGACCGGCGTTTTGCTCAAGAGCCCCATCACTACCCCCCAGGGAAAGGGGTTTAAGAGTGTCAACGTCACCATTCGTAAGACGCTCAACCTCTTTGCCAATGTTCGCCCCTGCAAGGCCTACGCCCCGTGCGTCGCCTCGCTCCATCCTGATATGAATCTCGTCATCGTGCGCGAGAATGAGGAAGACCTTTACGCCGGAATCGAGCACCGCCAGACCCCCGAAGTGCACCAAGTGCTCAAGCTCGTGACTCGGCCTGGCTGCGAAAAGATCGTCCGCTACGCTTTCGCCTACGCCCGCGCTTATGGTCGTAAGAAAGTCACCTGCATGACCAAGGATAACATTATGAAGCTGACTGATGGGCTGTTCCGCGAAGTCTTCGAAGAAGTCGCCAAAGAGTATCCCGAAATCGAGACCGACCACTTCATTATCGACATCGGCGCTGCCCGCCTTGCTTCGAGCCCCGAGATCTTCGACGTCATCGTGACGCTCAACCTTTACGGCGACATTCTTTCTGACATCGCTGCCCAGATTGCGGGCTCGGTTGGTTTGGCCTCCTCCGCCAATGTCGGCGAGCGCATGGCGATGTTTGAAGCCGTCCACGGCTCCGCCCCCGACATTGCGGGGCAAGACATCGCCAATCCCTCTGGACTCCTCCTCGCCGCGATTCAGATGTTGGTGCACCTTGGGCTACCAGAGCACGCCGAAGCGGTCAACAACGCCTGGCTCTGCACCATTGAAGAGGGTATCCACACCGCCGACATTTTCCGCGAGGGCACTAGCACTCAAAAAGTCGGCTGCCGCGCTTTTGCCGACGCCGTGATCGGAAATCTCAATAAAAAGCCGAAGCTCCTGCCCTCTGTCGCCTACGAGAGCCATCCGATCAAAGTCCACACCACGCCCATCACGGTCGAGAAGACCTTAGTCGGGGTCGATGTCTTCCTGTGTTGGGATACCTCCGGCCGCGATCCGGACGTGCTCGCTGCGCACTTGCACAAGGCCGACAGCGAAGCGCTCGCGCTCAAGTTGATCACTAATCGCGGAGTTAAAGTGTATCCCGACGGCGCAGCTGAAACTTTTAAGAGCGATCACTGGCGCTGCCGTTTCCGCAGCGACCACGCCGACCTCGACTACGCCGAAGTCATTGCATTGCTCAGCCGCATATACGATTCTGGGCTCGACGTGATCAAGACCGAAAATCTCTGCAATTTCGACGGTGAGCCCGGCTTCTCCCTCGGACAAGGGGAGTAAGTTGCAGTTTCTTTTTAGTGAGGGTTCTCGAACCTAGAAAGAGTAGTCAGAAGACAGATGCCACATCCATTGCTTCGCCTATATCTCTCCACCAACCCCTTTGAACTTCTCCACAAAAGCCGAAATTTTCTGAAATACCGTCTGCTTCTTCGTTTTGTATTGTGGGTTGAGCGGGCTCATTTTTGGTAGCGTGGCATTGAGTGCCGTGCCATTTTCGGTCGCGTATTCGCGCTTTAATGAAGCCTTGATGTAACGCCTTGCCTCCTCCTGATTCAGCGCCTCCGACTGGATTAGCTCCTCGGCTTCGCGCTTTTGTTCCGCTTGGGCAAACTTGAAGAACGCATCGATGACGTTCGCCTTGTCTCCGATGTCGTCCAGATTGGTTTGATTGATGAAGTCAATAATTAGGCTCTCTTTTGCCCGGCTCCCTATGCTGGCTCGGATCACCCGTCTCACTTCATTGATGAGGTCATCCTTGTTCTTGGTCTTCTTGTTTTGCTCAAAGATGAGTTCCAGAATGTAATCGAGATTGATCTCTTGGGATTTCAGCAGATCCACCTCGAAGACCACATCATCCCAATCAACGGTCGATTCGTCCTTCTGCGCTCCATCCTTCTGACGTCTCAACCAGTCGCGGGTATCATTGTAGGTGGATCGGTAATCTTGGACTAATCGCTCGGATGGCACTTCGATTTTCTGCATCGCCTCCAGGTCGTCATCGCTCAGGTAGTGCTTCGCTTTGAATTCCTCGACCGCTTCCGCATCTTCCAGATCCACCTCTTGCAAGGCATTCAGCCCGGTAAATTCATCGTAGTTGCGGAGAATATTCTCCACCCGCAGGTATTCTCCGAACAGTTTCACGAAATCCTTTTTGTCCTGCTCTTTGACGATCTCACCCGGATCGGAAAAACGACTTTGCAGCTCGTCCACCACCTCCACATAACCACGGCACGCCTTTCCGGTGGCGATGTCGGTAAAGCCCTCCATGTATTCCCTGTAGCTCTTTTCCAACACCACGTTCTTGGTGTTCGCATTGCCGAAGAGAGTGATCGAATCAACCGTGCTCTGCTCCAGATCACGGAAGGTCACGATGTTGCCAAAAGTCTTCGTAGCATCATAAATCCGGTTGGTGCGCGAGAACGCCTGCAAGAGTCCGTGGTAACGCAGGTTCTTATCGACAAAAAGTGTGTTGAGCGTCGGGGCATCGAAGCCTGTCAGGAACATCCCCACCACGATCAGCAAGTCCACCTCCTGCTTTTTCACCCTCTGAGCCAGGTCGCGGTAGTAGTTTTGGAAACCCTTGCTATCGACCCCGTAGTTCGTCTTGAACGCGGCGTTGTAGTCATCAATGGCAGCACTGAGGAACTCCTTGGCGCTGCTATTCATGGCAGAAACCTCGAAGCTCTCGTCGGGAATGTCGCCCACCGCATCCTGTTCTTCGTTGGCGGCGAAAGAGAAAATCGTGGCGACCTTGAGGCGCTTCTTTTCCTCCGTGTTTTTTTGCAGCTCACGGAAGGCTTCATAATACGCCTTGGCGGCATCCACACTGCTCACCGCAAACATGGCATTGAAGCCTCCTTGTGTTCGGGCTCCCATGTAGGCACGATGCGTCTTCAGGGGGAAATTCTTGAGGATGTAGCCTGAGATCTCACGAATCCGATCCGGGTGGAGCAATGCCTGCTTATTCTCTGCGGCACTGAGCTTCTGCTCATCCTGTTCCGTCTCGATGGCTTGGAACTGAGGACGCACATCGTTGTAATCCACCTTGAACTTCAGCACCTTCTCATCCCGGATGGCATCGGTAATGACATAGGAATGAAGCTCCCGCCCGAAGACGCTCGCGGTCGTATCCGCACCCAAGGCGTTTTGGGGAAAGATCGGCGTGCCGGTGAAACCAAATTGGTAATATCGCTTGAACTTCTTTTGCAGATTCTTCTGCGCCTCACCGAACTGGCTGCGGTGGCACTCATCGAAGATGAAGACCACTTGCTTGTGGTAGATGGGCAGGTCGCCATCCCCCCGCATCAGGTTATTGAGCTTCTGGATGGTGGTGACGATGATCTTGTTATCGTCCTTCTCCATGTTCCGCTTCAGACCCGCCGTGTTCTCGGAGCCGTTGACGCTATCAGGCGAGAAGCGTTGGTATTCCTTCATCGTCTGGTAATCGAGGTCTTTGCGATCCACCACAAAGAATACCTTATCGACAAATTCCAGCTCGGTGGTCAAACGCGCCGCCTTGAAGCTGGTGAGGGTCTTTCCTGATCCGGTGGTGTGCCAGATGAAGCCTCCCCCCTCGATGTTGTTCCAATGCTTCGCATGGTAAGCACTCTTGATCTTCCAGAGGATGCGTTCGGTCGCCGCAATCTGATAGGGGCGCATCACCAGCAGCGTGTTGTCTGCACCGAAGACGGAATACTTCAAGAGCACTTCCAGCAGGGTGTGTTTCTGGAAAAAGGTCGCGGTAAAGTCCTTCAGGTCTTTGATCAGTGCGTTGTCTGCCTGCGCCCAGTTCATGGTGAAGTCGAAGCTGTTCTTATCCCGCTTCGTCGTATTGGCAAAGTAGCGGCTGTCCGTGCCATTGGAGATCACAAAGAGTTGCACAAACTTGTAGAGGGAGTTTTCCGAATTGAAGCTCTCCTTGCTGTAGCGGTGCACCTGGTTAAAGGCTTCACGGATCGCTACCCCGCGTTTCTTGAGCTCCACCTGCACGAGGGGTAGCCCATTCACCAGGATGGTGACATCGTAGCGGTTGGCGTGGCTGCCCGCTTGTTCAAACTGTTTGATGACTTGCAGCTTGTTGTTGAGCA
>Ga0307966_1003816_pt1 | contig 11268 bp, 9 predicted proteins | sample OrgLakmetagen646_FD_203141 | JGI IMG/M metagenome (GOLD analysis project Ga0307966, IMG submission 203141) | Saline water microbial communities from Organic Lake, Antarctica - #646 | ecosystem: Environmental > Aquatic > Non-marine Saline and Alkaline > Saline | place: Antarctica: Organic Lake... | reverse complement strand
CGTCTTCGCACATGGACCGCCTTTGATATCGACCCCGACACCCCGATCTTCGGTAAGATCGCTCCACTCATCAACGGGCTCCAACCCGGCATGCTGATCCTGCCGTTCTACACGACCATCGTGAAGATCATCGGCACCGGGTTGAACATGACCCCCATTGGGTCGATGACGGCAGTCCGCGAGTTCTCGAAAGCAGGCAAGCAGACTGATGCGGTAAAGGCCGGCATACATCGCACACGTGGGCACCGCATGATCGGGCAGTCCATCGTCGGCTCGATTATGCTCGCCGTTGCGGCGCTCATGGGCGATGAGGAGGAGTTCTATCTCACCGGGTCGGTCGACCCCCGCGAGAAGGGCAAGCGGCGTATGCTCGAAGCGCAGAACAAGGTTCAAACGCTTCGCACCTTCGCCGGTGATGTGAACTACCGGCGCCTGGACCCGGTCGCCACCGGCCTGACGCTCGTCGCCGACGCCCGCGATGCCTTCTTGGCAACCGGCGCGGAGGCCGACAAGAGTTGGGCGGACCGCAAGGCATCGCTGTTGCAGAAGATGTGGGTCAACATGTTCGACAAGAACTTTGCCCAGGGCATCCGCAACTGGATCGATACACCTCGTCGTGGCGAGAGCAACCCGCAGATGTTCTTAGACAGCCTCCAGCGGGGCGCGATACCGGCGAGCGGTACGATCCGCTGGGCTCGCCGGTTCGCCGACCCGACTATCCGCGTCCCGACCAGTTTCGTCGATGAGACGATGGGCGGGGGCGCCGAGCTTGTTGGACCGCTCTCAGGTGATCCCATTCAGGGCCGGGCGCCCGGTGCTCTGTCGGCGGTCATCACCAACTTCGGCGCGACCGTCAGGGCCGAGCCGAAAGAGCATGTCGCCAAGGCCGCAAACTGGATCGAGAAGACGAACGCCAACATTGCCGAAGACGGCGGAAACACTTGGCGACCGGCCCCCATCGGGAGCCGATTCAAGTTCGGCTCGACCAACTATGAGCTTGATGGCGACGACTACTTCGAGCTACGGCAGATCGCAGCCGAAGAGTTTGAGGGGGTGCTCAAGACCATGCGCTTCGACAAGGACGGAGGCACCGAGAATCAACTCGACAACCTCCGCAAGCGTTACAACAAGGCTAAGGCGCGGGCTCGTCGTCGATACATTTCGAGGCAGCGTACTCCCTGATGAGCTTGATGTACCCGATAGCGTCCTCGTAGCTATCGCCGTTGAGCGGGTTGGTCGTAAATCGAGCGACCTTGCTCATCAGCATCATCAGGAGGCCGGCGAAATCGGTATCAGCGCCACCGTGCGACTTGACGTATAGAAGCATCAACTCGTTCTTGGCTCGCTCGGCGGCGCCGTATTGCGGCCCGGCCAGGGTGCGAGGCCCATGCACCTCGGCCCGAACGTCGAGGTCGACAGGCCCGCCGTCGCCCTTCTCCTCGGACTGCATGACTGATTGGCGCCGGAACCCGGCGGAGAGTGGCTCATGCGTAGGCATCTGCAAGCTCATCTCGAACCTTCCGGCGGAACCACTGCGAGAGCGTTTCATCGCGCCGGGCCAGTAGTTTCTTCAATCGACGCATGTCTGGGTCGTCGCAGTAGACACACTGCCGAGCATAACCCCCGCCTTTCTTGGCGGGGGTCTTGCTATTATTGTCTGATCTCGACATCATTGATCTCCTCAATCATGCTCCCACAACCATCTTCGGCGTATGCTATATAGCATACTTGTGATGTCAAAGGAGAACCCAGGTGACGGTTACTCTTCTGCCCTACTCCCGCCTTGCGTGTTCATCCTCGGGGCCTGATCCTGGGGGATACGCCCACCCTCGGGCCAAGGGGCAGGTGACGAATGATACTGGGTAAAACCCAGTTGGAGAGCGAGGCAGGACTCGAACCTGCACTAACCGGGAACAAATCCCGGTGCATTACCGATTATGCTACTCGCCCGTAGACGGCGATGCAGACCGCTTCTGCAATGCCATCGTGCGGCTTGCGCTTGCGGCCTGGGTAGAGATCGACGTTGGGATATCTCTTCGCTACCCAGGCGCAAGCGCCCGCCTTCTGCTTGTCTCGCGGGAGCCCCCGCACATGTGGGATGACCTCCTTCTTCCAGACCTTCGGCAGCACCCGGTCGAATGGCCATCGCTGCGCGAGGCATGCGCTCGTCAGGATGCCGGTGTTGTACCCGAAGTTGAACATCGACCTGGGCGCCTCATGGCCAAAGGTGCTCACATCTTCGATGAGCACCAGTTTGACCGTGTAACCCTGGAGGTCGATGAACTCGTTGATACGGCGGATCAGTTCGACCCCGTCGATTTCTTTACCGAGCAGGGGCAGTGGCTCGCCGTAAGCCTCGCCACCGGCGAGCACCGCCCACGCTCCATCTTGGCCGGGGTCAATCCCGAGAACGCAGTTCATGACAGGAGCCCCTCCAGGTCATTCTCCGCGCCTTCCCCCTCCCTCGCCGGCAACAGCTCCGACATCGGGATTCGGTAGGCTCGACCCAGGCGCCGATGCTCCAACCCACCGGATCGCAGCATCCGTCTGATCGTTTCTTCACAGCACCCGAGGATCTGGGCCGCTTCCTTCACGTTCGCATACAGGTTTGCCATCGTTGTCTCCTGTATGGAACTGTAGCATCATTCCATCAGGTCGTCAAGCAAACTGTCGTCATCTGTGGGGTTGAGTATCTCCATCCCCTCTTCGTTGAGCCCGATGCCGACCCAACTGCGCTTGCGCCCATTCGCCCTGCTCTGCTCGGACCTGACGGTGCTGTAGGTCTGCTGGATCTCGGAGTGGAACCGATTGTCTGCGAGGGGCTTGTTACCATTTTTCAGGCAATAGAGCGTGTAGACGCGGTACAGGTCTTCCTTCAAGACCTCCTGCACGCCGCTGACCGTCAGGCAGTCCTGGCAGAACGAGTAGACCGGGGCTGCGGCCCGGCGGGCGCCTTCGAGCATCGCCTTGGCGTTATCGGTGATGGAGAACGCGCCCCCGTCTTCGATCAGATCGCGCATGCCCTGCACCGCCCAGTTGAAGATACCGGGCAGTTCGGTTTTGAGCCTGTCGGCCAGGCCGATGTCCTCGCGCCCGACGAACGATTGCTTGAAGATGAAGGGGATCATGCGGGCGATGATGGCGCCAGAGGGGTCCAGGAAGCTCGGCAGCCGGTTGCAGGCGACGACGAACCGGCCTGGCAGCTTGACGCCTTGGAGGTGATCTTTCTTCTTCCGGTTGATCTGGAGCGGGGAGCCGCCTGTTACCGCCTTCAAGAGGTCGATCACCCGCTCTTGGCCCCGGCCCGTGAGCGGGCTATTGGCCTCGTCGATGAAGATGATTGGCTTGCCGACGAGCGGCTGCATGGCGAAGTCGTTAGCAAGCTCTGAGAGCATCGGGAAGGCTGCGTTCTCCTCGCCCATCAACTCTTTGAGCACAGCCATGACCACACCCTTGCCGGCGCGGGGCGGGCCTTGGAGGAGGAAGAACTTTTGAAGGTCGTTACGCTGCGTCAGGATGTAACCGAAGAACTTGCGGAACTCTTTCTTCTCCGCATCCGTATCGAAGCAGTCGTCGACGAACTTCTCCCATTTCAGGCATGTTGCTTTCGGGCTATGGTCGTAGGGCAGCACCACCGTATTGAAGAAATCTTTGTCGTGCGGCTCGACCTTCGCGTCGGGGTCCATGGTGAGGTCTTCGAGCGAGATCATACCGTTGGCGAACACGGCCATCGGGGCCGGCGCTCGGTGGGGGTCGCTGATCCATCCAGGCATTCTCAGGTCTTCTTGCAGGACGAGGCTCCTGACCGTCTCTGTGATGCCCTTACCGGCGCTGGCCGAGCACTCAGCATCCTTGACGACCCGGCTGCATAGCGCCTCGGCGCCCATGATCTTCCAGCGTGTGCCGTCCCACTCCCAGTCATTCTGGGCCGACCGGAGCAGCCCACCTTCGTCATAGTTCCGCTTGAGAAATATCTGGGCGTTCGAGTAGGGGCTCGCGCCGTAGCCGAGCATGTCTTCAACGTCTCCGCTATCGAGCGTGTCGGCGATGAGCGTGTCCCCATACAATGCTTTATCGTCAATCGGGCCGAGCACCGATGACAACGGCGGTTTGCTGCTGGTCAGCGTGCCCGCCTTGAACTTGCCGACAGCCTCACGAACGATGTCGATCATTTCGTTCGGCGCGTTGATGTCGCGCTCTTCTTCGCGTGAGTGGAGGAACGGACCTTCGAGGAAGTCGACGATCTTCTCGCCGGGGCACCCGATGGCGACCAGTTCGTGCGCGGCTCCGTAGGCGTGGTGGTGCCGGGAGGTCTGGGTCTTCTGCTTGACGATGCGGTGCATCGCCAGCGATACCTCCTCCATATTGGGCTCGAACCCAGGGTCATAGTCGACCGTATCGCTGGCTGACCTGACCTTTTCGGCCTCGGCCACCATCCAATCTTTCAGATCGGAGATCGCCACCCGCTCATCGCCGTCGAGGGCGCCAACGCGATCACGCATCTTGATAGGCGGCTTGACTCCTTCGCCGAAGGTCGGCGGGGCCGTGTAGATCGGCTGGACCGGGTTGTAGAGGGAGGGATCTGCGATGCCGTGCGCCTTCCAGTACGCTCGCCACTGGAAGACATCGATATCGTCGTCGAGGAGGAACCAGAAGCGCAGGTAGAGGACGTTCCCTGGCGACCGGACCTGATAGCTACTGGTGTACTGATAGACGCACGCTGCCTTCTGGAATCGCTCGGGCAGTTGCTTCCTGGCCCACTCTGCCAATCTGGCCGGCGAGCGGCCGAGCATGCTCTTCGGAGCGATCATCTCGTCGATGTCGATAGCGACCCATGCCCGAGGGCACGGCTCGAAGTCGGCTTTGACGTTTGGGCGATCCTTGTACCGGCGATTGACGCCGGCCCCGCTATCGGTGGCGCGGGGGTCTTTATCGTCGACGAGAGCGCCGAAGATGGCGATGGCATTACGGCGCCGGCTGATCGCCTGAACGCTCTCCAGCAGTTCGTCGGTATCTCTGGCGTCGAAGGTCTGAACGTTCCATGTGTAGATGTTTGGATAGTTTTCGGATTGGATCTTTCCGTCGTCCTGTACGGAATACTTCTTGGAGCAAGATTGCCGGTGGTCCTTCGAGACAAGAACAGTGATTGATTCTGCCCTATGGGTATTTATGCTTGTCAGCGTCACGTTGGTTCTCCTAGTTGAGCGAAGCACCCCGCATTCCCTAGTCTGCGGGGTGCTTTCGTTGGTGCCTGGATATCATACCCAGGGGTGGTGGCATTCAACACCGATATCTAGTGGGTGCCTACTTCCGGTAGTACGACCCCTGCCAGGAATCGGCTCCGATGGGCAGACCCATGGCCCACCTCGGTAGCTCGGTCATGATGGCATCGAGTTCTTCGCATGTCACACGGCCTATCTTCTCGTCGATGACGATCTCATCATGGACGGTCAGGACCGGGTGCAGCCCCTTCTTCTCGGCGCGTATCATTGCGAGCGCCATCAGTTCTCGGGCTACTGCCTGCGTTGCATTCTGGGCGAGCTTCCCGCCGTATGTGTCGAGCAGCTTCCACTTCTTGGTATAGCTGTCGACGCCCCAGTAATGGATCGCATCGACCATCTGATCCTTGTCCCAGGGCGCCGGTTTCGGCTTGATGTGCGCCTTGCGATAGGTCATCACCCGGCCCGATGGCAGGCGCATGCGGAGGTGCTTACCCGAGTGGATGAAGGTCATCTTACCGGCCTTGAACCACTGCTTCTTGTGGCGGCATGCCGAGAGCGCGGCCTGATTGACATCGTGCCAGAGCGCCTTTGTTGCGGGTCGCCCGTTGCGCCATGCGGCGACGATGTTGTCGATCTCCTCGTCGCTCAGGCCGAGCTTGTCGGCGCCGAAGGCGATCATGGAGCCGTAGCCGCCTTGGAACCCGAGCGCCAGTTCACAGGTCTTTCCTATCTTATCCTTCTTGCTGTGCTTGCCCTTGCGGTGCTCGAATATCTCCGCGTAAGGCAGGTGGAAGATGTCGCTGGCGGCAACGCAGTACATGCGCTTGCCTTCTCGGTAAGCTTGCAGCACATGCTCTTCGCCGGCCAGCCACGCCAGCACCCGGCCCTCGATAGCCGAGAAGTCAGAGACGAGCAGTTCACGCCCCTCCTGGGCGCACAGGCAGGCTCGGATCAGGCTGACGCACACATCCATGATCTGGTCGTCGCCATAGCAAAGCTGGAGCATATCGAAGTCGCGCTTCAACACCAACTCGCGGGCGAGATCGTATTCGTTGATGCCTTCGTCTGGCTCGTACTTCAACACCCCCTGCGGCAGGTTCTGTAGCTGCACGATGTAGCTCGCCCACCGGCCCGTGTGGGCGCCATGGTAGCCCATCATGTTACGCAAGCGCCCGTCATCGCAGACTGAGAGCATGATCTTATCGAGCTTGGCGAGGCTGGACTTCCCGATCTCCTGTCGGATCTCGAACGCCCGGCGCAGAGCCGGGTCTGTAAGATTCGGGTCGTCGAGGTATTCTGTGACCTTGTCTTTGGCCACACTCTCAACCGGGTAGCCTCGCGCCTTGGAGAACGCGTAGATATTCTTGAACTGGTTTTCCGTTTCGACGGCGCCGTCAGTCAGTTCTGACAGTTCCTCCCGGCGCACAACGCGGATCGTCTCGATCACATCGAGAATGGCTTTGACCAGAGCCTTGTCGACGCCGATGCCACGCTCGTTCATGCGGAGATCCATGTCGCGGATCTCTTTCTCCTGCCGCCTGATGCGGGGCAGCGCCTTGCTCAGGGCCAGTTCCGCCTTCGTGTCGTCCCGGCAGTAGTCGTAGAGTTCTTCGAGAGCCTCGGGGGTGTGCTTTCGTCTCGGGTCGCTGTTGGCCTTGATCGGTTTCCACGGCTTGCACAGCGTCAGCATGAGCTTGTGACCGATCATGTTCTTCTGACCGACATCCAACTCCCTGACGCACTCTTCCAGCTTGCCGGGCAGGCCAGAGCATCGTGCATCAGCCTGGAGGTCGTAGAAGGCATCCATGCCGGGCCATGTCCACCCGTATCGCTCGACCAACACCCACCGCCAGATGTTCATGTCGAACTGCACGTTGTAGGCTGCGAGGTAGCCTCCCTGGGCAGGCACATCGGTCAGGCTGATCGGCGGCGGGTCGCCAGGAACCCACAGGTGGACCTTATTGGGGCTCTTACTGAATGGGTTGTTGAAACTGAGGCAGAGAACGTCGGTGCTCGGATCTCGCGCATAACGAGCGGCGCCGACCTTTGTGAGGTCGACGCCGCTGTACGTTTCTACGTCGAAGACCGCGAGCGTGGGATGCTCACTCACGGCCCGCCCCTTACATCAAGGCGTCGAGGTCATCGGGGTCGGCGCCCGATTCTTCCCCGTCGTCAGGATCTTCGTCGTAGTTGGCGGGATCTTCGTCGTAGTTGGCGGGATCGTTCTCCTCAGACAAGTCGTACTTCTCGACCTCATCATCGATCTCACCATCATCGAAGAAGTCTGCCGCAGCGTTGGTGGTCATGCCCCCGGCGCCGCCGAAGGTTTCGTCCTCGCGCACCAGTTGGACCGCCTCCAGCAGGAAGGTCACGCCCTTGATGGTCTGGGTGACGACCTTGCCGTTGGGCTGGCGCACCCGCTCGCTGCTCATGTAGCTCATGGCATTGACGGCGAACCGGCACCAGTAGCCACCCCTGATGACGATGCCACCTTCGAGCGGCCGACTGTTGGACCCGACCTGCAAGGGCTTGTTCTTGCTCTTGCAGTTGATGAACGTGCGCCCCAGGAACCACTCGCCCTTCTTGACATCGGAGGGGTTGTCGGGGTCGCCCTTGTGGAACGGGAACTGGAGTTTCTTCATGTCCTCGCCCGGCCACGTTTCCTTGGCGCAGTCGAGGCAGGCTTTCTTCAACTGACGCAGATCGGCGTCGTCGTCGAAGATGAGGTAAGCCTTGTACTTGTTGTCAGCGAACTGCCCGGTCGAGTCGGGCTTGTCCAGCTTGGGCCAGCCTACGCGACCCACGGGGGTCTTGAGGCGGTTGATGTAAACGGGCTTGAACCCGTCGTTCGTCTGTTCAGCCATGATTGTACTCCTCGGCCTATTCGGCGATGATTGTGTCGGCCCACATGGCAGAGGGGCTCGACAAATGGATGGGTATTTTATGGGTCATATATTTTATGTCAACGAGGCAAAAAGAACCCCAGCTCGCCGAGGCAGGAACCGAACAGGGAGACTGCGAGCGACGAGCGGGGGCGACAGCAACACACTGTCAGATTTATCAGCCTTCCCATTTCCGGTTGTACCGGATGGCCATGGGCTCGATTGACTTCTTGGTCATGGTCTTGCCGGCAGCGTGCCAGTAGAGCGGCATGCCCTGGCTGATTGCTGCCGCACGAACCCCATGCTCTCCGATACAACTGCTTTCTATTTCTTACTCAAAGCGTTTAAGCTTTGATGAGTAGTTCCTGCTTCAACCAGACTAGTTTCACGTAGATCGAAAAGATCTTCGCCAGAGCTTGTCTGTCCACAGGCTTCAAATTCCCTCAAGCCGAGGGTATGTATGTTCTTTGCTGCATTCAGGTCACGATCACATTCGTAACCACAAACGCATGCAAACGTTCGTTCTGACAAAGGCATAGTCTGAATTATAGTTACTCATAATATCAACAAATGTCTCTATTACAAGTTTTAATGACAAGAGGGACTATATGCTCCTCTCCACCTTCAATCCAAAAGAAGCCTGTTCTAATCGTTTCTTGTGACACTCCACGGGGCAAGCCCCATGGCTTCTGCTTAGTTTACTAAGCATTCTTTTTCTTGTTTCAACGACGGCTCTATTGAGCCATCTCCGCAAGCGTAAATTCCCGACTGCCCGTCGGTACTCCCCGCCGCAAGCGGACGGGGTTTTCTTGGCAGTTTCCTATAACCAATAGGTTTAAGATTAGCAGCAATATTAATAGAAGCATTTAAGTCAGCATCAATTGTGAAGTCACAAGATTTGCACCTAAATTCCTTTCCATTTCTATTGTTTCTACGAGTCCAACCACAATTACTACATCTTTTGCTTGTATAAGTTGGAGAAATCTTAGTAACAAGGACACCTTGTTCTTCACATTTTGATTCCAACTTGCTAAAGATATCAGTATAAGTCCAATGACTTAATCTGCGGTTCGTTCTTTTTCCTTTACGCATGTTTTGTATACGTTCTAGTTTTACTGACATAGTTGAATTCATTTCTAGTTAGCCAATTCCATTTAGAATTTAATTTAAACATCATAATCCTTCATTGAATTAAACATACTGCATCGCCCAAGTCGGATGGTAAAATCCCAATAGCAGGTCCATCAACACGATGGCGTTTACCTTCAACCCACCACTCTTTTTGACCATCTGCATAAACCCGTACTGTATATTCAATCATGTCTTAACCCTTCACTACTTTAACACGGTAGCCCAACAACTTCTCAATTTCACCAACACTCAACTCCTTAACTTTGCCAAGTCTACGAAACTCGTCTTCACTCAACTCCTCACCTTCAAACCACCATGCTTTACCACCATCTGCATATTCAATGGCAGGACCATCTAAACGATGAAATTTACCATCAACCCACCATGCTTTACCACCATCTGCATATTCAATGGCAGGACCATCCAATCTATGAAGATTGCCATTAACCCACCATGATTTACTACCATCTGACCATTCATTAGCAGGACCATCCAATCTATGAAGATTGCCATTAACCCACCATGATTTACTACCATCTGACCATTCATTAGCAGGACCATCCAATCTATGACGTTTGCCATTAACCCACCATGATTTACTACCATCTGTCCGTTCAACAGCAGGGCCATCTAATCTATGACGTTCACCTTCAAAGTACCATGATTTACTACCATCTGTCCGTTCAACAGCAGGGCCATCTAATCTATGACGTTCACCTTCAAAGTACCATTCTTTATTACCATTCGACCATTCAACAGCAGGTCCATCAGAACGATGAAATTTACCATCAAACATCCATTCAGTTCTATCTTCATAAACTCGTACGGTGTATTCAATCATGTCTTACTCCTTATGATTCATTCTTTCACAACTTTAACACGATAACCTAACAACGACTCAATTTCCTTAACACTCAACTCTTTAACATTGAAAAGTTTATTAAACTCAGCTTCACTCATTTTCCTATCTTCAACCCACCACTCTTTACGACCATTTGCACATTCAATTGCAGGACCATCTAAACGATGACGATTGCCTTCAAAGTACCACTCAGTTTTTTCATCAGTAACCTTAACTGTATATTCAATCATGTCTTAACCTTTCGCTATTGGTAGGGGGTTGTCTTTACGGCAACTAGTGACTTGGCTTGACTACGTTGAGAAACTCAACGATGTCCTTAACCCCAAGCGCTGAAGCGTTTTGGCACAACGCCTCAATGGACTCGGCCTCATCAATCGCTTCACCCAGCTTTTCGTTAAGGCTCTGATGATGGGTTTCACTCGATTGCCTCGAAGATCGGGATCGCCGGCCTCTTGTCGCCCTCGGGGGCCAATATGGGTTTACCTTCCGGCTTCTCGGTAAGCATCTCGATCTGGTTCTTGCCGATCTGCTTCTCGGCGTTGCCGATGGTGATGAGCTTCGGCTCCTGCTCGACGAGGGCCTCCTCGACACCGTAGAGTTCAAGCTCTGCGGCCATCTCGCGCACGCTCTTCTCCTGCTTCCACCGGCGCTTGGTGTTGCTCTGAACCACCTTGAAGCCGGGTAGCTCTTCGCCCATGAGCAGGCGTTTGGTTGCGTCGTCCTCGACCGCATCGAGGAACTGGCGCATGGCACCGAGATGCTCGACCACCCAGAGGAACTTGGTATCGGTCATGGCTCCTGCGACCGCTTGGATTTCCTGCTTCGGGTTTTCTGGTTCTTCGCCTTCGTTGAAGATGGCAATAACTGCTTCACGTTGAGCAGGGCACTCAGTTTTGCTTGGACACCACTGGCAGTGGGGTCCGATAGGCCCCGGTTTAGCAGTCTCCGAGCTTTTGATGGCGCGTTTGATCTCCTTGAGATGCGATTTCAACTCGCGCTCGCTGGTTGTGTAGCCGTCGATGTTGTCGTCGTAGACGTTGCCATTCTGGCTGATATGCGCCTTGTACTCGATGAAGTCCCAGTCGTACTCGGCAGCGAGGCCGGCGAGGTAACTGAGGTTCTGCGGGTTGTTGGCGTCGACGATCTTACCGGCCCCGGTCTTGAGATCATA
>Ga0307966_1003815_pt1:0-10000 | contig 11269 bp, 12 predicted proteins | sample OrgLakmetagen646_FD_203141 | JGI IMG/M metagenome (GOLD analysis project Ga0307966, IMG submission 203141) | Saline water microbial communities from Organic Lake, Antarctica - #646 | ecosystem: Environmental > Aquatic > Non-marine Saline and Alkaline > Saline | place: Antarctica: Organic... | reverse complement strand
AGCTTGAGTACTTGAATTTTTCAATAGCAAGGATGACAATGGCCTTACTTTTTGATCAATGATGTACTTGCTACCGCTGAATGACCCAATTTCCAGGAACCGATCAGCGCACGTTCTGAAGCAGCATTCATCTGAACACGCTTTTGTACAATGTTTGACACTGCGTAAATCCCACACTCGGACCTGACCACGATGATCACTGTTTTGGACACCGCAGAATGATTGCAATGGCCGTGGTACGTGCAATAAAGGGTTTTGTGCATGCACTCCCGGTGAGTCTACAAAGTAGTAATTTCAAAATTCTGAGCACGTCAATTTGCTGTTGAGCGGCAAGAAAGTCTGCAGCACCAGCGAAGAGTGAGGCAGCTTGCTGCTGTTATCGATTGCTGTACATTCCATTTCAGCGTTTATCACTTGACAAGCACGGCAGTAGTTCCTCAAGAAAATCACAAATAAAAGCTCATATATCCACCACTGCAGGACACTTTGGGGCCGACTGCTCCTTATCCTTAGACAACCAAGGCCATCCGCAGCTGCTGCAGGTGAATGTTTGCTTCTAAGCGTTAGATTAGCTAGAAGCCTGCAAAATATGCTAATTTTTTATCAAGTTATGCGACTCATAGGTTTAGGTACCAATTGTGGTAACCAATTGTGGTAACCAGCGACAAACAGTGTTGGTGTACCTGCAGAAGTGGGAACAGGGTGTAAGGCATGAACACAAAAAGTGTTTGATCTGCACGTATTGGGTACATCGCTCCTGATGCTGGATTCAGTAAATAGGATGAGAGTTTGTGTCCTTAAACACAAACAAACCAAACCGGGTACAGACCATTCCTTCTTTGATGCCGTTTCTTTGCTTGAGCTTTTCCTGTCGCAGCGTCTCTTGCCTAAGTGCGCTAGGCAGCATTTTCAAGCTCCGTGAGGTCTCTCAGTAAAAGCCCTAAGACTCCAAGGAAATCGTCCCTCCTTTCATCCTTGAACCGTTTCAGGGCACTTGCTACGCGACCAGAGCAAAAAGGCCATGGATCTATGCCTACGACCTACCTCCAGAATTCAACATGTGGTGAGTTGCACCGAAGCAAACCAAAACAACACAAAAAACAAGCGCTAATATCTGTCTATATGAGTGGTCGATCATTAAAAACCCTGCCTGCCATTCTCACTGGTGCGACATGAAGCGCATAGATCGTCCTACCATGTCCTATGTGTGATTTTCACAGGCGCAACTCGAGCGCACAGTTTGTCCTATGTTCCATGAAGAACTTGCACAGGCGCGACATGAAGTGCACAAGTCATCCTACCATGTTGCACTTGCAAAATTCACAGGCGCAACATCAAGCGCATAGACCGTCCCACCATGTTCTATGTGTGGCAGCGGCTGCTGAGCAGTGGCACATTGACCACGGATCCTGCAAAAGCTGATTTTTTCTTTTTACCGGTAAGCAACCAATGGATTTTTTCTACTCCATTTTGGATGATAGATTAGCATGGTATGACACAAACTCACAGTGACCTGCAAGGATGGATTTTCCCTACTCTAATTTGGATGGCAGAAATGCATGGAACAACACGGACTCACAGTGACCTGCGAGGATGGATTTTCCCTACTCTAGTTTGGATGGCAGATATGCATGGAAGGACAAGGACTCACAGTGACCTGCGAGGATATACTTTTTCTACTCTATTTTGGATGACAGAAATGCATGGAATGACATGGACTCACAGTGACCTGCAAGAATGGATTTTCCTACTCTATTTTGGATGGCAGAAATGCATGGAATGACACGGACTCACAGTGATTTGCAAGGTATGCTCTGTGCAACGGATGTAGAGTTGCCCTGAGTCATGAATGTAAGATTGCACAGGTTAATTACCGGTAAGCCTTCTAATGTACCCTTGAAAAAGGGAATCTGAAGTCCTGACGAGGGTTCCAATGTTCCAATACACGGAACCACATACAAGGTAAACGTAAGTACATGTGCACCATATGTACACAGTGCAAATAGGGAATCCGAAGTCCTGACGAGGGTTCCAATGTTCCAATACACGGGACCACATACAAGGTAAACGTAAGTACGTAAGTACACAATATGTACACAATGCAATTACAAATGACCACTGCTCTACAGGTATTCCTGAGGAGCCCAGATGACACTGTCCATCGGCTCACCAAGGCCCTTGAATACGTTAAGAACAAGTGGCAGTATTACAGCAACGCGAGAAAGGGAAGCCACGTGGTCATGCACACAGGTAGGGTGAATGTAAGCGAGGTGTGCTTGTCACACACGTATGGTGAAGGTTGTTGAGGTGTATTTGTCTATTTGTGTTTGCTGCCCCGGTGCTGCAAACTAGCTCCCCTAGGTGTATAACATATGAACTGTGGTCATGCACACACACAGGTATGGTGTATTGTGTGCCAGAGTTCCTTGATGCCCCATGTTTGTAACTGTAGGCTGTGCTGAGAGAAGGAAGGCCGAAGTGCTACTCGCTCCCCATATTTATTTTAAGCAGGAGCAACTGAAGTACCGGATTCTGTAACACTCCTCCACCACAAAAAAGGAACACCTGTGTTTACCTTCAGGTGCGCACGTAGACCTGTTGGCGTGCCCTCTGGTGGTAACCTCACGTGCCAAGGCTCAGTTGCCGACATATCCTGCTACCCAATATTTTGAAATCTACAATGTGCATAAAAGGACACATCCTGCTACCCAACATTTCGAAATCTACAATGTGCATATAAGGCCATTGCCCCTTAGATTGAGTAGTAATGACTATTATAAATGTAAGTGGTAAGCTGTGGTGATGACCGTCCTCCGCACATTGGCTTCCTTCTGTTCTGAACTCAGGAGGCTGGTGCCACTGCATCGTGCGCTTGTGTTTGGAGCAGGCAGATTTCGATCGGCTCAAGTCTGCCACCTCTTTGGCCCTCTGACCTCTTTTTTGGGACAGCTTACTCTAATGCTATTTTTAGCTGCACTGTTCACGTGCATTTGTGTGTGCCCTTTTTAATGCGCTGTTCACGTGAGCTCATTTGCACAACTTCCATATTACTTTCCACGCAGATCCATTTTCACCGTTTCCAATTTGCTTATAAGCGAGTTCGTTTGTGCAGCTCCTCTGCACTCCCACGCATATGTACTTCTTTGTGTGGTCCGCAGGTGACTGGGGCAAAATGGAGATCGCAAGCCCGCCAGTTCGATGGAGGTACAACTCTCACACCAAACTCATGCCTACCAGTGAGATCGGGACACAACTGACATGGCTCACCCACTGGGGGATTTATAACAACAGGTCAGGAGTTGTTTTTTGTAAAACTCTTGCCCACCAGTGAGATCGGGACACAACTGACATGGCTCACCCACTGGGGGACCTGTAACAACAGGTCGGGCGTTGCTTGTTTTTGTGCGCGTGCGGACTACAGATGGGAGGGTGTGTGTTGCTGACTGTAGAGGATGTGAATGATGGCACTGATATGCAAAAGCAGGCGTCCATCCCAAGCAATTGCTGCTGGGCAGCCAAGTACACAAGTTTCGAGGTGGGAGTGAACTTTCCAGGCACATTCAAGCTGGTCAACTGCTTTGTGAGGCTTACATGTTGTTAGGCTCACACGAAAATAACGCGGAAGCATTGAAACTTTAGCTGTGCTGGATGAACATCCTGCAGAATGCCATAAGTCTGTGTGCACGTGTGTGCGGTGTGTGCAGGAGATTGACCCAGATTGTCTGAGTGTGTGTGAGGTGCTAAGAGTTGGCCGAGACCTGACAAATGTGTACACGTACATAGTTTATACACGTACACAAATAGTGTATATGTACATGGTGTGTGCACGTGCACGGTGTGTACGCGGTGTATACACAGCATATACACGTACACAATGTGTACAAGGTATGTACACGTGCACGTGCATACACCGTGCACAGTGTGTACGCGGTATGTACACGTACACGGTGATTACATGCACACGATGTGTATGTGGTGTATACACAGCATATACAATATACACGTACACAGTGTGTACATGTGCACGGTGTGTACGTGGTGCATACACAGTACACAGTTAATACACATACACGGTGTGTACATGATGTATGCACCCTTCACAAGGAAGTTCCCAATCATGCGGTCACGGTGCATATGGCTCTGGGCTGTTGCCGACCTTGCTGAGACTAGGCCCAAAGCAAGGCGGCATGGTGTATATGGGCACGGCTGAATCGCTGGGCTGCAACCTTTGTGTTCGAGAAACTGTGTGCTGGCACGTTTGCAGCAGCGCAGGAATGAGAGGTATCGAGTGAGACAAACCATGAGGGAGCCTGAAATGCGACTGTGTTGGTGTGAAGTTCAAGGGTGACGCTTGCCAGATTTTTATTCCCCCCCTGTGTAATGGTGATTGCATTTGCTTTGCTCTGCCAATCTTCATTGCTGTCTTCATCAGGGATATGTGTGTGACATCTGTGCACATTTGGGTGTGTCCTGGATGCATTTCCAAGCTCCACTGGCAGGCTGCTTTTAAGATCTGATTAGACATCCTGTGCAATTCTGTGCATGTGCGCACTGCAGCGCCAAACCCCACTGGGAGGTGACATCTGTGATATGATTAGACATCCTGTGCAATTCTATGCATGTTCGCACTGCAGCGCCAAACCCCACTGGGAGGTGACATCTGAGATATGATTAGACATCCTGTTTAATTCTATGCATGTTCGCACTGCAGCGCCAAACCCCACTGGGAGGTGACATCTGAGATCTGATTCGACATCCTGTGCAATTCTATGCATGTTCGCACTGCAGCGCCAAACCCCACTGGAAGGTTACATCTGAGATCTGAATCGACATCCTGTGCAATTCCGTGTATGTGTTGCTTCGCAGCGCCAAGCCCCACTGGGAGGTTTCGCACACCCCTGGCCAGGTGCGGCAAGAGCAACCAGCTTGACGTGACGCAACACCCCACCCTCTTTAAATTGATGCGAGCACAGCCTGTGTTTGGTCATGCACAAAAGCTTATGCAAACACGTACACACACATACGCACACACTCACGCTCACATGCACAACACATACATGCGCATACACACAATTGTAAACCATTGCCTATACACAGGACGTGGTCATTCCAGTGATATTTCCTCGCCTCCGGCTCCATGTCTTTGGATTCCAATCCTCATCCTTGCATCCCAGTGCCAACAACCAAACACGTTCTCCCCCTGCTAGGAATAAAGTGAGTGATGTAAGCCACTGGACACAGGAGTACACAAAACAGGGTACCTGGTATGTAAAATAGGGTAAGTGGAGTATCAAACAGGATATAAGACGGTTTGACACACACACACACACGCACACACACACACACGCACACACACACACACACACACACACATACACTAACACAATCACTCACACACACACTAACACAATCACTCACACACACACACTCTCTCTCTAAGAATGCCTCGAGTGATATTTCAAGCACTGCATATATTTCCCCATGCTCCGGCTAGAAACGAGTAGATGTACGCATCCAGGCATGTAGGCTTCCTGCTAGGGAACAGGGAACAGGACAGAGGCCCTTCCTTGAAAGAGTTGTGGATTTTTCTTGAAGTGCTTAGCGTTTTTGATTATTTTATATGCTTAGAAAGGCGTAGTTTGTGGCTGGAAGGTAGGAATGTATTGTGCCAGGGACCAGTCAAGTCAGCATACAGCAGATAAGCATGAGCTTCAATTTGTTGTGTGCCATTGGTGTGCGCGTATAATGTGTATGGAGGACACACGAATGTTGGCAGCAGTTTCTGCAATTTCTAGCAGACGGAAACCAATCCCATGCCTTTGTGCCATCCACAGGCTCTTTGCCCTTTTTGGCCAGAATTTGAACTTTTGACTACTGTTGGCTGTGCAGGCATATATTCTCTGTATGATATGCATGATATATGATATGTAGAAGTATACAAATTTATTTGCAAGTATAAATCAACGGAACTTTGTATCAGGGTCATATCATCAACGCCCACCCTCTTTCACCTTTTGTTATTCATGCAGTCCAAGGCTGAAGTATTTTTGCTTCTAGCTCCTACGCTCACCGGCACTCTGTGCGCATACACCCACCTGTGCTCACTCGCTTGCCTGTGCTCTATGCACGTGCACTCTTCTACTCTCTTACACCCTCCTCCTTATATGTGCGCATATCCTCTCCTGTGTGCATACCCTCATACACTTGCCTTTGCTCTGTACAAATTCACCGACCTGCGCTCTTATGCACCCACCAGCGCTCTGTCCTCATATACGCCCGCTCTTATACACCCGCTCTTATACCATATACTTTACACTATGCGCCCGCTCTACTAAACACCCGCTCTTATGCACCCACCAGCGCTCTGTGCTCTGTGCTCATATACCGGAAGTACATATGCTCACCAACATCACTTGAAAAACTAAAACTTTGCAACAGTATTTTGATCACTCAAACTCCCAAGACACGTTAATTAGGGGCGGTGGTGTTCTTACGTGCAGTATCCAACTGCGCTCTTTTGCTCATTCCACTCTGCGCACACATGCTTGCAGACCTTTTTCTTCGCCGGCCGTATCTGTGGCGAAGGCTTGATGCCTCCCGGCACAACCAAGCTGTGGCCTGACAACTGCCACAACGCAAAGGTGTACTCCGGCGGGGTGCGGCAAAAGGTATATGGTGTACAGTCTGGATTCTAGGCTGGCTGGATTCTGGCTGCAGGTGTTTTGCTACGTAACAGCAGAATAAGAAACAGTGTGTTCTCCGGCTAAAGGCGGCGTAAGGCAACTAGGCCACGTGAGTTGAGGCATCGCAAGCATGGCTCCATGACTGTGGGAACCTTTTGTGTTTGTGCTGATCTTTGTTCAAACACGAACTATCGATCATTACACGCCCTATCGAAGGCGATTCTTTACGTGGCATTTATGAGAGAAGTGAATCCCAGAGCATGTTGCGGTGTAAGGGGTAGGTATGTTTTCAGCTCTGAACAGGCAGGCCATACGGGTCAAGGTATTGCAAGTATGGCTGCACAATTGTAGGGAAAAAAGGTGTGTACTGCTATGGGGTGCAGCGTGGTTTGGTGCTAGACCCCACTGTTTAAATCCTGGATCTGAACTTTGTAGTATGAGTCCGTACCCTGAATGGTTGGATGGTGGACTGCTAAGCCACATGGGATGAAGTGTCTTAGAGACATGGCCTCTCATAACGGCCGTGACGCAAAGACGCACTCCAGCAAGGAGCGGCATAAGGTATTTCATTGCTATACCTTCACTTACACTTTGACTTCTCAACTCTGCTCGTTTTAAAATACGACAGGAGAACCTCACACTGCTCACATTACACGTTTCAAGCGTGCGCTGCTTTCCTGAGCCCGTGACTTGAGCAAAGTTGAAACCAGCACTCTGTGGCATGAGCACAATTGAAATCTACACTCTGTGGCATGAGCACAAACAAAACCTACTCTCTATTGCAAGAGCACAATCAAAATCAACACTCTTTGGCACGAGCACAATCAAAACCAACTCTTTGTGGCATAAGCACAATACAAATTAACACTCTGTGGCATGAGCACAATCAAAACCACTACTCTGTGGCATGAGCACAATTGAAATCAACACTCTTTGGCACGAGCACAATTAAAACCAACTCTCTGTGGCATGAGCACAATCAAAATCAACACTCTTTGGCACGAGCACAATCAAAATTAACTCTCTGTGGCATAAGCACAATACAAATTAACACTCTGTGGCATGAGCACAAGCAAAACCAACTCTCTGTGGCATGAGCACAATTGAAATCAACACTCTTTGGCACGAGCACAATCAAAAATAACTCTCTGTGGCATAAGCACAATACAAATTAACACTCTGTGGCATGAGCACAATCAAAACCGACTCTCTGTGGCATGAGCACAATCGAAATCAACACTCTTTGGCACGAGCACAATCAAAATTAACTCTCTGTGGCATAAGCACAATACAAATTAACACTCTGTGGCATGAGCACAATCAAAACCAGCACTCTGTGGCATGATTACACTCAGAATCAACACTCTGTGGCATGAGCACAATCAAAACCAACACTCTATTGCATGAGCACGATCAAAACCAACACTCAATAGCATGAGCACAATCAAAATTAACACTCTGTGGCACGAGCACCATCAAAATGGACATTCTGTGTCGACACTTCTCACAGGTACACATCTTCCATTATGACCGCCATGGGTACTTCAAGCGTGCGTCAGTCTCCTGTGCCATCAGCACAATCAAAACTAACACTGTGTTTCAATTTTACGCACAGGTGCACAGCTTCCATCATGACCGCCATGGGTACCTCATCAGCGTGCACACCTCAAAATACCCATTCCACTTAAAGAGCTCAAAGTACTGCCTTGCCACACAGGTTTGTATGTGTGTGAATATATGGTTCTATTCCGGCTCGGCTCCACCGAATGGAGGAGGGGAATTTACACAAGGCCAACCATCCAGGAACACTGATACGATGAGAAAAAAAACTGAAACACTGAACTGGCTTACAAGAAAGTTAGCAGGCTGGGCCGTTGACACCCATACCTGCCAACAAGGCCAGCAAGAAGAGAAAGTCGAGAGGAAGAGGAAACAACTAAACCTAAGCGCTGACTAAAGACCGGGTGTAAAAAGATGGTTCCTACAGCGCGAGCTGTGGCAAGACAGTTCCAACTGACATTCGGTTGCACTCGCCTCCAAGAATGTGAATACTTCTGCAGCAGGATGCAGAGTACTCTGCATTGTGTATGTCTGTGTGCATGCGTGTGTATGTGTGCCTCTGTGTGTCTGTGTGTCTGTGTGTGCATGTGTGTATGTGTGCATATTTGTGTACGTGTGCCTCTGTGTGTGCATGCACGCACGCATTCAAACATTCTTGTTGCAGAATCACATGTGTACACACATGCATGCACCCACGCACAAGTACACACGTACACACATACACACGCATGTACACACACGTACACACATACACACGCGCAGGGAGCTGGCCATGGAAATAGACAAGTCATCTCCACATTAGCAGGCTGCATACCTGTGGCAATAGGTCAGTACGCTTGTTCTTTTTGCTATAGACTATAGCACTTGCAGAGGGAGGTGTTTGAGCCTAGGTGCACAGTCTGGCTTGCAACGCTAGGTCAGTACGCTTGTTCCTTTGACTATAGGCTATAGCACTTGCAGAGGGAGGTGTTTGAGCCTAGGTGCACAGTCTGGCTTGCAACGCTAGGTCAGTACGATTTTTCCTTTTACTATAGACTATAGCACTTGCAGAGGGAGGTGTTTGAGCCTAGGTGCACTGTCTGGCTTGCAACGCTAGGTCAGTACGCTTGTTCCTTTTACTATAGGCTATCGCACTTGCAGAGGGAGGTTTTCGAGCCTAGGTGCTCCTTTAGGATGTGTTTGTTTGTGTTCACCACCCTGGCTTGTCATTGTGTTCTTGTTCATGACGACACTCGTGATCTCACACACAAAGATTTCCCAAGTGCAGTACCACCAAGCCATTCATAGTCACACGCATGTGTGGCACATACCTCCCTACTCACTTTAGTTGTAATGACCCACCCAAGCAGCTCAACCATGATTTTGCAGGTGATGGGATTTACGAGCCGTTCGAGCCCGAAATGGATTACTCCACATTTGGGGTAAGGATGACGGAGGACAAAATACCGATTCTGCACGAAGTCTTTGCGTCCATCGGGGAGGAAGAGTACGCACGCAAGCAGGTCTGTAATTCACCCTCCCTTTATGAAGCACCAACTTTCCCATTCCAACACTAGTTTTCCCACACACACCCACACACGGATATACACACATGCACGCCCACACACATACACACACGCTCACGCACATACACACACTCACATTTACTTACACACACGCACATGCATACATGTACGCATGTGCATGTCATACACACACATGCACATACATACATGTACGCATTTGCATGTCATACACACGCACACACATACATGTAC
>Ga0307966_1003814_pt1 | contig 11269 bp, 8 predicted proteins | sample OrgLakmetagen646_FD_203141 | JGI IMG/M metagenome (GOLD analysis project Ga0307966, IMG submission 203141) | Saline water microbial communities from Organic Lake, Antarctica - #646 | ecosystem: Environmental > Aquatic > Non-marine Saline and Alkaline > Saline | place: Antarctica: Organic Lake... | reverse complement strand
AGAACTGATAACGTAAAAGAAATAAGTATTTCAGTTAATTCACAAAAAATAGTGAATATTTGACAAGATAAATATTTTAAATTGTTAGTTAAGGAACGAAACGTTTATTTCAAAACATTCTTAGAGTACAGTTTTTGTTATAAGCATAGAAACAGATAGTCAGCCACGTCAATGAACAGTCTCTTACGCTTGCCAATATCACTATTCAGACCTATTTATGAAAAAACTCATTTTCATAAAGGAGTCATTACTGAGTTGGATGATCAGGCACTTCAATCCGCATACTCACATTGCAGATCCATCACGCGGATTCATGCCAAGACATTTTATATGGCAACCCGATTTTTACCGAACCACAAACAACGAAGCATTTTTGCAATATATGGTCTTTGCAGATATCTCGATGATTTAGTGGATGAGGCTGAGGATCTCATTGAACATCATGAGATCAGTCATCTCGAGATTTATGAGCGATTGGATACGTTTAAAAGTAATCTGGTTGACAGTTACAGAGGAGTGAAGCAAAATGACCCGATATTAATAGCCTTTTCTGATACTCTTAAACGATACGATATTTCGCTTGAGCTGCCACTGTTGCTTCTTGAAGGGGTGAAAATGGATCTCCAGAAAACCCGATATAAAACATTTGATGAGCTTTATGACTACTCTTACAAAGTAGCATCAGTGGTTGGTTTGATGACAAGTGAAGTGTTTGGTTATACGGATAAAAGAGCACTGGACTATGCGGTTGATCTCGGCATCGCCATGCAGCTCACAAATATTTTGCGTGATGTGGGAGAGGATCTGAAAAGAGACAGAATTTATTTACCCGCAGATGAACTTGAAAGATTTGGTATTCAGCAGCAGTCACTGATGGATATGAACAAAACCCCCGAGTTCTGTGATTTTATGAGTTTTCAAATTGAGAGAGCTCGTCATTATTATGATGAAGCAGATAAAGGAATTGCAATGCTGGATCTTGATAGCCGGCTACCGGTATTGTTGGCAAGGGAAAACTACAGCCGCATTCTTGATAAGATTGAAGAGAACGAATACAATGTATTTGATCAGCGAGCCTATCTGAATTCGGCTGAAAAATTTTCTATTATTCCAAAGGTTGTGTATAACCTAAAGAAGAAGAATTGATCTCTTTATTAAAGATGTGAAAAACACGACGGGTTTCAATCGTTTGTTGAAGCATTCTAATCAGGCTTTTTCATCATACATCTTCTCTACAATAAGCATGTGGGGAAGCGTTAACACGCTAATTAGTATGAACATCAGTGATAGAAACTGATTTTCCAGGTTAAGCTGCACGTTAACTAAAAGCAGAAGAACCATACCAACTATAGAAACCAGAGTGAACGGTGTAGCTTTTTTATAAAACTGGCTTATAGACAGTGACTTCCCGCGACTTTCGAAGAAATCCCGCATCTCATTAATATGACCGGCGGAGTGCCAGAGTGCAAAATAAATGGCAAACCCAACAAGAGGCCCGGTAATTAGCAAAAACAGTGTGAGTAGCAGGCTGTCAACTATAAACGTGACAGCATTTTCAATGCGGCCTGAAATGATTCCGGGCACAGCAACTAAGAAATATAAACCGACGATTACTATTAAAGAGACGTTTGCCGGTGGCATCAGCTCAGAGAAGAAGACGGTATCCAGCCGCATCGCATCAGCCATGATAGGATATGTTGTGACTGGGTCAGAGAATACAATCAACCCAATGATCAGGAGCCCTCGATTTATGTAGAAAATCCGATTCAATGATTCCCTCCGTGTCAAAAAATCTTCCATGTCTGCCTGACCAAAATGGTATATTGAAATGATCAAAAATAGTGCCATACCTGCTTCAGGAAGTAAAATCCAGAGCGCACCCAAAACAATCATCACAAGAAGATAGCTTGCATAAAAAAGCAGGTGATCTTTTAAGGTTTGGTTCAGATGATAGAGTTCGGCTGCCATGATATGGTCAATAGCTCCGTGAGGGATTCCGATGATGACTACTGATAGAACAACAATCCAGAGGGCGGCAGAGTCTACTGCAGAAGGGAAAAACAGGGCTCCTAAAATAAACAGCAGTGCGGTTAAGCTGGTAACCAGATTTAATAAGCGGTCTGAATGTCGCATGTGCTTAAGCTCCTGTTAGAATCCGGTGCTTCATCTTGTAAATTGCTTTGAAAAACGGGATATAAGGCAGCGATGCAAAAATGGATATTTCCTGCCAGAGGCGGGTATCCTCTTCTAGAAACTGCAAAATGGTGTCGAATTTGTTTCGCTTAAAAAGATCGTGGAAAATTTTCTTACAAACCTTCGGTTCGGCTTCAAGCAGATAGAGCAGCATCATGTCGTATACACGAAACCGATATGGCGATCTGTTGGAAACGGGAGGGGGTTGATTCTGTTCGAGGGCTGCAACAATCTTTCTGCAGTGACTCTGTATTCGGGTAAAAGTATATCCTGTAGATGGTTTTGTGAGCCCTCCAACGGTGCCGATGTTCATCACGCGTGGATTATACCATGCCGGATATCGGCGGTCTTCCATTGGTATGGCGCCTGACTCGGTTCTTGTTACTCTATAATCGGAAGTTTTCAGTGAATAGCGCTGTTCAAGGTGAGCTTCTATGCCATCCTTATACTCCTTTTCCGAAAGAAGTTGCTCTGTAAAAAATGTGTACTCTACGAGAGCTTTTGTTTCGGAATAGGGCAGAATATAAAAAAAGGTGATCCCATGTTTTTGAGATGTATCAAAATCCATCAGCATTACCTTTTCGGGATCAAATGCGGGATTATTAGTCTCAATTTCCGCTCCTAAAAAATGCTGCTTAAGACTTATATCAACGGTTTGCTGGTAAAAGCTTTTCGGGCGTATGGCACTTTGAAAAATCCAATCAGCTGAATAATCACCTTTATCAGTATGTACAATTCCACGCTCGTTCTCCTCCGAGAAATCGTTAATAGCTGTTTCTAAAAGTGTAATGTTTGGGTGATTCGATGCCCTCTCCAGGATAGCCTGGGAGTAATCGTGGCTGCGCATGCAGTGGTAGCCGTAATTATTTAATTTTTCACTATACAACTTTCCAAACGCCCGTACTTCGAGGGTTTTCCAGGAGTGATGGATAAGGTCGGGTGCCGGAAGGTTTGAGTCATCCCAAAAACACCACGTCTTATCGTTAGTGGGGGTAAGGGACAGGTCGATCAGCAATACTTTTTTTTGGCTGAGAGCGTCAGATCTCATCAAATTCCAAATCAAGCTCAAACCTGCAGCGCCTGCACCGGCAATTATCAAATCATATGAAGAATCGTCAGCCATTGTTGTTCCCGGAATTTGTTAGATAACGAAGTTGAGCAGGTAACAGGTTCTGCAGAGAATAAAATTCCATAAACAAAAAAATAAAGAGATTCTTCGGTTTTTTAATGCCCGGTATGATCCAGATCGGAATAACGTCTCTTACCTTTCAGAAAACATTCAATTATGATGAGTCTTTTATATAACGGTGGCTCAACATCGGGGGACTGTTTATTTATCATTGCTTGATATTTTGAACGTGTTCGAATTGCAGATGGGAGTCGTTTGTAAAATCCGAAATGAGCCTGGATGATTGCCAGTGTCTCTTTTGGCTTGAATTGCATGAGTGAACGAATTCCCGCGATTCCGTCGAGACACAACCTTAAAAAGATCTTTGGAATCCATTTGGTCTTCAGATTGATGGTGAGCATCAGCAGACTGTTCCGATAGTTGTAATACACCTTACGGGGCGATTCCATCGGCAGCGATCCACCACCTAAATGATAAACTGTGCTCATCGGCTGATAACAAACCTGCATGCCGCTATGCCACACACGCCAGCACAGATCGATCTCTTCCATATGAAATTCAAAATCCTCGTTGAACCCGCCAAGGACGGTGAAAATTTGTTTACGGATAGCCAGTGCCGCGCCGCTCGCCCAAAATACAGATGTTTCATCATCATATTGGCCGGTATCTTTTTCAACGTGCTCAAAAAGCCGTCCCCGGCAGAACGGATATCCGAGCCAGTCGATGTAACCGCCGGCAGCTCCAGCATATTCAAAATAATCAGGCTGAAGGTGACTGCGGAGTTTTGGCTGAACAACACCTGTTTCAGGCCGCTGAAAAGATGCGTTCAAATGATCCAGCCAATCAGGCTCCACGCGCACATCGTTATTCAGGAAGAGCAGAATATCACCTTTTGCAAACGGCACAGCCTTGTTGTTCCCGCCGCAGTATCCGTGGTTACGGTCGTAGGAGACTACCCGGCATTCAGGGGCATGTTTCTCAATCCACTCTTTTGTACCGTCACTGGAAGCGTTATCGGCAATGATAACTTCAAATTGATCATAGGTTGTCTTTAATACAGAGGGGAGGAAATTTTTCAGGTGATCCAGTCCATTCCAGGTCACCACTATAATGCTGAAAAAATGCTGCATTAAACAGGAGTATTAAGTCGTTATAATTTTGGGCATTTACCATTGCACCCCTGTGCGGGGTTTCATATTATCAGAAAAAAGAAGTTTTACCATATGAAGATAGGGCTATTATCGGATACTCATAATTATCTGGACCCTGATTTTTCAGATTACTTTAAGGATTGTGACGAGATTTGGCACGCCGGAGATTTCGGCACAATAAAAATTGCCGAGTCACTGCAGAAGATTGCTCCCGTAGTCGGTGTATATGGAAATATCGACGGTGATGATATTCGCAAGAATTACCCGCTCCATCAACGGTTTACCAAAGAAGGAGTTGATGTATGGATGACCCATATTGGCGGCATTCCCGGTCGCTACTGTATTCCTATCCGTGATGAAATTCAAAAAAATCCACCGGACATATTCATTTGCGGCCACTCTCATATTTTGAAAATAGGCCGGGATCAATCTAATGGAAAAATGCTGTTTGTCAACCCCGGGGCTGCAGGTAAGCATGGATTCCATGTCTATCGTACAGCCGTCAGGTTTGAAATCATTTCAGGCAAAATTAAAAATATGGAAGTTATAAATATGGGGAAAGTGAAAGAAACGGTATAGCTTTGGGTCTGCTTAAGATATAGCTAAAATCTTCAGTATATTTAGACCTGATTTTTCACATCAAAACGTTCGACTTGATAGAACCACGCCCCGTTTTACTTCTCTGCACATTTTGCTGCATTTGGTTTGGAAGCTGTGCCACGCCTATTGCCCCAACAGGCGGCCCGCGAGACACGACACCGCCAGAGATTTTACGTACGACTCCAGAAGTGGGAACTACAAATTTCTCCGGTGATGAAGTACGATTTTATTTTTCTGAATTTCCCGACCGCAATTCAGTCCGGGAGAATGTTACAATTGAGCCAAACATCGGCATTCAGTTTGAGGTAGACTTCAGACGGAAAACAGCAATCGTTGAATTTGATGGTGAGCTGCCGGAAAATACGACCATTCTTGTGAAACTTGGAGCTGATGTCTCCGATACTCGAAGAAACACGCTGGGCTCTTCATTTGATCTGGCATTTTCAACCGGCCCGGTAATTGATGAGGGGCGTATTACCGCCCGTCTCAGAGATGCTGATCTGGGATCTGTTGATGCGGGTGAAAGGGTCTTTCTGTATCGGGAACCCATTGATTATGAGGCTCAGGCAAACTACGTGGCGCAATCTGACACAAGCGGTCAGATTGATTTTTCATACCTGCGGGAAGGAACGTACAGTGCGATCTGGGTGGATGATTTGAACAGAGACAGACGATGGAACCCGGAGCGGGAGAGGGCTCAGCCGTTTCACAGTGAAACTGTTGATGTTATTCAGGGTGAAGAAAAAAATATTGGGATGATATACATCCAGCGGCCAGACACAATTTCTCCGCGATTGGATGGTGTGGGGCTGCTCTCAAATACGCGATTGCGGCTTCGGCTGTCTGAAGAAGTATTCTGGGACAACGGTGCAGAACTCTCGATACTAGATTCACTTGGCAACGAATATACAACGGCTTATCCGCTGTACAAAGAGTCATCAGATCCAAATGTTCTGTTCTCACAGACAATAGATCCGCTTGAAGAGTCGCAATTGTTTAGTGTCCGCCAGGCGGGGTTTACGGATGAGGCCGGAAACATTTTGACTTCTGACATTGACTTGTTTCCGGGATCGGCTGTATCCGATACAACTCAGCTGAGAATAGTCACAGATAATGCTGACGGGGGACTTTTTCCCGACGAACCGTTTGAAGTTGTCTATTCAAAAATCATTGAAAACCCTGTTGTTGTGGATTCGCTAATTGTGTTTGAGGGAGAAAACACCACGGCAGAGTACGAGTTCGTACAGGTAGACAGGAACCGGTTACGGATTTCTCCTGATGGAGAGTGGCAGCCAGGCGTACGGTATCAGTTTGGGGTGTGGGATCCTGACTTTGTTGAACGAAGGACACTTCAACCCGAAATCTGGCAGCGCAACCAGCTCGGTAGCATCGATTTTATTCCGGCTGACGGTGATACTACGACACAAACTCACCTTATGCTTTATGATGAAAACAATAAGGTTGACGTAGATACTGTCTATACTGGTTCTGTGGAAATCACCAATCTGCCCCCAATTGTGTATACCGCAAAAATATACCGGAATACAGATGGTGAAGCCGCATGGACACCGGGAAGCGTAACTCCCTTTCGGGCACCTGAACCTTATTTTCTGCGCCGCGATATACCGGTCAGGGAAGGATTTACCTCCGAGGTAAACGTTGAATTTTCAGGTGAGTCCTCCGGTACTTTGGAAACGGCTGAATCAGATTCAACAACACCAGGTGTAGAACAACAAAACTAATTTCATCAAAAAAACAGTAAATATGACCGATTTTTTTACTCAATTATATGACGAGGCATCCCTGACTATAACTGTGATTGTCATACTGGTGATTACAGTTGTGGCTCAGTATTTACTGAAAAGAGCGTTCAAACGATTTGAAAATAGCCGGGCTCGTACCGAAATAGAAGATCCAACAAATTATCGGTTTATATACTATGCTCTGCTCGCACTTATCTATGTAACGGGCATTAGTTTTGCAATCTGGAATATTCCATCCCTGCGGCATGTTGCTCAATCCATGCTGGCGAGTGCTGGTATTTTAGCGATTGTAATCGGTTTTGCCTCGCAGCAGGCCCTGGGGAATATTATCAGTGGCGTGTTTATTGTGATGTTCAAACCCTACAGAATAAACGACCGGATTACGATTAAAGATACGCTGCGTGGAATAGTTGAGGATATCAACCTGCGCCATACGATCATCAGGAATTTTGAGAATCAGAGGATTATTATTCCCAATTCTATCATTAGCAATGAGGTTTTGGTGAATGCCAATTATAACGACGACAAAGTCTGTAAGTTTATCGAAGTAAGCATCAGCTATGGCTCCGATATTGATAAAGCGAAATCGATTATATTTGAAGAAATTGAAAAACATCAGTTCAATATCGACATACGCACGGAAGAAGATCTCGAAAAGGGTGTACCCAGGGTTACAGTCAGAGTTATTCTACTGGGCGAATCGTCAGTTAATCTCAGGGGATGGGCATGGGCTGCGGATCCTGCAGGTGGTTTTGTGATGCAGTGTGACGTGCTGGAATCAGTTAAGAAACGGTTTGATAAGGAAGGCATTGTTATTCCATTCCCTCAGAGAACCATCAGTTATCTTGACGAGTCACCCCATAAGGAACTATGAATCTTCGGTTCCTCGTCTAGATTTTGAAACAGTTTAATATATCGTCTGGGAAATCATTTCGTTATATTCTGAAAACGCTTCCAAAGGAATAAACCAGATTTTAAAGTATATGTCTGAAGCAACGACAAAAGCATCATCTTCTACCCAAAAATCCCAATCAAACGGCCAGCAGTCACAGGTTAAATATGAGTCAAAAAATAACCTGCGGTTTGTAACTGCCGCGAGTTTGTTTGATGGTCATGATGCCAGCATCAACATTATGCGACGCATACTGCAGTCAACAGGGGCCGAAGTGATTCACCTGGGACACAACAGGTCGGTAAATGAAATTGTGAGATGTGCTATTCAAGAGGATGCCCAGGGTATCGCTATAAGTTCTTATCAGGGCGGGCATATGGAGTATTTCAAATATATGGTCGACCTGTTAAAGGAAAACAGTGCTGATCAGATTCAGATTTTCGGCGGTGGTGGTGGAGTTATTGTTCAGGACGAGATTGATGAGCTGCATGACTACGGAGTAAAACGGATTTTCTCTGTTGAAGATGGCAGTAAAATGGGGCTGCAGGGCATGATTAACTATATGATGGAATCATGTGATTTTGACCCGAACGAATATAAAAAAGCAAAGCCGGGCAAGATTGACTCACACAATCATCTGGAAATTGCCCGCTCAATCTCTGCTCTTGAAAACAAAAACAGTGAGATACTTTCATATAGTGATGGCGCTTTATTTGTCGGTGATGAGAAGATCTTTTCGGATACAGAAAAGTCAGATATCCCACTCATCGGGATTACAGGAACAGGGGGAGCCGGTAAAAGTTCACTTACGGATGAACTGATTCGCCGATTTAACTATTGGTGTGATTTCAATTGATCCGTCAAAAATACGGACAGGTGGCGCACTGCTCGGCGATCGCATACGGATGAACAGTATCGACACTGAACGAGTGTTTATGAGGAGTATGGCAACACGGGCATCCAACCGGTCGATCAGCGATTCAGTCCGCGGAGCAATTGCTGTTTACAAAAAAGCGGGATTCGACCTTATTATTATCGAGACCAGCGGAATTGGACAAAGCGGCACCGAAATAGCCGATATCACCGATATTCCAATCTATGTGATGACGCATGAATATGGAGCGGCAACCCAGCTTGAAAAGATCAATATGCTGGATCTGGCTGATTTTGTCGTTCTGAATAAGTTTGAGAAAAAAGGGTCGCTTGATGCGCTGCGCGATGTGCGTAAGCAGATGCAGCGAAACCGGGGCGATTGGCATATCAATCCAAAAGAGATGCCGGTTTATCCTACCATTGCGGCCCAGTTCAATGATGAAGGTGTTCACCGCTTATTCAAGGCAATTGTCGACCGTGTAAACGATTATTATAGCAAAGAGTGGAATACAACACTTTATACGAATCCGGAGCCGGCTGAGGATCTTCATACACAGGCGATTATTCCGGGTAAACGGCAGCGTTACCTCTCTGAAATTACTGAGACTATCGAAAGCTACCATAGCTGGGCCGAACAGCAGGTGGAAGTAGCATCAAAACTGGACCAGGTGAAAGGTACGCTTGAACAGCTTGAGAACTGGAACCCGGATGAAAAACCGGTTATTTCAGAGAAGCTTGAAGAGATGAAAAGTCACTGGATTGAGCGACTCGATCCGCTTCCAAAAGGAATACTGGATGGATGGGACAACCTGTATCAAAAGTATCAACAAGATCAGTTTGAGGTACAGGTGAGAGATAAAGTATTTAAGAATGACCTCTATCGTGAGTCGATCAGTGGCTCTAAAATACCGCGAATTTCTCTCCCCAAATCTAAAAACAGTGGTGACAGACTTCGATTTGCCCTGAAAGAAAACCTGCCCGGCTATTTTCCATTTACGGCAGGTGTTTTTCCATTTAAGCGCGAAGGGGAGGATCCAACGCGGATGTTTGCGGGTGAAGGTACTCCGGAGCGGACAAATAAACGATTTCACTATGTGAGTGAAGGAATGCCCGCCGCGCGTCTTTCAACTGCTTTTGACTCCGTGACACTTTACGGCGAGGATCCCGATCACCGACCTGATATATACGGTAAGATTGGTAATTCCGGCGTGAGTATTTGTACGCTTGATGATATGAAGAAACTCTATTCAGGGTTTGAACTCACGGCGCCCACCACTTCAGTATCGATGACCATAAATGGCCCGGCGCCGATGATACTGGCGATGTTTATGAATACGGTGATTGACCAGGAGGTAGAACGCTACCTGAAAAACGAAGGAAAATGGGACGAGGCTAAGAAAAAGATTTCTGCCATATTTAATGAGAAAGGTCTTCCGCAACCTCATTATGGACTGGAACTGCCGGAAGGCAATGATTCATTTGGGCTTGGCACGCTTGGTGTAAGCGGCGATCAGCTGGTAGACCATGATACGTATGAGCAAATCAAATCCGACGCGATTAAAGTGGTTCGTGGGACTGTTCAGGCTGATATCCTAAAGGAAGATCAGGCACAGAATACCTGTATATTTTCAACTGAGTTTGCCTTGAAAATGATGGGTGACGTGCAGAGCTACTTTACAGAGCACGGCGTTCGAAACTACTATTCTGTTTCTATTTCTGGCTATCACATTGCGGAGGCCGGGGCAAACCCAATCACACAGGCAGCATTTACACTTGCCAATGGATTTACCTATGTAGAGTACTATATGTCGCGGGGGATGAGTGTTGATGATTTTGCGCATAACCTCTCATTCTTCTTCAGCAACGGCCTTGACCCGGAGTATGCGGTCATTGGCAGAGTTGCGCGCCGTATTTGGGCAATTGCCATGAAGCACAAATACAGCGCAAATGAACGGTCACAAAAGTTGAAGTATCATATTCAGACCAGCGGCCGGTCTCTTCATGCTCAGGAAATTCAATTCAATGATATACGCACGACGCTTCAGGCGCTCATGGCCGTGTATGATAACTGTAACTCACTTCACACCAATGCATACGATGAAGCTATCACTACACCCACGGAAGAGTCTGTAAGGCGTGCTCTGGCTATTCAGCTGATCATCAACAAAGAGATGGGACTGACCAAGAATGAAAATCCGCTGCAGGGCTCCTTCATTATCGAAGATCTGACAGATCTTGTAGAAGAAGCCATTCTTGCAGAATTTGATCGCATCACGGAAAGGGGCGGTGTTCTTGGTGCAATGGAGAGCATGTATCAGCGCGGAAAGATTCAGGATGAGAGTCTATTTTATGAATCGAAAAAGCATTCGGGTGAATTGCCGATAATAGGGGTTAATACATTTATCAGCGACAAGAAGAGTCCCGAAGAGGAGAAAAAGATTGATCTGATCCGCTCAACTAAAGATGAGAAGCAGCAGCAAATACAGAATCTGGAGAGCTTTAAAGAGGTAAATTCCGACACATCAAAAAGTGCTCTTGAAAAACTAAAACGAGCTGCACGAAATGATGAAAATCTGTTTAATGAGCTGATGGAAACCGTAAAAGTAGCGTCTTTGGGGCAGATATCACATGCGCTGTATGATGTGGGTGGGCAGTATCGACGCAACAT
>Ga0307966_1003811_pt1:2500-11274 | contig 11274 bp, 9 predicted proteins | sample OrgLakmetagen646_FD_203141 | JGI IMG/M metagenome (GOLD analysis project Ga0307966, IMG submission 203141) | Saline water microbial communities from Organic Lake, Antarctica - #646 | ecosystem: Environmental > Aquatic > Non-marine Saline and Alkaline > Saline | place: Antarctica... | reverse complement strand
TTTCATGCATGGGCAGCAAGCAGCTAGTAGTGCCCTCACGCCTGTAGCAGGTGGGTTGCATGCATGGACAGCAGGCAGCTAGTGTCCTCAAGCTAGGAGCAGATGTGTTTTCATACATGGGCAGCAAGCAGCTAGTAGTGCCCTCACGCCTGTAGCAGGTGGGTTGCATGCATGGACAGCAGGCAGCTAGTGTCCTCAAGCTAGGAGCAAATGTGTTTTCATGCATGGGCAGCAAGCAGCTAGTAGTGCCCTCACGCCTGTAGCAGGTGGGTTGCATGCATGGACAGCAAGAAGCCAGAGGTCCCCTCACGCTTGTTGCAAGTGCGTCAATACATGGCGCTTTAAAAGGTGCATGTGCAGGCAGCGTGTGCCCTCACGCTTGGAGCAGGTGCATGGTGCTTTGAAGGGTGTGTGGTAACAGAGAGAACAAAATAAACAAGCTGGCGGAAATCCATTGTTAATCAGTGAAAACGTCTTTTTTTTGGGTGTGATTGGAGTGAAGAGACGCACGTGATACTCCTCGGAGGCTCCTTTGTGTTGTGTGTGCATGCTTTTTGTGTGCTTGTGTGCATTGTGCAGTTATCAATTTGATGCGGAAATCGTTTGGCTGGCTGCCAGAAAGCAGGGTGCAGCAATATGAGTGATACCCGATCCACGCTTGCTGACATTTCGTTTGCACTCCTTGCCTGTTTGGCTTGGTGGGTTCATACCAACCAATTGGGTTTCCTTTATTTCTGCATTTGGTGCTGATACTGCACTGCGAACTTCATGTTGTGGCTTCTACCAGACCTCAAATCATTGTGGGAGGCATGTTGAGCGCATTCAATGACTGTATACTAATTTGGGTTGGGTTGGGGGGAATGCATTGCACTATAAGCCCCAAGGAAACCTTGCTTGTATATATCATTTATCTCATTCTATTTTGCAGGAGGATATGCGTAGTCAATCTGTTTTCTGTGCTGTCAGGGACGACAGGGACATGTACAAGGCCATTTTCTGTTTGCTAGCCTTGCCTCATAGTAGAGGTTCAAAGGGGCAGCAAACGCATCCGCAGCAGCAGCAAGTGAACATTAGGTGGCGCAGGAATTGTATGTACAACTTTTGCAGCAACAGCAACGCTTTTAGCTTATAGAAATAGGTGTGCAGTGTTTTGTAGATTTTGGTTCCATTTGTCCTTACATAAGTTTTGAGTTCAAGTATTACAGCAAAATGATTCCTTAGAACTGGCGTGTCGTAAGCAGGGTCTTGTATTGCCTCTGCCTCCCTGCCTCAAATAGTGCCTTAACAATGTCACACCCTTGTACTTTTTGGACAAATGCTAGTTTTGTCTTAATTCGCTCTCAGTCTTTCGGGCCGAGCCTTTTGTTCATTTATTCCTTTAGTAAATTTACCATTTTATTGCAGTGGCTTTTTTTAGCTTAATTTGTTTTGGTAGTAGGGGACTTTCTGTAATGTTACAAATTTGATAGGTATGTCGGCAACGACACAGCGTGATGGGAGAGACCACGGAAAACGAAAAAACAAACAGGCCAAGCAAGGGGAGGGGCAAGGTTAAGTGTACGTCGTATCATGATGACCGGTCCAGGACCTTGCTCATTTGCTCAAGTTCTTGTAGCTTGCCAGCCCAATCTTTCTCTCTTCAAGGGTTGCAATGGTTACAATGGTTACAATGGAGGTTAACCTTCAGCCAGATTGTTTGGCTGATCGGCTGCTGACAGGTCTCGGCCAGCCACAAATAAATTCATAAGCTCAGAAAGAGAGAAAAAGTATACTAATCCCTAAGTTACCCATGCCCTCAAGAGCCTATAATGCACTTGCTCCTTTGGTAAGCCCTACAAGATGAGTTTAGTTTTGTAGCCTGTATGTTGTCTGGTGTATGGACCTTTGGCGCACGCATTTGTTTATTTCTCGAACACCCTGCCAGTAGTGCTAGAGGTAGCTAAACTCCAGCTGCCTACAATCGTCAAAAAGTCAGGGCTGTTGATTGCCGCTTGAATCAACCAGAATTGTGGTTCAATATGATCATTGAGTCACTTCACGGTGGGTACCATTTTCTAGTTGAAATAACCGCGGTTGTTTTCCGCTTGAATCAGTTGGAGATGAATTTAAATCAACTGCAATCGATGGTTGAATCAACCGCGGTTGATCTATACTTATTCAAGCCGCTTTTTCTCTAGTTCATGGTTAAATCAAGAATGGTTGATCCAATTTGCGGTGGGTACGTTTTTCTAATTGCTGAGCCAACCGCTGATCTGTGGTTATTCAAGCCGCCTCTTGTATAGTTCATGGTTGAATTAAGCCTAATGGGGGAAATCATTGCAAACAGTCAACAATCAGGCATGCCCCAACTTTAACCCAACATTACAATCCACATCTGTAAATGATGTGCTACACATCGCCTCTCCCTGAGTCACCAATCAAATAATACTGCTTTGTGAAAACAAAAACACTCAGCTGTACTATTGTTATAAACATTGTTTTCTCATGCTTACCCTTGACACTCTTTGCTTTAATGACCAAATTTTAAATGGGGCTTATTGACCGCTGCACATCTTCAAACTCTGCATCTGCATTTCTGCCGTCGACCTGAACACATGAGATCTTGTCCCATCCACCATCATACTCCTGGGCCTCGCTTTCCAATGCAACCATCATTTCTCTGATCTGCGGGAAGCGTTCAATTCCACGCTGGTGCTGCTGGTATGGATCCAGCAAGTGACTACGCACCTGTAGGGCCCCTTATAGCAGTTGTAGATTAGGGGGAAAGGGAAACAGGAGGCAAAATGCAATTGGTAATGAAAATTAGGCACGCACAACTACAAAACTGCTACACTAGGTAAGTCTTCCAATAGACCAATTGAGTATGCCACAAACGTCAGCTGAACGAGCCACCTTTGAGGTTCCTGTTTTGTTTCGCTTTTGCAACCCCTATTTATACTTAGCAATCCTTGTTCAGACGCCGCGGCAGACGTTCGCTCTCCTGAGAAGAAAGATTGCTGGTTTGCGACAACAAGTCAGTGCCCAGGTTGTTTAGACTCCCTCCCTCCATGTTTAACCCCACAAGTCGGATGCACACGAGCGGTCTTATCACCATCCTTCAAGACATACTCATCACGGTTGTACATGTCTTAAATCACAGGCAACAAAGGCGCAGGCAAGCGAGTACGCCTAAGGTGTTTCCATAGTGCATCCCTTGGAATGGTGTCATAGGCTTGTTTAAAATCAATGAAAGCAGCGTGCAACCTAGGCGACCCATTGGGTTAAATTGTTCGTGCAGCATGTTGAAAGTGCCGAAGAATGAACATGGGTTGCTAAGTGTTACGACCTGGGTAAAAACCATATAGGGTGTCAGGGATCTGACCAGTTGCCACACACCACTCAGTAAGCAACGAGCGAATAACATTGGCATACATACGGTACATAGTGCCACTGACAGCCAACATGCGGTAATTGTTGGGGTCCAAAAGGGGGCCTTTCTTATACAGAGGGCTAAGCTTCGCTTGCTTCCAGCACGCAGGGATGCAGGCCTTGTCATACAGCAGATTCATCAGGTCCAATGTTTGACAGCCAGAAAAATATATTTTCAACATAATAAAAATTCAACGGCTGAGTCCAACCATTGTCAGCTGTGGTCTCAGCCGTGAGAAGAATGTAAAAACCATCATAAAAAGGGCGACTGCATGCGTTCAGCTGCGTAATTTTCTGGCCGCGGTTGCTTTTAATAGTTTCAGCCGCCATTTCAGCCGCATCAGCCGCACTGCAGCCACGCACATAAATGTCTGATGGTTACATTTCGAAATATATGCCTCTGGGGGGCATCTGAGCGGAAAGAGGCAACACCAGACACATCTGGTTGGCTCAAAGAGGTCCTCAAACGAGTTGGGCCATCCTCATACTGAGGTGGGAAGACAAGTAAATTAGTTATGAGAAAAGAAATTAAGCTACCGAAGAATAAACAGCTAATTCTTTGGTACATGAAAAGAGTGCATAATGCTTCTGCTTGTGGTGGTCATATACCTGGCACATCTGCTTCTGATGTATCTTCAAGTGTTGGTAGGAAACTCTTTAAAAACTTGCAAAAGTGTGCCAGTTAGTGAATCCGTAATTAAGAAACACATGGATTCGAGCACGCTTCTCACCATGGTTGAGACAAAGGAGATCCAGGGCGTAAACGACGAAAATGAACGTATGCACATCAGGAACAAAATGACTATACGATCTATGAGAGCTTAAACAAAACTTCTAAGGATCCAGGATTAAGAGCAAGCAAACAGCTTCACAGAGGAAGGTCAAATATCCGGATGCAGTCGGAGGTTACATGTAGACAATTGTACAGAATATCCAAGACAAAAGATCCATACCGCTTCTACAGCGCACGCGTAGTGCGTCAGTACCCTACCTAACTATCTACAGAACTCTGCAAGGCCCCTTGCAATCACAGCTCAAACTATCTTAATATCTCAATAATCGGTCTTTTAAGCTAAATCAAAAGTACAATCTTGTATCCTAATATCCTAATGATGGACTTCACAGCCCCTTTCTCTGTAGCCTAGCTCACACTCAAAACACTACAACACCAATTGAATTGCTTTATGCACATCCTACGACCACAGACCGTCGAGAGACTTTCCCCTCCCACTTGCTGAGCGGCCACCTTTCCACCTGATGCCTCTATAACTTGCTCGGCATACCCCCAGCAACGACCAGCGTCTCCCCAGTAATGTATGATGCATCAGAAGAAGCCAGAAAGGCCACTGCTGCCGCCTGCGTGCACCAAAGCCATGCAAGGTTTGCTAACGGTTTACTGAGCCAAGAACCGAAGAACTCTCACAGCTGTAACCTTGAGTGCAGTTGCACACGTTAAATGGTAAATAAACTAACTGCGATCCTTGCGGCACAGAGCAGTTATGCATGAATGAAACTGGCATTGGCTACCTTGAGAGAGCTGAGCTTATGGATTTATTTGTGGTCAGCAGCCGGTTAGCCAAATAACCTGGCGGAAGGTTATCCCCCCTCGTAACCATTGTAGCTGCCACGGTGCACACTTACCATGTCCTCAGGGGTGCCCAGACGTTTCAGGTACGTGTTGTTGGCCTGTTCCTTAGCCTGCCATTGTTGTAAGGAAGAATGCAGTATTAGAATGCTATAGCTGGTGACGTTTGTCGCCGATTTGCTATTTGTATGATTCATCAAATGTTGTGGGCTTGTTCCTTAGCCTGCCACCGTTAAGAAGGATGCAGCATTAGAATGCAGTAACTGGTGGCGTTTGCTGTATACGTATTCGTTTGTCGTCTGATAGAGCAAGAGACATCATATTTTTGGCACACATTCAAGTGCTTCTTTGGCTTTCAGGTTGTTGCGAGGCCCTCTAAACCTTAGGCAATTATGTATACCCAAATACTCTTGCATCAGATCATCCACTTTAAATGTTTAATTAGGACAATGACGTATGTCTGGTACTTACCTTTGCACTAATGTGTTAACAAAGTCATTAAACACATCTGCTTGTATATAACAACAAGCAGCATAGCTCGAGCTAGATGGCTCAAGCTAGGCAAAAAGCAGGCCCCAAACACATCGAGGTCCCTGCAATTGGTGATCGTTGTCGACCAATTGGAGGCACGTCGGTTCACTATTCACGCCTTGTGAGTGATGCACAAACATGCACCTCATCACCAGACCCATGGTTACAAACATGCATACCCACCCTCCCACACAGAGCCAAAAGTGTAAGTAACAAAAGGACAAAATGCGCAAGAGGATAATGCAGTCACAATCACACAACGCTCAAACAGGCTGCAAGAAACAGAACAAAGAAATTACTTGGAATAGTTGGACCACCAAGAGGTACTGCTGATTATAACACACTGCAAAACACAGGAATGAGTACTTCCTGCATGGACACTCCTCTGCCATTTTAGTCGGGTGGTCAAAGCAAAAGGGTTCTTTGCTAGGCATAAATTCCTCCCAGCTCGGAATAGAGTCGGCGTCAGAATACGTACCAGCTCAGGGCTGCTGCTGAGGTATGCTGAAAGCTTTGTAGGCACAATCCCTGGGGCTACAGCATTCACTGCGTGACAGAGGTACGGTGTAAAGGAGGTACAGCATTCACTGCGTGACAGAGGTACGGTGTAAAGGAGGTACAGCATTCACTGCGTGACAGAGGTACAGCAGAGGTACAGCGACGGCATTCAGTGCGTGACAGAGGTACAGCAGAGGTACAGCATTCACTGCATGACATAGGTTCGGTATTAAGGATAAATTCACTGTGTGACAGAGGTTCAGTGTAAAGGAGGTACATAATTCAATGCGGGAAGGAGGAACAGCATTCACTGCGTGACAGAGGTACGGTGTAAGGAATTAATTCACTGCATGACAGAGGTTTGGTGTTAAGGGTGAATTCACTGCGTGACAGAGGTACGGTGTAAAGGAAATACAGCAGTGACAGAGGTACAGCATTCACTGCGTAAAGAGGTACAGCATTCATTGCGTGACAGAGGTACGGTGTAAAGAAGGAGGGGGGAAATAGGGTTGGTAGGGCAAGAAGCTGAGATTCAGATTTGTGTGCACTGTTAGAGTTTAGAGTTTATGCTAGCAGTCGCACTTCTTGACTGAAGGTTTTTCTTTTGTAACCTTGTAAACCTTATGGTGACGGCAGTGGAGAAGCGAATGAACAGACATGATGCCGTTTACCATCAGTCAAAGTTTCAGCATGCTTATAACGTCACTCACGACACTCTTGATTAAAAAATGGATGAAAGGGTGATTGACTGATGCAAACAAGCGCATGCACACAGTGCAGTGCACTGCAAAAAAAGGAAGTCTGACATGCATGCACGACGGCTCTCGCTCGAAGCATCGCACACAACTAGGGTTGGCCAGAACCGTATATACACACCGTATATGATCGTATCGTATGTATGGTGATTTCTCTGCGAAGAATACCATATAAACACCGTATATACGTATATATGTATGGTTCTGGCCAATCCTACACACAAGGCCTTCAGCACGAATAGCCAATCTCTGACCTCAGAGCTAGAAGTGAAATTTATGAACTGCCTGTTAAGGGCACTTGATACTTCTGCCTAGCAGACGCTAATTCACTCTAATTATCTCATAAAAAAATGTATCCTCAATCCCTACTGCCCCTCCTGTCCCCTTTGACCTCGTATTCCAAGTTCCCTCGGCCCGCAACTCACTTGACAGGTACCTACAAATAATGCTCTACTGCTCCGGACAATACATATTCATTCATGCCCGTGTCTCTGCTTTCCCCTCAGCTCTTGTCTCACTTTTATTTGAGTACCCTTTAATCTGGCTGCTTTTTCCCTCGGCTCTTGCCTCATTTGTAGGGTTGGCCAGAACCGTATATACACACCGTATATGACCGTATTCATGGTGATATCCCTGCCAAAATTACCGTATATACACCGTATATACCTATTAATGTATGGCTCTGGCCAACCCTACTCATTTGAGTACCCTTTAATCTGGATTATCTGGCTTTTGCTCTCTATCCTGATCATGAACTGCATCGTTGCCGTTCACATCACATTTGCCTTCTCAGCACGAGCCTCATAATGTTGCCCTTCTGATCTTTCCTGGACCATAGTGTAAAGCACACACACACACATGCAGCCTCGTGACTATGGCAAAAACACATCAGATTCTGCTGCTATCCCACTGACTTCCTGGACCATCGTATACAGCACACACACACACATACACACACAGCCTTGTGACTAAGATAAAAACACGTCAAACTCTGCTGCTATCCCGTTGACTTCCTGGACCATCGTATACAGCACACACACAGCCTCGTGACTAAGATAAAAACACGTCAAATTCTGCTTCTATCCCACTGTCTTCCTGGACCATTGTATACAGCACACACACACAGCCTTGTGACTAAGATAAAAACACGTCAAACTCTGCTGCTATCCCGCTGACTTCCTGGACCATCGTATACAGCACACACACATACACACACACACGCAGCCTCGTGACTAAGATTAAAACAAGTCAAATTCTGCTGCTATCCCACTGACTTCCTGGACCATCATATACAGCACACACACACATGCAGCCTCGTGACTTAGATAAAAACACGTCAAATTTTGCTGCCATCCCACTGACCTCTGACCTCATGGCTGGGCCCCAGCTCTGCGGCTAAACCTTTCACTAATCCAAGCAACGCAGTCTTAGAAACCGCATACATGCCGATTGGCAAGGGAGGGCTGTGATAGAAGAATGTAAGCAAATGTATCTTTAATGTTCTAGTCATTTTTAAGTTGGTAATTGGCAGCAGCGACAATGACTGAGGAGGGAAAGGCTAGGAGGTAAAAGAGCTGCATCTTGACAAAAGGGCCATGTGCACCAACATCAGGACACACGCCTGGCGAAAGCCCAAAGATTTGCAAGCAAGATAATGGGGGCCAAGGAGAAAACGGCAGGAAAGCTGAATCGCCAACAGATGTACATAAGATATGGATTTGATGAGGTTAAGACGAAGCAAGAAACCCCCTTCACATGGATGCTGATCTCTTAACTATTGGGGTATTGAGGGGCTGCAGGTCAAGGCAGCAGAGCAGGTGTGTAATTGAAAGAGGAGCAGGCACAGAGTATGCAAGAGGGCGCGTATTAATTCAACATATTGTCCTCTTCATATATATAGCTTGCTTGCTTGCTTGCTCACACACACACTCACACACACACACGCACACACACACTCACACACACACAATCTCTCTCAAACACATGCGCACACACAG
>Ga0307966_1003808_pt1 | contig 11279 bp, 11 predicted proteins | sample OrgLakmetagen646_FD_203141 | JGI IMG/M metagenome (GOLD analysis project Ga0307966, IMG submission 203141) | Saline water microbial communities from Organic Lake, Antarctica - #646 | ecosystem: Environmental > Aquatic > Non-marine Saline and Alkaline > Saline | place: Antarctica: Organic Lake... | reverse complement strand
TAGGAACTGACTTTACTGACGCAACTGCTGTAAACTTTGGCGGAACGCCTGCTGCTTCCTTTACAGTAGTCTCTGATACAGAAATTACTGCAGTAGTTGGTAATGGATCTTCAGGAAATATTGAAGTAACTACCCCAGGCGGAACGGGTTCAATTACAAACTTTGTCTTTATCAATGCTCCTGTAGTTGACTCCTTTGCTCCTACATCAGCTGCTCAAGGTGAAACCATCACCATTCTTGGTACTGACTTTACTGGTGCATCTACAGTAAGCTTTGGTGGAACACCAGCTGCTTCTTTTACGGTAGTCTCTGATACAGAAATTACTGCAGTAGTTGGTAATGGATCTTCAGGAAATATCGAAGTTACTACACTTGGTGGAACGGGTTCAATTACAAACTTTGTCTTTAACAACGCTCCCAATACTCCGATAATAACCTCCTTTTCTCCTGTTTCTGCAGCTCAAGGTGAAACTATAACTATTATAGGAACTGACTTTACTGGTGCATCTACAGTAACCTTTGGTGGAACACCAGGTGCTTCCTTTACACTAGTCTCTGATACGGAAATTACAGCGGTTGTAGGAAGCGGATCTTCAGGAAATATTGAAGTCACCACCCCTAATGGGACTGCAAATGCATCAGGATTTATATTTTTAAGCGCTCAAATTGTAGTTTCAGACTTTAACAACGATGTGATCGAAAACCAACAAGCAAATGCTTTTAACCTCGGAACTGCTGTTACAGGGGAAACGATCACTAAGGATTTTACAATTGAAAATACCGGAGTTGCCTTATTGATAATCTCCAATATTTTTTCTTCTAATGCAGCATTTATAATTAGCGGTATTCCAGCTTCACTGAATCCTGACGAAACAGCTCAGTTTAGTGTCCAGTTTCAATCAAGTGATATCGGGCTTTATAATAGTGTAATAAGCATAAATAGTAATAGCAATAGTGATGCTACTTTTAATTTTACAGTACAGGCAGAACTTGTAAGTGTTAATGTAATCGACAACGATACTGAATCCGTGGTCATCTCGAATCAGGATATTAATTTAGGAAACACTTTTATCAACATAAATCTTAATAAAGCCTTTAAAATTGAGAACCTTAGTACAGGCTCTTCGCTGAACATCATAAGTATAACAGTTGACAATCCTGTCTTTCAAATTATTAATGCCCCAACCTCTATTGCACCGGGATCATCGGTTGAATTTACTGTTAGTTTAATTGCCACTACTGTAGGTGATTATCAAGGAAAGGTAACGGTTACCACTAGCTTCAATGCTTTTTCTTTTCAAGTAACTGGTTCAGTATTGCCTGAAGAGTCTACCGAAATCAAAGTCTATAATGTGGTTACTCCAAATGGCGATGGAAGACATGATTTACTCCAAATCGAAAGAATTGCAGAATACCCAAATAATACGGTAAGTATTTTCAACAGACTAGGAAATAAAGTATTTGAAATCAAAAATTACAATAATACGACCCATGTTTTTGAAGGCATTTCGAACAGCGGGGAGGAGCTAATTACCGGTAATTACTATTATGTGATTGACAAGGGTGATGGTAGCAAAAGGACCAGCGGTTTTTTACTTATTAAAAGATGATCCAAATGAAAAAGATTTATAGAATATTGTTGGTTATCACTGCTCTATTCCCTTTAGGACTGAGTGCGCAACTAGACCCTTTATATAACCAGTACTTTTTTAATCAGGCGATGATCAATCCGGCCTATACTGGTGTGAATGATATATTTAATGCCACTGCCATTAGCAGAACACAATGGCTAGGAATTGACGGGGCTCCAACTACTAACACCTTAAACGTTACCAGCTCTGCTTTTAAAAATAAGGTAGGTCTTGGCGCTATTCTCATATATGACACTTATGGCATCAATAATAATACGGAATTCAATTTGGCCTATTCTTACAAAATTGCCACTCCTCGTGGTCATGTGTTCTCTATGGGTTTACAGGCTGGGCTTGTCAATTACAATTATAATTACAACAGACTCACACTTCAATATGTAGATGACATAGCCTTTTCCAATCCTCAGCAAAATATAGTAAAGGAGAACTTTGGAGTTGGTTTCTGGTATATGAGCAAAGATTACTATATAGGCTTTTCTGTACCCAGAATATTTGATATTAAGGTAAATGATGGTGGAACAGAAAGTACCAGATATAGACGACACTATTACTTAAGTGCAGGCTATGTATTCGACCAACTTTTTGCTCTGAAGTTTAAACCTTCCTTAATGTTGATGTATATTGATAAAGACAACTATGCCTTGGATCTAAATGCTTCAGTTTTATTAAATGAAGTTATATGGCTAGGAGCCTCTTTAAGGAATTTTGGTACCGTGGGCTTAAATACTCAGATGAAAGTCCGAGAAAATCTAAAACTTGGATATGCATTTGAGTTGCCACTAACCAATACCGCCCTGATAGGATTTGGCACTCATTCATTAATGGTTTCCCTTGATTTCGCCCTATTCGGCAGACAAGGATTAGGAAGAAGGTTTTTTTAACCAATAAAAAAGGCACTCTACAATCCTGCAAAGTGCCTTTTTCAAAACAACCTAAAGGTGAAGACTATTTCCCTTCTTCAAATCTTTTCGATACTTCATCCCAATTAATCACATTAAAGAATGCTGCGATATAATCAGGTCTTTTATTCTGATAATTTAGGTAATAAGCATGTTCCCACACATCAAGACCTAAAATTGGTGTTCCTCCACAGCCTACATTTGGCATGATTGGATTATCCTGATTTGGAGAAGAACAAACTTCTACTTTTCCTCCAGAATGAACACATAACCATGCCCAACCTGAACCGAATCGGGTAGCTGCAGCATTTGCAAACTCCTCTTTGAATTTTTCGAAAGAACCATAGGCGCTATTGATAGCGTCAGCTAAAGCTCCTGAAGGTTCTCCACCACCATCTGGACTCATTACAGTCCAAAACAGAGAGTGGTTCCAATGACCGCCACCATTATTTCTTACTGCTTTGTTGTCACTACTATTTTTAAGCAAATCCTCTAAAGACTTGCCATCCATGTCTGTACCTTCAACGGCTGCGTTCAATTTAGTAACATACCCGTTGTGATGCTTTCCATGGTGGATTTCCATAGTTTTAGCATCTATATGTGGTTCTAAAGCATCTTTTGCATATGGTAATGCTGGTAATTCAAAAGCCATAATATTTATAAATTATAGGTTAAACATTTATTAAAATTCAATTTCTCTTATTCCTCATCTTAGCAAAAAAATCATCAATCAATTTTTTGCTTTCTGTAGCCATCAGACCACTTTTTACTTTGGTTTTAGGATGAATCATACTGGGATTAATTTTTGTAAACCCTCTTTTTTCATCTGCTAAAGCGTAAACAATTTGATCTATCTGCGACCAGTTCAAAGCTCCTGCGCACATTCCGCATGGTTCTAAACTGACATACAGCGTACAATCGGTTAAGTATTTCCCGCCTAAATGATTAGCGGCTGAGGTAATGGCTAACATTTCTGCATGAGCAGTAACATCATTCAACCTTTCAGTCTGATTATAAGCCTTAGCAATAATTTTTTTCTGACAAACAACAACAGCACCTACAGGAATTTCTCCATCCTCATATGCTATTTCAGCTTGGCGAAGTGCTTCCTTCATAAAGTGCTCGTCAGAATTAACGGTGAGTTCCATTTTATGTTTAACGAAAATTAGTGGTTTCGAACATTTTTTGAGCTATTGGCTGCCATTTAGATAGCAAATAGGGTGGGCATGAAAAACTGATGGTAACCAAGCCATTCTTATGTATGGTGTAGAGTAGGTAGGTAAACCGTTGCTCAGCAGATCGACCTCCTTCAGTATCCGGTTTCCCTTCAAACTGATACGCAACAAACTCCTTTCCATTGATTGTAACTAGTTCCTTTTGCGAGAAGTCTATTCTCTGAAACAAGGAAGGAATGCTGGAATCATAAAATTCTTTCAACAAAGCCACATCACCATCTTGCCAAAATGTTGGAGAGGCCGTAATAGTGAATTCTACCATTGATTGTGCATCTGTCATGGCAACTTCAGGAATTCTCGCCCCTAGAAACTTTGCAGAAAGCTCTTGCTCCGTCATCTGCTTCAGTTCAGTTGAAACTCCCATGCTGAGGAAATTAGTCAGCTTCTGCTTTTTTAGTACGGGCACTTGTACAAAAAGGAACACAAAAAATAGTAGACTAATAGATTTGATCATTCAATATATTATTTAAATAAAAATTAAGCTCTAATGGCAATTACAGGGTCTAATTTAGCGGCCATTCCTGCAGGCACAATTCCGGATAAGGTTCCAATTATAACAGAAACCCCTACCCCGAGAACAACATTACCTATTGAAAGTGATAGTTCCAAACTCCCTAAAGAGACAAAACTCAATAAGTAAACTAGCAGCAAACCAAACAATCCACCTAATAGTGAAAGAAATACTGCTTCAAAAAGAAATTGATAAAGAATGAAAGAACTCTTAGCACCTAACGATTTTTGAATTCCGATTATATTGGTTCTCTCTTTTACCGAGACGAACATAATATTAGCAATACCGAACCCTCCTACTAAAATTGAAAAACTTCCGATTACCCAACCGGCTAAGGAGATTACACCAAATACTGCGCCTATCATATCTCCAAAAGCTTCTGGTCTGTTTATAGCAAAGTTTGTAGCTTCTCTAGGACGCAAACCTCTCGCCTGTCTTAATAATCCGGTTATTTCCCCTTCCAGATTTTTCAAGCCTTCATCTTTCGGATATCCTTTAAGAGCTATTACCGATTCAACTCCAAAATTTCCTTGCCCAGAATACATTTTAAAGAAGGTATTATAAGGTAGGTAACAAAAATCATCTGCACTAGGCGCATCAATAACACTTGCTCCTTGCTTTTCCATGACCCCAATTACTCTAAACTTAAGCCCTCTCAGTTTGATTTCTTTACCAATTGCCTCAGATGAGGGAAACAAAGTCTTGGCCACTTCTGCTCCTATGATTGTTACATTTGCGCCCTTTTCTACTTCTTGCAATCCAAAATAACGACCCGTTTCTACGGGGATTTCGAATACATCTTTATGCTGATAGGCCACACCAGAAACTATGGCCCCACTCAAACTATTGCTTTCGTGCTTTACAGTCACTCCAAACCTTTCTGCAAAAATAGTTACAGCACTTGCTTCCTTGGAATTATTTTTCAGAAACTGAAATTCACTATATTCAGCTTTCGGTCTGTTAACATATTTCCACCATGGATAATTATCTTCAAAAATCCATGGAAACTTTTGTATTCTAATTACATCATCACCCAAGAAATCTAGGCTATCCCTAATATTTCTTTCCAATGAATCTACTAAAGTAAAAACAGTAATGATAGAAAAAATACCAACTGTTACGCCTAGTAGCGAAAGAATAGTTCTTAACAGGTTGGCTCGCAAGGCACTGATCGCAAAGCGAAAACTCTCCAGAAGCAAATGAATATAAATCATATGTAAATATAAAAAAATAAAGCTACAAGATTACAAAAACTATTCTTAACTTTGCCCTCTTAAATTTTTAAATCTAACCACTTAATACCGTAATATTAAGTATGAAATTATCAGAATTCAAATTCGAGTTGCCGCTTAAATTAGTGGCACAAAATCCGACAGAAGACAGAGATCAGTCAAAACTAATGGTTTTGCACAAAGATACTGGAGAAATTGAACACAAAACTTTTAAAGACATTGTAGATTACTTTGATGAAGGTGACATATTGGTTACCAATAACACCAAGGTATTTCCTGCTCGTCTCTATGGGAACAAAGAAAAAACAGGTGCTCAAATTGAAGTCTTTCTATTGAGAGAACTCAACAAAGAGATGCATTTGTGGGATGTATTGGTAGATCCTGCTCGTAAAATTCGAGTTGGAAATAAGTTGTATTTTGGAGATGGTGAACTAGTAGCTGAGGTTATAGACAATACCACTTCAAGAGGTAGAACCATCAAATTTTTATATGATGGAGATGACCAAGATTTCTACAAATTGGTAGATTCCTTGGGTGAAACTCCTCTTCCAAAGTATATTAAAAGACCAGTAGAAGAATCTGACCGAGAGCGATTCCAGACTATATATGCTGAAGAAGTAGGCGCTGTTGCTGCACCAACTGCAGGAATGCATTTTACTAGACAGGTATTAAAAAGAATGGAGCTAAAAGGGATCAAAACCAGCCCAATTACTTTGCATATTGGTTTAGGTACTTTTCGCCCTGTTGATGTGGAAGATTTAACTAAGCACAAAATGGATTCGGAAAACTTTAAGGTTCCGAAAAAAACTGCTGAATTGGTTAATGAATCATTAGACACCAAAAAAAGAGTTTGTGCTGTGGGTACAACTGCGATGCGTTCCATGGAATCTTCCGTAACAGCGAATAATCATTTGAAAGAAAATGAAGGCTGGACAGATCGTTTCATTTTTCCTCCTTACGAATTTAAAATTTGTAATGCTTTGCTAACGAATTTCCACATGCCTGAATCAACGCTATTGATGATGGCTGCTGCATTCGGAGGTTACAATAACGTAATGAAAGCGTATCAAGAAGCTATAAAAAATAAATATAGATTCCTTTCTTACGGGGATGCTATGTTAATTATATAATAACATTGAATAGAATTGCTGTGCATAATTTACAATGCGCAGCAATTTATTTTCCCGAAAATAAACATTTCTTCAAAACACGCTGTTAGTCATTCATAGATAGCAAATCCAATTTCAGATGACAGTTTTACCCTACAAAGACAAGGAAACAGGCAAAAAGCAACAAGTTGCGGACATGTTCGACAACATCAGTCATAAGTATGACTTCCTTAATCACTTCCTAAGTCTCGGAATAGATATTCGTTGGAGAAAAAAAGGAATAAAGTTGTTGAAGGAAATCCAACCAAAGCAGATTCTTGATATTGCAACTGGCACAGGTGATTTCGCCATTGAGTCCTTGAAATTAAATCCTGATCACGTAACAGGAGTTGATATTTCTGAAGGTATGCTGAATGTTGGAAGAGCAAAATTGAAGAAAAGAAAATTAGATGACAGAATCACACTATCCTCCGGTGATTCAGAAAACCTTCCTTTTGAAGATAATAAGTTTGATGCTATCATCGTTGCATTTGGGGTAAGAAACTTTGAGAATCTTGAAAAAGGTTTAGCTGAGATGTTTAGGGTTTTAAGACCCGGTGGAAAAGTTGTAGTATTAGAATTCTCTAAACCTAAGAGCTTTCCTTTTAAACAGCTGTATAATTTCTATTTTAAGAATATCTTACCTACTTTAGGCAAAACAATTTCAAAAGATAATGCAGCCTATACTTATCTACCAGAATCGGTTAGAACATTTCCTGATGGGAAAGATTTTACTTCAATTTTGGATAAATTAGGCTTCAAAGACACAGTATGCAAACCGCTAACATTAGGTATAAGCTCCATTTACACTGGAATAAAATAGTTTTATTCTTAATTGGTATTTTATTCAGTTTTCAAGTTTCGGCACAGCATTATGAACAAGAAAATCTCCCCAATTACGATGAGCAATTGATTCATTATGGATTTTATTTAGGCGGACACACTGCCAATTTAAAAGTTAGATATAATGAAGCTTTCCTTACCAATGAATTTGATTCTTTGCATTCTGTAATTCCTCAAAGTACTCCGGGATTTACTGTGGGTTTTATTTTTAATCTAAGAATTGCTCAATATTTAGATTTCAGAACACTTCCGGGTGTAGGGCTTTATCAATATACTTTAAATTACAACACTTACGATCAAGCTTCAGAAGTTACTTACAAAGGAAAAAAAGAAGCTTTTTATGCAGAATTACCACTTTTACTAAAATACAAATCTCAAAGACGGAAAAACTTTAGGGCTTATATGGTAGGAGGAGCAAAACCTTCTTTTGAAGTGAGTGGCAAAAGACCTTCAGAAATAAACGATGATGTTTTATTAATTAACACATTCAACCTAGCCTTAGAAATAGGCTTTGGTGTTGATATCTATTACGAATTGTTCAAGTTTTCGCCAGAAATCCGCTTTTCCAGGGGCTTAACCAATGCATTATTTGATAGACAAAATAGCTACAGTAGCCCTATCAATGAATTGGTTACTAACAGTGTATCTATTTACTTCCAGTTTCAGTAAAAACACAACTGTATAAGCAACCAGTATTCCCTCTCTTGATGAGGATATCATTTCAATGCTTTAAATTCATTTTTATTGAGACTAAAATCCTTTTTGGATGCAATACAGTTTTCAATTAAAATCGCATGTAGCCAATCAAATATTTCCTTTGATCTTTTGATCTCTCCTTAACTTAGGTTTCCATTAAATTAAATCTACCTCCACTTCAATCAGTACCGCATAAAGTGTAGTAATTAGCGCTTGCTTAAAACAGCTGACATTAGAAATACATCTAATTTAGCAATCTAATGGCTCATTACAGGGAAATAGTTTTTAAGCATGTACAAGACTTTTGAAGTAAACACTCATTTCTTTTGCACTAGAAAATCAAATTATGATTTTCTAGTGCAAAAGAAATGAAGTTTTGTAAAATTTAATGAAGCAAAAGAACCTTCCCTAAAATGTAAATTAAAACATGTTATACAAATATTAGCTTTATGCTTAAAACTCCTAAAAGTAATATTTAATACCTTTTTTCACATTTTTTATCAAAATAAAAAAATCATTATTCTAAGATAAATAACTTTAAATCCTGATCATCAATACTTTAAATCCTAACAACAATTACAATTCATTTATACTAATAATATAATCGCAGATTTTTTCAAACAAAAATAATGTAATGATTTTTTTTTTTAGTTCTATTTAAATATAATTGCCCCTCAATCAGGGCGTAACGTACACGAGTATGTGAAGCTAATTATAGGATTAACGGTACCTAACGTCCTTTAATTAACCTTATGAAGTGATATTTTTTTTGATTTGTCCCATAAGACTCAGATTAATTAAATTCTCTTCCCTTTTGTAACGTACTCCTCTTTGGTAGTGGCGGTTACTCCGGTGATGGTTCAACACACCCACATGAATATGAAGATCTGTATAGAATGTTAGTTAAAGTTGGTGCAATTAAGTGTAATGAGCAGTATGATGCCTTAGTAAGTTTTACTGGAAACGGACGCGGTTCAGAATTCCAATTTGTTCGCGCATACCCATACTATTCAGGGGGTACAAAATCACAAATTACAGAAGTTGGAGTGACACTCACTCGTAGACAAATAAATGATTATGATGAAGTTAACGTAAACGCTAGTTGGGATAACGCCTGGGCTCCAGAAGAGTTAACTCAAGGTTTAGGTATTTATGAAGAAGACAATACAAATAAAAGTGTCAAAATAGAAGGCACTGCCCAATTATTACGCAACGGAAATACAATCACTGCTGCATATGAAAAAAACTTTTCCTCAAAAGACGGAGTGCTATTGAGTGAAGACTTAGGGCGTGAAAACTTCTATAATGACTCTGAAGATGAACGCGATTTTGGACATGGTTTCCATGATGGGCACGCTTGGCGAATGGCTGGTAGGTTGTCATTTACAATGGTTCCTTCAATGGAATATGAATAATAAGTCTATATAAATATTGAGACAGGTGTATAAATTAGGGTACACCTGTCTTTTAAACTAATTTTTATGAAATTAATAATTATCTCAGCTTTACTACTATGTACTTCAATACTGGAATCGTACTGCCAAAAAGCCACTGAAAAATCTAAAATTGATATAGGCTTTGAATCTGGTATTCATTTAGATATATCAAACCTGCTAAGACCTCCTTATAAGGACAATAGGCCAAGTTCACTTCCAGATGAATTCGAGCTTCAAAAAGTACTAGTGGGTTGGAATAATCGACTTAGGATTAATTACGCTTTCAATGAGAGATGGGGCTTATTAGGAAGGATTGGCTTTACCACCTTTAAACGTGAGTATCAAAAATCAAATGTCGATGTTTTAGGCGGTTTTGGAGATAAAAAATATGTAGAAAAATACATGCCGATTGATATTTTAATCATTAGGAAGTTCAATTTGACCAAAGGAGATCTTAGTTTTGGTTTTGGTCCAATTGTGAGAATGTTTTCAGATTCTAGTGTTAAATATGCTGCACAGGAAGATGTAGACGGAAATCTATATGTAAGAGGATTAAATACAAATTCCAGAACCTTTGGTGACATAGGTTTTTCATTTAATGCCTCCTACGCCCGGCAGGTTAAAGAAGCATTGCACTTAGGGTTGAATTTAAATGCCTACACATTATTTGGTGGATATGGACTTGAAAGTATAATCCTCTCCCCTTTTGTAACTATTAACTTTTAATAATGAGACAGTTTTTATTAATTTCTATAGTATTGATCTGCTTCTCAACACTGAATGTAAATGCCCAAGAGAAATCTAAAATTGATATAGGCTTTGAATCCGGTATTCATTTGGATATAGTAGAACTTTTAAGACCCTCTTATACAACTAACAGACCCAGTGTAGTTCCAGATGAATTCGAGCTTCAAAAAGTATTGGTGGGTTGGAATAACAGGCTACGAATTAATTATGCTTTAAGTGACAAATGGAGATTATTAGGAAGGATAGGCTTTACTACCTTTAAACGTGAGTATCAAAAGTCGAATGTAGATGTTTTAGGAGGTTTCGGAGATAAAAAATATATAGAAAAATATATGCCGATCGATATTATAATCATTAGGAATTTCAATTTAAAAAAAGGAGATCTTAGTTTTGGTTTTGGTCCAATCGTCAGAATGTTTTCAGACTCAGCTGTATCATATATGCCAAGTGAAGGGCCAAATGGTAAACTATACGTCACACAATTACAAACAAATTCTAGAACTTTTGGTGATATCGGCTTTTCATTTAACACCTCCTACTCTCAGCAAATCAAAGAAGCATTGCACATAGGATTAAATTTAAATGCCTACACTTTATATGGCGGATATGGACTTGAAGGCATAATTCTATCCCCTTTCGTAAACATTAACTTTTAACAATGAGACAGTTTTTAATAATTTGCATGGTATTGATATGCTTTTCATGCCTGAATGTAAAAGCTCAAGATAAATCTAAAATTGATATTGGCTTTGAATCCGGGCTTCACTTAGATGTAGTTCAGGTTTTAAGACCATCTTATGGCCCACATAATCCTCGACCGTCTTATTTTCCAGATGAATTCGAGCTTCAAAAAGTATTGGTGGGTTGGAATAACAGGCTA
>Ga0307966_1003807_pt1 | contig 11279 bp, 12 predicted proteins | sample OrgLakmetagen646_FD_203141 | JGI IMG/M metagenome (GOLD analysis project Ga0307966, IMG submission 203141) | Saline water microbial communities from Organic Lake, Antarctica - #646 | ecosystem: Environmental > Aquatic > Non-marine Saline and Alkaline > Saline | place: Antarctica: Organic Lake... | reverse complement strand
TGTGTGTGTGTGTGTGTGTGTGTGTGTGTGTGTTTCTGTGTGTTTATATGTGTTATGTGTATGTTTGTGTGTGCGTGTATGCGCGTGCGTGCGTGTTACAGCACTCTTATAAGGCATTCAGTTTGACTGCTGTTCGCCTGTCAAATGTTATTATTTTATTTATATTAATAATTTGTTTATGCTGCCAGTGCCTTGGCACTGAGAGACTTGTAGACATGTTTTGGTAGTAGTTGCAAGCCCGACTTCGAAGAATGCCAGACGACGGCCCCGTTCTGCAGCTGGGGAGGCCCAGACAGCAGCAGCAAGAGGAGAGCCAAAACGTTATCTCAGCGGACGCGTCATGCGTGGCCTGGATCCAGTCTAAGCTGGAGTTGGTGAGGCTTCTGCACTATGCATTGGGTGGAACGAAGGAGGCAGTAGCTGCTCTTGTTTTACAAATTGCTATACGAGGATTTGACCGCGTGTTTGCAAGCCATCCTGCATGTTACTGTAAAACACACACATCCCTGCACCCTCACAGCTCTTTCCATCAGAGGGATCTGAGCTGCGCAAGGACATCGAGGACCCCAAGCAATGGCTGCAGTCCTTGTGGGAGCCTGAGGCGCACACAAACGTTGCATCCCAGTTCTTGATGAATGTCAAGGTACAAGGACGCGCATACCAATAGTGAAATACAAACATGGTGAAATGCAGCACTGCTAAGAGTATTGCTCTTGCTTGTGCTCTTGCTGGTGCGTTTGTACAAGAATCTTTGACATGCACGAGACATGTCACAGCCATTCCAACCCTCGTGACGTGCCCGCAGTCCACCAAACTGTTTGCAATGCTGGAGACCAAGCCCCAGCTGCGCCTTGTACTGTCTCTGGAGGTGCCCAAATCTTTTGAGCACCTAGTCTACTTTGTGCGGGACCCCGCCAAGTTTGTGACCAAGGAAAACATTAGCCAGGTGAGGGGGGGCACTGCTAAACTGCGTGCGCCAAGTACAAGCAAGAACACGCTGTTCAGCTAGTGATGCCATGTATGATGTAACACACACATATACACACACATTCACATACGCATGCACACACACATACACAGCGTGCACACATACATACAACACACATACACACACTCTCACACACACATACACATACATACACACACATACACACACATACACAACACACATACACACACATACACAACACACATACACACACACATACACACACACATACCCACTCACACTTACACACACATGCAGGTTGTGTTCCTGGGTCTTCTTAGGGGAGGAGATGCCCTGCACTCCCTGCTGCGCCAAATGCACGGCCTGTATGTGCCTGCTGTCGTGGGCAACACCAGTTGGCCTGAAGCTGTGAAGGCTGACTTCACAGCACAGCTGCACAAGTTCATGGCCAACCTCACAGAGACCGTGTTTGAGGTCAAGAACAAAACCATCCTGTACATCCCAGCGGAGCAGATTGAGGTGCGTGTGTGTCGTAGCTTGTGCACGCGTGTGTGTGTGTGTGTGTGTGTGTGTGTGTGTGTGCGTGTGTGTGTGTGTGTGCGTGTGTGCATGTTAAGGTGCATGCAGATGTGAGTAACGTGAGGAGGGAAATATAAAATATAGCTTGCACTTTTGAGCTTGTGTTAAAGAGCGGCCATTTGCACAGCACAAGCAATGCCTAGCTGTGCAAACACGTACACACACGTACACACAAATGTACACACAGGATGCCAAAGAGGCCTCTAAGCAAAAGGACCTGGTGCAGCGCTTGGAGTCAACCATCATTCACTGGACACGCCAGATCAAGGAGGTGGTGAACCGCCAGGATTCACAGGTGTGTGCGTGTATGTTTGTGTACGTGTGTGTGTGCGTGTATGTTTGTGTACGTGTGTGTGTGTGTGTGTGTGTGTGTATGTGTGTGTGTAAGCGCTCGTGCCAATGCATGCGTGGAATTCGTAGACCAGGTTGTAATGCACGCTTACACACACAAACACACAAGTCCAAACGTACGCGTACAGACATGGACACAAACACAAACACACACACATGCACACATACACACGCACGCAGGATGTCGGTGGAGAGGCTTCTGGTCCCCTAGACGAAATTGAGTTCTGGCGAGGCCGTAGCGTTGATTTGAGCGGCATCCGCACCCAAGTGAGGATTTGTCACTGCAAGGGACAAAAAAATGGATCGCAGCATGAAGCTGGTCCTTTAGACAGAAAAAAGTTATGTGGATGTAGCGTTGAACAAAATGGCTGCCGCAGCCAAGCAAGGCAGACAGACAAGAGCAGCTGCATGATGGTGTAGGTTATGAGAGCGTCTTGGTTGCCTGCATGGATGTGGTTGCTCCCCTTTCATTGCACAAACACACCAACATACTCACGCACCAACGTGTGTGTGTGTGTGTGTGTGTGTGTATGTGTGTGTGTGTGTGTGGATGTGTGTGTGTGTGTGTGTGTGTGTGTGTGTGTGGATGTGTGTGTGTGTGTGTGTGTGTTTGTGTGTGTGTGTGTGTGGTTGTGTGTGTGTGTGTGTGTGTGTGTGTGTGTGTGGATGTGTGTGTGTGTGTGTGTTTACTCACGCACACATCGTTGCTCTCACCCACAGTTGGACGACCCTGCGGTGGGCGCCATCGTGTCAGTGCTGGAGCATGCCTCCTCTTCGTACCTGGCACCCTTTTTGGACCTGCGCAACCTCATCCACAGGTGGGGCTCATGTGTTAGTTTAGTGTTTTTGCAAGAGTGTGTGTATGCATGCACTTAAATGTGTGTATGTTTATGTGTTGGAATGTGTGTACATCTCTGTGTGAATTTGTGTGTGTATGTGTGTGTTAATGTATGAGCAAGTGTGTTTCTGTGCTTGTGAATTGTGGGTGTGTTGCAATCCGTACCCTGCAATGAAATGCAGGATGCATGACACAACTTGCTGCACCTCCCTCCCTCTAGTCCCTGCATATATATAATGCATGAAATGCCCCGGCATACACATATAGTATGCATGAAATGCAGCATGCACAACACAACTTGCTGCACCTCCCTCCCTCTCTCTCATAACGCAGAGAAGCTGTGGCTGCAGAGGACAACCTCAAGTTCCTGCTGTGCCTGGAAGGTATGTGTGATCGTGATTGTGCGTGTGTGTGTGTGTATGTGTGTGTGTGTGTGTGTGCGCGCGTGCGCGTGCGTATGTGTGTGCCTGGCAGGTGTGTGTGTATATGTGTGTGCCTGGAAGGTGTGTGTCTTTCTTGTCTGGGTGCTTGTGTGTGTCTGGAAGGTGTGTGTACTTCTTGTGTGGGAATCTGTGTGTGCCTGGAAGGTGTGTCTAGCTCTTACGTGCTGGCGTTTATGCATGCGTCTATCGTGCTTTCCAAGCCATCCATCAGCACCACTTCTGAATGAACCGCCCTAGATTTCCTCTTACCACCTGTTTAAAAACATGCACATGCACACACAAGCACACACACACAAACGCGCACACACACACCTGCACACACAAGCATGCACGTACACACATGCACACACACACACAAAACACACACACCGCACGCTGATATTTCCACAGAGCCTTGCCAGGGCCTTGTGGCAGCCCACCCACAGCAGATCCCTGCCCTCCTGCCTCCCATCCTCAACTGCATCCGCATGGTATGGAACATCAGCCGCTTCTACAACACACCAGAGCGTGTCACGGTGAGCGCATGTGCTTGTGTGTGCGTGTGTGTGCATGTGCTTGTGTGTTTGTGTGTGTGTTTGCGTGCGTATGTGTGTGTGTGCGTGTGTGTATGTGTGTGTGTGTGTGTGTATATCTGTGTTTATGTGTGCGTGTGTGATTGCTTGTGCGTGCATGTGTGTGTGTGTTTCTGTGTGTGTGTGACAAGATTTGCATGGTGAAGAACTATGCTGCTTTTGCAACCCACCAGAGCGTCTCACGGTGAGAGTATACGAGCATGCGTTATGCAATTATTTTCCATCCAATTAAGGCCCGCTGCAGTGCGCACGCCTCTCAACTTCCCGATATTGCTTCATGGATTTAAATTGATGGTTGGTGCTAGCTGCCTCTGCAGCACACACCAGAGCGTGACACAGTGAGAGTGTGTGTGTCATGCCCTTGTTTTGTATTTAATTAGGTACACAGCTTGCTTGCTGCCATTGCAGCACACCAGAGCGTGACACAGTGAGTGTGTGTGTGTGTCATGCCCTTGTTTTGCATCCAATTAGATACACAGCTTGCTTGCTGCCTCTGCAGCACACCAGAGCGTGACTCATTGACAGTGTGTGTGAGTGCTGTCCTTGTTTTGTATCCAATTAGGTACACAGCTTGCTTGCTGCCTCTGCAGCACACCAGAGGGTGACACATTGAGAGCCTGCATTCTGCTACGTGCTTTCAGTACAACCACATCAATATGCGGTCGTGTTGTTCATGCACCGCAGAATATGAGCCTTTGGTATGCGTCAACTGCGTTAAGTATAAAGGCATCTGGTTTTTGCCTTTGCGTAGCTTTAGCGTGTGTGTGACTTAAACAGGTGGTGCGTTAAAGCGATTTGCACGACTGACAAAAGCACACCAGGCTGAAAGAATGTGTGCTTTGTGTCCTTTTGTTTTCTGCATGCCCTTTGTTCCCTCCCTTACATATTCGCACACACACACATTCAAACCTGCGTGCACTCGTATACAGTCACAGTTCTTTTGTTTTCTGCATGCCCTTTGATCCCTCCCTTACATATTCACACACACACACACACATGCACACACACACACATTCAAACCTGCGTGCACTCGTATAAAGTCACAGGTCCTGCTGCTCTTCAAAGCTCAGCAACATCAAGCACCTTTGCTCCTCCTCTTGTCACTCGTCATATATTATGCGTAGGGCTAGCCCAAACTGTACATAAGAAATTACGGCGAATTAACGCCGTATACCGTATTTGGAAAATCTTGACAGTATCTGTATCTGTATGACCGTATGCAGTTTTTTCGGCTTTGCTGCGTACCCTTTGTTTACTCACACACGTAACCCCCCTCCCCCCACATACACAGGTCCTACTTCGCAAACTCAGCAATGCGATCATTGTGCGATGTGCGGCGGTCATTTCCTTGGAGGACGTATTCAGTGGACAGGTGATTGTTGTGAGGGTTTGGCTGCGTGCCTGGTTGTATGGACAGGTGATTGTTGTGAGGGTTCTGCTGCGTGCTTGGTTGTATGGACAGGTAATTGTAGTTAGGGTATAGCTGCTGGCTTGTATGGACAGGTGATTGTTGTGAGGGTTCGGCTGCGTTTTCGCTTGTATGGACAGGTAGTTGTAGTTAGGGTTTGGCTGCTCGCTTGTATGGACAAATTGTAGTTAGGGTTTGGCTGCTCGCTTGTGTGGACAAGTCATTGTAGTGAGGGTTTGGCTGTGTGCTTGCTTATAGAGCAATGAGATCCAGTGAAGTATTGTGACCTGTTATTAAATGTCTGCGTGTTTGATAGTAACGGTTGGTCATAGGGTAAGGAGATCCAGTGGAGTGTGGAGACCAGTGAATATTTTTGTGTAATGTCAAAGTTTGAAGTAATGCTTAAGTATGAAGTAAGGAGTAAGGAGATCAAGTGGAGTGTGGGCATTAGTGACTATATTTGCGTAATGCATAAGTACGAAGAAGGAGACCCAGTGGATTATTTTTGATCAGTGCTTTGGGGCTGTGTGTTTGGATGTTTGAATACGTGGCTTAGGAGGAAGGGGGATGCCTTGCTTCTTTGGTGTCAGCTCTGTGTGTTTGGACGTTTGGATACGTGGCTTAGGAGGAAGTGTGTTTGGATGTTTGGATACGTGGCTTAGGAGGGAGAGGGGGAAACTGACACCTAACCTTGCTTCTTTGGTGTCCGCCCTGTGTCATAGTAAAGTTAGCACATATCTGTTTGATTACGTGGATTTTAGATGCATATGCTCAAGTTTATGTACGCGTCGAGCCCTAACAGACATATCAAAGAGACCTAAACTAACGAGCTTGCATCACATATCACACACACACAGGTGGACGAAGTGATGGGAGCCCTCTGTCCGCCAGAACATCCAAGCCATCGAGGCCTGGAAGTAGCACGCACACAATCAAACACACACTCACACATACATACACACACAGGTGGACGAAGTGATGGAAGCCCTCTGTCCGCCAGAGCATCCAAGCCATCGAGGCTTGGTAGCAGCGCGCACACATTCACATGCACACACATACACTCACATACACATAAACACACAGGTGGACGAAGTGATGGAAGCCCTCCGCCAGAGCATCCAAGCCATCGAGGCCTGGAAGCAGCACGCACACAATTAAACACACACTAACACATACATACACACACAGGTGGACGAAGTGATGGAAGCCCTCCGCCAGAGCATCCAAGCCATCGAGGCCTGGAAGCAGCACGCACACAATCAAACACACACTAACGCATACATACACACACAGGTGGACGAAGTGATGGGAGCCCTCTGTCCGCCAGAGTATCCAAGCCATCGAGGCTTGGAAGCAGCACGCACACATTCACATGCACACACATACACTCACATACACATAAACACACAGGTGGACGAAGTGATGGAAGCCCTCCGCCAGAGCATCCAAGCCATCGAAGCCTGGAAGCATCTGTACCAAGTCACTAAGAAGGCCATCTGCGCGCGCTCCCCAAAGCCCTGGGATTTCAGCGTGTCGCCAATTTTTGCGCACATCGACGCGTTCCTGCAGCGCTGCAATGACTTGCTGGAGGTGCGTGCATGCTGCAAAGGGTAACATGTGCACACACACACAAACACGTGCACACACACATACACACGTGCACAGACAAACACAAAGACACATGCATGCATATACACATACAAATACACACATACATACATACACACATGCATGCATATACACATACATACATTCATACACACACAGACATCCACACATGCACACACACGCACATACATACACACACATACATCCACACATGCACACACACACGCAGGTGTGTGAGGCGCAGCTGCAGTTTGCTCCTCGCTCCGCGCTGCCTGCATTTGGAGGCACAAAAGGCCCTGAAGTGCGCAAGTCCATTGTCGACATTCACGCCACCTTTAAGAAGCTGGTGGGCTCGTTGCAAGGCATGGACTACAACGTGCTGGATGTCAAGGCCACACAGTGAGTGAGGTCAGGGGAAGGGGTGGATGATGTGTGTGTATGTGTGTGTGTGTGTGTGTGTGTGTGTGTGTGTGTGTGTGTGTGTGTATAAGTCATTCTATCAGAGGAGCGGTTTTTTTATAGGATTTTGTTTTTCCGCTGCAGCTTAAAGACAAGGGTGACACCACGGCCCTCAATAGCTACCGATTCTTCTGCGCCAAAAACCACACGCCTCACGCACCACGTATAAAGTGCCCTCACTAGCTACCGATCCTTCTTCGCCAAAACCATGCACCCCACGCACCACTTGGCTCAATGTGAGGCACGGTGACTTTGAAGCCCATCTGTGGGGCTTGGGTTCAGGCTCTTTGAACAAGGATCTGGCTGTCATGATGAGCTATGTCCCTCAGACTGCACCCTTGCTAACCTCTTTGCTTTCCTGTGACTGTGCTTGCCCTTGAGGTGGCATGAAGAGCTATGTCCTTCAGACCGCACCCTTGCCAACCCTATATTTTGCTGTGACTGTGCTCGCCCTTCAGGTGGCATGATGAGCTATGTCCCTCAGACTGCACCCTTGCTAACCTCTTTGTTTTGCTGTGACTGTGCTTGCCCTTGAGGTGGCATGAAGAGCTATGTCCTTCAGACCGCACCCTTGCCAACCCTATATTTTGCTGTGACTGTGCTCGCCCTTCAGGTGGCATGATGAGCTATGTCCCTCAGACTGCACCCTTGCTAACCTCTTTGTTTTGCTGTGACTGTGCTCGCCCTTCAGGTGGCATGAAGAGCTATGTCCCTCAGACCGCACCCTTGCCAACCCCTATGTTTTGCTGTGACTGTGCTTGCCCTTCAGGTGGCATGAAGAGCTATGTCCCTCAGACCGCACCCTTGCCAACCCCTATGTTTTGCTGTGACTTTGCTCGCCCTTGAGGTGGCATGAAGAGCTATGTCCTTCAGACTGCACCCTTGCTAACCTCTTTGTTTTGCTGTGACTTTGCTCGCCCTTGAGGTGGCATGAAGAGCTATGTCCTTTAGACCGCACCCTTGCCAACCTCTTTGTTTTGCTGTTACTGTGCTCGCCCTTCAGGTGGCATGAAGAGCTATGTCCTTCAGACACACCCTTGCCAACCCTATATTTTGCTGTGACTGCTCGCCCTTCAGGTGGCATGATGACTTCAACAGCTTCAAGGCAGGTGTCAAGGATCTGGAAGTCATGATGACCAACGTCATTCAGATCGCAGTCGAGGCACAGAGCTGCCTGTCTGCTCGCATGGAGCTGCTGGAGGCGTTCCAGCTCATCTCCAAACGCGACTTCATCAAGTGCGTGTGTGTGTAGTGTGTGTATGAGTATGTTTGTAAGCGTGTGTGCGTGCTGTGAAAGCACAGAGCTGCCTGTCTGCTTGCATGGAGCTGCTGGAGGCGTTCCAGCTCATCTGCAAACACGACTTCATCAAGTGCGTGTGTTCAAGTGTGTGCGAGTGTGTGCATGGTCTGGTGAGACTAATTGCTTAACATCTGTAGGATGAATTGCATCTGAAGGATGGATTACATCCTTAGAATAAATTACACCTGTAGGATGAATTACATCTGTAGGATGAATTACATCTGTAAGATAAATTACATCTGTAGGATGAATTGCATCTGTAGGATGGATTACATCTTTAGAATAAATTACATCTGTAGGATGAATTGCAGCTGTAGGATAAATTGCATCTGTAGGATGAAATACATCCGTAAGATATATTACATCTGTAGGATAAATTACATCCGTAAGATGAATTACATCTGTAGGATGGATTACATCTGTAGGATGAATTGCATTTGTAGGATAAATTACAACTGTAGGATGGATTGCATCTGTAGGATGAATTACATCTTTAGGATAAATTACATCTTTAGGATGAATTACACCTGTAGGATGAATCCCCGCAATTTGTAAGGGGACGGCACCGAGTCCTCATTACCTTATCCTCAATATATCTTTCTCTTCTTCTCATCCTGACCCAGGCGCTTTGTGAAGAAACAGACCAAGCATTATGTTATTATGTCTCACCGTGTTTTCTTATGCTCGTGCCCTTATCCCTACACACGCTGACCCCAGGCGTTTTGTGGAGAAACAGACCAAGCATTATGCTATCATGTTTCACCGTGTTTTCTTATGCTCGTGCCCTTCTCCCTACACACACGCTGACCCAGGCGCTTTGTGGAGAAACAGACCAAGCATTATGTAATCATGTCACCGTGTTTTCTTATGCTCGTGCCCTTCTCCCTACACACACTGACCCAGGCGCTTTGTGGAGAAACAGACCAAGCATTATGCTATCATGTTTCACCGTGCTTTCTTATGCTCGTGCCCTTCTCCCTACACACACGCTGACCTCAGGCGCTTCGTGGAGAAACAGACCAAGCATTATGTTGTCATGTTTCACCGTGCTTTCTTATGCTCGTGCCCTTCTCCCTACACACACGCTGACCCAGGCGCTTCGTGGAGAAACAGACCAAGCATTATGCTATCATGTTTCACCGTGCTTTCTCATGCTCGTGCCCTTATCCCTACACACACGCTGACCCCAGGCGCTTTGTGGAGAAGAAGACCAGCGAGTTCTACGTGGCCTTCAACGTTGAGATCAACATTGTGAAGAAGCTGTTCGATGCCGTTCGCCGGATGCCTCCCAAGAGCCCCATCCTGCCAAAATATGCCGGCACCGCAAGGTGAGGCTGTGCTTGTGGACGTATGTGTTTGCATGTGTGTGCTCGTACGTATGTGCTGTGCTTTGTGTCCCCCAAGAGCCCCATCCTGCCAAAACATGCCGGCACCGCAAGATGAGGCTGTATGTGTGTGAATGGGTGTGGGTGTATGTGTGCGCATGTGTGTGCTTGCACGTATGCGCTGTGTGTGTTTTGTGTCCCCCAAGGGTCCCATCCAGCCAAAACATGCCGGCACCGCAAGGTGAGGCTGTGCGTGTGGATGTATGTGTTCGCATGTGTGTGCTCGTACGTATTTGGTATGTGCTGTGTGTTGTGTGTCCCGCAAGAGCCCCATCCTGCCAAAGCATACCGGCACCGCAAGATGAGGCTGTATGTGTGTGAATGGGTGTGGGTGTATGTGTGCGCATGTGTGTGCTTGCACGTATGTGCTGTGTGTGTTTTGTGTCCCCCAAGGGCCCAATCCGGCCACAGTATGTTGGTTTTGCAAAGTGACCCATTGTTCTGTGTGTGTGTGTGTTTGTGTGTGTGTGTGTGTGTGTGTGTGTGTGTGTGCAGGCATGCCATGTATCTGCTGTTTCCATTTGCCTTCTGCCACACAGCATGCTGTGCTGAACACACATACCCATTGTTCTCTGTGTGTGTGTGTGTGTGTGTGCAAGCATGCCATGTATCTGCTGTTTCCATATGCCTTCTGCCACACAGCATGCTGTGCTGAACACACATACTCATTAGTCTGTGTGTGTGTGTGTATGTGTGTGTGTGTGTGTACAGGCATGCCATGTACCTGCTGTTTCCATTTGCCTTCTGCCACACAGTTTGCTGTGCTGAACACACATACCCATTGATCTGTGTGTGTACGCAGGCATGCCATGTATCTGCTGCACCGCTTGAGCTCCACGTACAACAAAGCTGTCCAAGTGCGGTATATGCTTCCCCAGGTGAGAGGATCGTCATATTTCACACACACACACACACTGTCATAAACACAATCATGGTCACACACATACACACACACAAGCACACAAGCACACACACACACACACACATGAAAGTTGTCCAAGTGCTGTGCATGCTTCTCCAGGTGAGAGGACGGTTATGTGCTGTTTGCGCACACACAGGCACACACATGCACACACACAAATACACACACACACACACATGCACACACATGCACACACACATACACGCACAGGTGCCTGAGGCTGATGAGGTGTTTGCAGCCTACCAGCTGGCTGAGTCGTCCATCCAGCAGTTCATGCATAACACGCACTCCGAGTGGTTTACCCTCACAGATGATCCAGGCCTTCAGCGTGAGCTGCACGCCAACTTGCTTGCGGTGGAAAAGGCTGCAGGTGGGTATGTGTGTGCGTCATTTGTGTGTGAATGGGGGCATGTGTACATGTGTCTCTTGTGTATGTGTTTGCATGTGTACGTGTATCTCTTGTGT
>Ga0307966_1003805_pt1 | contig 11283 bp, 8 predicted proteins | sample OrgLakmetagen646_FD_203141 | JGI IMG/M metagenome (GOLD analysis project Ga0307966, IMG submission 203141) | Saline water microbial communities from Organic Lake, Antarctica - #646 | ecosystem: Environmental > Aquatic > Non-marine Saline and Alkaline > Saline | place: Antarctica: Organic Lake... | reverse complement strand
GCGGATCAGGGCCGCAAGGTCGATGGCCGGGTGCGCACTGAGGTGGTCAATGTGAGGCTGACCCGATCAGAGCTAGCGACCTTTGATGCGGTGTTGGCACGGCGCGAGATCCACAACCGAGCCGACGCGCTGCGGCGTCTGGTCCATGCCGCGAGTGACCTCTTCGTTCCAGATGATGATCTGGCCTTCGAGATGCGCGGTCTGTCTGCGGCGCTGAACCGCGCGGGCAACAACGTGAACCAGATCGCGCAGCGGCTGAACGAGGCCAAGCAGCGCGGCAAGACCCCGCCCTATGGCAACAGCGCCCATACTCAGATGCGCGCCCTCGGGGCACTGGTCTTTGATATCGCCGACCAGGTTCAGGATATGGCGCAGCGACGGCGCAGCACGCTCTCGGCCGAGGTCGCCCGCGTGTTGAAGGGAAAGATCGATGGCCCGGAGTAACGCGGTGGCGGCGGCACATGACGCCTTCTTTGATCGCGACTGGAGCCGGATCAGCGGCAGCGCGCCGCGGGCGCGGCAAAAGCAAATGGTGCGTGCCGCCATGGGCCACTCACCCGCGATCTTCAAAGCGATCCGAGGTGGTGGCACCAGTAATCGCGCGCAGCTGCGTAACCAGATGGAATATCTGACTTCGAAGTCAAGCATGATCATCGACAATCGCGGCACCTATGACGGGCAAGAGCGGCTCAGTGCGAAAGAGGTCGAACAAGTCACACGCCGCTTTGCCGCGCAATGGGACGAGCGGTTCAATCCCAAGCTTGGGCACACGTCGCATCTACTAATGGCCTATCCCATCGGTACCCGCGGGGAAGATGTGGGTGAGATCACCCGTGAGATTTGCGAGCGGTTTTTCCAGGGTGACGGCAGTCATTTTGACTATATCGCCGCCGTTCATGAGGACCGAGATCATCCGCATGCGCATATCGTGCTGAACCGGCGTAGCAAGGATGGCGAGATGTTCTTCCTCAAACAGGATCATCACTTCAACTACGACGCTTTTCGCGAAGCGATGGTGGAGGTGAGCGACCGCTACGGCTTGCGGTTGGAAGCGACCCGGCGGGTCGAGCGCGGCGTGGTGACCAAAGCGCCCGCCGACGCCGAGGTGCGCCGGGCGGCGGAGAATGGCGTCACGCCTCCCGAGCGGCAGCGCATTGGTCCTGAACTGGACCGCACGCTGGCTGACATCGCCGGGCATGCGCAACTATATCGCGGGCTTGCGGCAGAGGCTTCGCGGGAAAACCACCAAGATATCGCGGCGGCCTTGGACCGTGCAGCGACCCTTCTGGGGCAAGGCGGATCAATCACAGCAGATGGAAAGGTGTATGGCATGGCAGACGGGCAGCAATCTTTTGATGAGGTGGTGGACGCGTTCCACGTCAAAATCCAGCAAGCGGAAACCGTGGTGGCCGACGCGCCGCCGGACCGGCGTGTTGCGCTTGAACATCAGCTCAATGATATCTACCGCGACATCTCCCATCTCAGCCCGCTTGGCATCCAATCCCGCAGCTTGCTTGAGGAGCCGTCGAGCTCAGGCGTCTACTCGGCCGCGAACATCGAACGGGATGCCGTCGTGCGGCTTGAAACCGCAGAGCTAACGGAGCAGCTAGAGCGTGCACTGGACGGCACCGGGATCGACGCACGAGAAGTTGTTGCGCGTGTGGAGCTCGGTGCCGAGAATGCTGCACTCGAGCGACAATGGTTGAGTCAGGACCTCAAGGCCATTGCTGAGACCGAAGGCCTCAATCTCAACCGTGCCGATGAGCTGGAACAGGCCATCGACAGATTGGACGCTGTACATGGCGAGTTGGGCCGCGTGTTGGCTGAGGTGGAGGTGCTGCGCGATAGTGGGATGCGAGAGGCGATTGAGGAGGTCGACCGCGCTGAGCGGGATGCTGATTTGGTGGATTTGCCCCCGACAGTGGCGGACGTGCTGAGCCGCCTGCGCGATGATCCGACTGCTGACCCGTTCCGGGACCCGGCTGAACGGGAGGCTTTGCGCGGGGAAATCACCGCACTCATTGGCGAAGAGCGGTCGATCGAACTGGCGATCGGCGATGATGCAGCCCTGGACGAGGTGCTCGAGGATCGGCTGGACCGGCTCTACTTGGCCAAGGCCTACCTTCAAAGCGATGCAAACCTCGCAAGCAGCATCGCGATGGAACATGTTCTGGACGAGATCGCCAACGAGGAAATCGATGTGCAGCGTGAACGCCATTCTGACACAGACGGCGAAGGGGGCGTAACCCATGGGTAAGGGACGGATTGCAATTGGTGTGCTGAGCTTTGCGCTTCTTGGCGCGGCCTTCGGCTATGCGCTGGCCTCGGCCTTTGTCAGCTTTCGCTGGTTTGGGCCCACGGGTGAGATCGATTTTATGATCCTGGCGCGCAACTATGCGGATCTGCGTGTGAGCAATCCCGGCGATATGACGATCGTGCATCTGATTGTCGGGATCAGCACCGCCGCCGGGCTGCTTTTGAGTGCGGTGTTGATGAACGACGCGCTCACCCGCTTTGGGGAAACCCATTGGCAGTTCATGTCCGAGATGCGTCGCAACGGGTTCTTTGGCAAGCCGGGCCATGGGTTCATTCTTGGCAAGATGGGGCCGCCCAAGGGTAAAAAGCCTTTTGTCATGTCAAAGGTGTTCCCGCACGCCCTGATCGTGGCACCTACGGGCCGCGGCAAAACCACCGGCTTTGTGATCCCGAACCTGCTGGCCTATCAAGGCAGTGCCGTGGTGCTGGACGTCAAAGGCGAGAACTTCGAGGCGACGTCGCGCCACCGCGCAGCCAAGGGCGATGACGTCTTCCGTTTTGCGCCGACCGATTGGAAAGACGGCCGCTCACACCGTTACAACCCGCTGCTGCGCATTGCGTCGCTTGAAAACGTCGACCGCCAGCAGATGGAGCTGCAGCTTCTGGCCTCGCTCTTCCTGCAAGCTGACAGCGATCGGGTGCAGGGCCTGCTGGATGGCGGTATCGATCTCTTCGTCGCAGCCGGACTTCTGGCCTTTGAGCGCAAGCGGCCGAGCATAGGCGAGATCTACCGTATCACCGCCTCAGGAGGCGATAAGCAAAAGGAATATCGCCGCCGCGCTGATGAGGTGGAAAACCCCGCTGCCAAGCTGATCTTTATGCGCATGGCCTCGACCAACAACGACACATTGACCTCCTATCTGTCCCTTTTGATGACTTCAGGTCTCAAGCAATGGGCCAACCCGGCCATTGACCGCGTGACCACCACCTCGGACTTTGACTTCGGCGATATCCGCAAGACCCCGTTCAGCGTGTATCTGGTGGTCGAGCCGCTGATGGTGAAGCCCCTTGCGCCGCTGATCCGTCTGTTCTTCTCGGACCTCTTGGCGTCATTGCAGGACCATGAGCCGGGCGAGGATGAACCTTGGCCCGTGATGATCATGCTCGACGAGTTCAACCGCTTGGGCAAAATGCCTATCGTGCTCGACAGTATCGAGACCCTGCGTTCGTATCGCGCCAATCTCGCGATTGTTACCCAGACCATTCCCGCTCTTGATGAAATCTATGGAGAAAATGCTCGCCGCGCGCTGCAGGGTAACGCCGGGATCAAGCTTTATCTCACGCCATCAGATGAGAAGACCATCGAGGAGCTCAGCAAGGCCGTGGGCAAGACCACGAAACGCGTGGTGACGCGCTCGCGTGCCATTGGACGCAATCCGTTCGCCGGGCGCAGCATGTCAGAGCGGACTGAAGAAACCGCGCTGCTGCCGGAGGACGAGGCCCGTCGCATGGATCTCGATGACATCGTGCTGGTGGTTGACGCCCAGATGCCGGTGCGCGCCAAGCGGATCAAGTATTACGACGACCGGTTCTTCAAAGCGATCTACGACACGCAGACCGGCCCACTACCATATCCCTCAGCGGGCGATCAGGTCCGCGGGTTACAGGGGCAGCTCAAAGCGCTGGAGGCCAAGGTCGGCGCGCTGGAACTGCCCGCGGCACAGTCGGACGCGCCTGCGCAGAAAAAGACAAAGCCTGGCGCGAAGCGCCGCGCAGAGATCGGCGCTATGGAGAGGGACCGCGCGTCCAATGCAACAGACACCGCGCCCGATGCAGAGGCTTACAGGGCTGGAGCCGCGCGCTTGGATCAGTTCATGGGGGCCGCTACACGCGGGTGAGTTGAGGAGGCCGTTCTGCCAACCATTCGTCGAGCTTTGACCATCGCCGCCGACCGGACACGTTTTTGACCGAAATCGCCACCGCCTTCTTTTGGCCCACCAGGACCACCAGCTTTTTGCCACGCGTGACGCCCGTATAGATCAGGTTACGCTGCAGCATGGCGTAGTGCTGGGTCATGACGGGGATCACCACTGCGGGATATTCCGAGCCCTGGCTTTTGTGGATTGTGGCGGCATAGGCTGGCACAAGCGTGTCCAGTTCACCAAAGACAAAGCTGACGATGCGGCCCTCAAAGTCGACGGCGACCTCGCCCTCATCCATGTCGATATCTTTGATCATGCCGATGTCACCGTTGTAGACTTCCTTATCGTAGTCGTTCTCGATCTGCATGACCTTGTCGCCTGGGGCAAAGGTCCAGCCGAAACGCTCCACCTTTTTGTCACCTGCGGGGTTCAGTGCCGCCTGCAGTTCTATATTGAGCGATCTTGCCCCTACGCCGCCACGGTTCATCGGGCAGAGGACCTGAATATCCTTGATTGGATCAAAGCCGAAGCGTTTGGGGATACGCTTGGAGACCAGCTCAACAATCCGTTCCACGGCCTGTTCGGGATCCGCGGCTGGCACGAAGTAGAAATCAGCGTCTCCCTCTGGCGGGGTGAGATCGGGCATGCGGCCCGCGTTGATGGCATGGGCCGTGGTGATGATTTTGCTCTGCGCGGCTTGGCGGAACACTTCCGTTAGACGCATGACCGGTACGGCACCGGAGCCGATGATGTCGGCGAGGACTTGGCCGGGACCAACGGAGGGCAGCTGATCGATGTCCCCCACGATCAAGAGGGCCGCATTGCTCGGAACGGCCTTCAGCAGCGATTGCATCAGCATCACGTCCACCATCGAGCTTTCGTCGATCACCAGAAGATCGCAGTCGAGCGGGTTCTCTTCATCACGCTTAAAGCCAAAGGCCTTCGGGTCAAACTCCAGCAGCCGGTGGATTGTTTTGGCCTCCATGCCCGTGGCTTCGGTCATGCGCTTGGCTGCCCGTCCCGTGGGCGCGCAGAGCAGAAGTTTGACGGATTTGGCGGCGAGGATGCGCAAGATCGAGTTCACGATGGTGGTCTTACCCACGCCAGGGCCACCAGTGATCACCATGGTTTTGGACTGGAGCGCAGTGCGTATGGCCTCGGCCTGGCTTTCGGCGAGGATTAGGCCGGTTTTTTGCTCGATCCAGGGCAATGCTTTGTCGGCATCGATCACAGGCCAAGGCAATGCGCCGCGCTGAACCCGCTTCAGATGCTCTGCAATGCTACGCTCCGCCCTGTAAAGCCCGGTTAAGAAAATGCAGTCCGCGTCGCCCACCGTATCGGCTGTTACCGTCTCATCGGCCAGTTCTTCGCGCAGCGCGCTGTCGATCAGGTCGGTGGGCACCTCGAGCAGTTTACCCGCAAGTCCGATCAAGTCGGCGCGCGGCAGGCCGCAATGGCCATTGCCCATCGCTTCGCTCAACGCAAAGGAAATCCCCGCGCGCACCCGGATCATCGCGGTCTTCTCGATCCCGAGCTTTTCTGCGATCATATCTGCCGTCCGAAACCCGATACCGCGGATGTCCTTGGCCAGTTGGTAGGGGTTCTCGCTCATCACTTGCACGGCGTCCGTGCCGTAGGTTTTGAAGATCCGCACCGCGCGGGCCGTCCCCACGCCATGCTGGTGCAGGAAGACCATGATCTCGCGGATGACTTTTTGATCTGCCCACCCGGCGGTGATCTTATCCGCGCGCTTGGGGCCAATACCATCGACCTCGCGCAATCGTTCCGGTGTGGCTTCGATGATATCGAATACATCCTTGCCGAACATCTTTACCATCCGTTTGGCATAGACCGGGCCAATGCCGCGGATCATACCGGAGCCGAGGTATTTCTCGATTCCCTCGATACTAGAGGGCGCAGATGTACGCAGAAACTGCGCCTTGAACTGTAGCCCGTGCGTGCGGTCGTTGATCCATACCCCCGAGGCCGTGACCCATTCGCCCGCAGAAATCATAGCAGCATGGCCAACCGTGGTGACAAGATCGCGGTGCCCCCGCGCCTTGAGCCGCAAGACGCAAAAACCGGATTCCTGGCTGTGAAACGTGACCCGTTCCACGAGGCCAGCAAGCACCTCTGTCTGGCTGTCACCCTGTTGCGTCATCCCCCGCGCTGTGCCTGCGCTAATAAAAGTGCTGCGATGAAGGAGAGGCAAAGCACGAAAGGCAAAATCCTGTATAGAAATTGTAGTGGACCACTATACCTTGCATAAAGCTGCGTACAGGTCGAGTTGCCCTGCGCAAGGACGTGTTTGCAGTTGCAGCATTTGACATGATGGGCGGATTGCAGTCATTCGCTGCAAGTGCATAGAGGTCTGCTGTGCGGGACAAAACCGACATTGGTTTTTCTGACTTCGCTGACGCAGCATTTCTTCGCACATGCGGCAAGTGTCTCGCTGCAATGCGGCCCAAATCGCGGAAGCGGTCATTAAAACCAGTGCACAGGTGCCAAAACCAAACGGTACTTTCGCTGCGGGAACGTCCAACTCGAAGGTCGCGGACGAAGATGCCCTTAGCTGCGCGTGCGCCAAAGTCGGCTTTCTCACTCGCGGCAGCTCGGCTCGCGAGGGCGTCATTCTTAGTCCGGCAACACTTTTGTTTCTTCGAGCGCGGCTTCGGCGTTTTCCTGCATCCTCGCAATCAAGAAGAACGCAAGGTCTTGTTCTTCTGGCAAAAATCCCTCGAAGAGAGTGTCGTTGATCCGTCGGTGAAAATCGGACAAATGCCGCAATTCACCACCTTTGTCGGTGAGGGTGACGACGATTGCTCGGCCATCGGTCCTATGTTTTCGGCGTGCCACCAATCCACGTTCGGCCATGCGATCTACGATACGCGACGTCGCAGGAAGCCCATTGCCAACCAGATTGGCCAAGGCGCTTACAGTTACTTCCTTTTCGCGCCAAAGACATGACAGGACGACCCATTGTGGCAGTGAAAGATCATAAGGATCAAGGTGCTGCTGGCATAGTGCATTCATGCGCCCCGTCGTGAAGTTAAGGGCGCGTCCGATTGATCGTGGCGGAGGCGATATTTTGCTTGCCATGTAAACAAAAACCTTCTTATAGTTTACGTGTAAATAAAAATGGCCTGTCGAGCGTGCTGATGCAATGGAAATCAGCAACCGGCGCGCCATGAACTCATTCAGGAAGGACATCCCAATGACAAAGAGAGTTCTAATGGTCGGCTGGCACCCCACTGTGGTGGATTATTCCAAGTATCCGGGTCTGGACGCAACCAAGCTTGAAGCCGCTTTGCGGGTGGATGAAGCCAAGCTGAACGATCTTGGCTATGACGCATCTATCGGATTCATTTTCAGCGGAGATACCGCGACCGATCAACTGGCTCAGTCTCTAAAAGAAACTGCCTACGATGTCGTCATGATCGGCGCTGGTGTCCGCAAGGATGACGACCATTTCCTGATCTTCGAAAAGCTGGTGAATGTCGTCCATGAGCACGCCCCCAAGGCGCGCATCGCCTTCAATACCGGGCCAATGGACTCCGACGCGGCAATCCAACGTTGGGCATAAACGGATATGGATCATGATGCGTCCTGCATGAAGTAACCCAAGCCAGTTCAGCAAGATCGCGATCTGCCTCCTCTGGATCAGTGCACTGCTGATCATCGTTTTATTGGGCAGTGGGTTCAGGGCATGCTTCTCCAATAACCCTGAGGTCAAGATATCTGCTCCTCAGGTTCACCACCCAGTTGCGAACCTTGTACTTTCATTGATCGCAACAAGACTGGTCTGGTGGCGGCATTTTGATACAAAGCCCAATGAGCCAGCCTACGGTGACTTGAGAAAGGCCACTCCAGATTATGACAACAAAGATACGCCGGTACCTGTTTGCGGCTGCAATCCAGACGTTCTTAGCCGCCGGCCTTTCCACCGCTTCATTCGGGCAATCTGCTGAGTATGACGTGCCTTTTCTGACCGTGCGCGATATTGGCTCAGAAAATGGACCGAGCCCTTATTTCGGAGACGCCCGTAGTACCTTGCGCGCAGGCAGATGCCTCGCGCAGCGCGCTGACACTGGTGGATTGCTCGCAGTTCTCGACAACGGCCCGGCATTCATCAGGGAACAGTTGTTGAGCATTAATAAGGTTGACGTTCAACTACCTGCTGATCTCCTCGATAGTGTTCAAGCAGAGCATTCTGGCTCGCCCGCTCTTTATGTGCATGGTTACGCCATCAGCTTTGAAAAGGGCTGCCGTCGCGCAGCACTCTTGCAAAGAAATGCCGGCTTAGACGGACGCATGGTCTGGTTCACTTGGCCGTCCGACGGTGATGTTGCAAATTATGTCCAAGACGAAGTCGATCTATACTGGAGCGTCCCAGACATTGCCGACGCTATCATCGAACTGAACACGCGTTCGGTCACGGATAGTGGGGTCGATGTTATCGGTCACAGCTTAGGGGGGCGTGGTGTCGCGCTGGCTTTGCAGGATATTGCGTATCGTTTCCCCGAAATTCGTTTGGGCAAAGTGGTTTTGCTTGCGCCGGATATGGATTTTGAGATCTTCGCAAGATTGGCCCCACGCATAGCGTCGATAGCTGAAAGCATCACGATCTATGTGAACGACGAAGATCGCCCGCTGGCTTTGTCAGCACAGCTCCATGGCTATCCGCGTCTTGGACAAGCCGCTAACGATGTTGCGGCGCTCGGCGCAGTGGAGGTTATTGAAGTAAGCCGCCTGCCAGACGAAAGCGCGAGCGGGCATCTTTACCACATCCACAATACCAAAGTAGGCTCTGATCTAGATCAGCTTCTAAATGAGGGTTTGCACGCTAGCGAACGGACCGGCCTGTTGCAGATTGGCCCAAATGCTTGGAGCCTTGTTCCTGATTGACGCGACGGCGCACTTTTTCGCTTTTGAAATCGGATATTGGAACCCTAATTCAGATCGTTTGAATGGTATCACGCCTTTTCAAAGACAATCGATGCTGCAAGTTTAGGGCCATCAAGTCGCCAGCCGTTTAGCAATCGAAACATCTATCTGCTCGATATTGAGGTGGGCCAAAGAAGTCACAATCTCGTCCGCTCCCAAAAGGTCATCGGCATGATCCTCGTGCTGCAAACCTACACAATAAAAGCCACCGTTCTTTGCTGCCTGAACACCAGAGGATGAATCTTCGATCACGATGCATTCTTCGACCGCTAAACCAAGTTGCTTGGCAGCCGTCAAAAAGATTTCAGGATTGGGTTTGCCGTTCTTGACGTCGTCACCACCAATTACGACGGAGAAGGCGTCTAGCAAACCTGCTTTCTCCAGCACTGTCCTGACGTTGGCACTGCTTGAAGCAGCGGCTAAGCTGTAGCCGGTTGCCAGACTCTGTCGAACCAACGTGACGGCTGCGCCGAACACCTGAAATTCGCCCCGATCGATTACTTCGACATAATAATCATTCTTTTTGTCAGCGGCCTCTCTGATCTCTTGTTCTGAATGCTTGTTCATTACTGCGCGAGCACCGTCAAATCTTGGACGACCATCGACTAAGCTGCGATATTCCCGCTTTCCAAATTCGTAGCCGTATTCCTCGAACATGCGACTCCACGCCGAGAAGTGCACTGGCACGGTATCGACCAGAACGCCGTCGAGGTCGAAGATTAGGCCTTTGATTGGCATATCCTGTCCTTAAATAAGAGGTGTTTATGAGATCAATACCAAGCTTTAAAACAACTACAGTTGAATTGTATGAGAATGTATATTCTGCATAGTTATTCAGATATTTGTCAGCAAAGCTCAAGCAAGGTGAAGATGCATGATTGACGTTAAAAAACTCTCCTTGGACGAACGCGCGCAATGCGCGGCCTACATGCGTGCGATCCATAACATGTCGCAGACTGAAATTGGTCAGGTTTTAGGCGAACTTTCGCAACCGCAAGTGTCACGGCTCCTGGCGCATGCGGAAAAGGAAAAATATCTTGTTATCCAGCAGCGCTTTGCCAAAGAACTTTTTTCTGACGACTGGATACGGAAAATTGATGAGATGCTGGCCCCATCTGGCATGACCGCGGATTTAGACAGGTACTGCCAACATGCAGGCGTCTCCGCCCCTCGGATAAGAGTATTTGAAAGCGGCCCAGGCAACTCCGAAATGGCTTTGACCCAGCGGCGTACGCGGTTTGGGCGGACAGCGGCAGGTCGGTTGGTCGAATTGATCGAAAAGTCCAGCAACGTCGGCGTTGCTTGGGGTCGCACGATCAAGGCGTTGACAGAAGGGATTACATTGTCTCGGCAACCTTTGAACAAGAGACGGCGCATTACATTTGTACCTGTCTGTGCCGAGCTAGTTTCGCTGTCGCAACATGGGTATTCCTCTAGTCGACTGGCTGACACTTTAAATGAGACATTTAACAGCGAACCCGGACAATCCCCACAGCTGACGGGTTTCCCTGCCTACATTCCGCGTCACTATGATGAGGAGATGCGAGCTTCAATCTGGCGTTTCATATCTGACACACCAGGCTATAATCAGGTCTTTTCAGCCCCCGACGCGCTGATCCACAGGATGGATATGCTAATCTCTAGCATCGGGTCCGCGAACACACCGGTCTTGGGCAGCTTCGACGAGTTGGTTCTAGCCGGTGGACTAAAGGCCAACGACCTTAGGCAACTCGTGATCGGCGATCTGGGCGGCATTCTTATCCCTAAGACTGGCTTGTCCAAAGCCAAGCAAGACTTAATCAATGATTTGAATGAGCTTTGGACAGGTATGAAGACCCAGCATGTTCATTCCATTGCAAAACGAGCGTTTGCTGACCGAAGCCTAAGTGGCGTAGTCGTTGTCGCGCTTCAAACGGAGCGCGGCGATACTGCATTCGAGCTGATTTGCCAAGGACTAGTGAACGAGTTGATCCTCGATCAGTCTGCCGCGGCGCAGTTGCAAAAGCGACTAATTGAGGGGCTGGCATCGTAACGTCCGACCCTTACGTTTAGCACCTATTCTTTACCTAGTGTTCTGAGTCTGACGCATGTTACCGATTTCCCCTAATTTCATCGAGTGCGTCAAGCGCGCGCCGCTCACGGGCGATGATGTCTTCGGCGG
>Ga0307966_1003803_pt1 | contig 11285 bp, 11 predicted proteins | sample OrgLakmetagen646_FD_203141 | JGI IMG/M metagenome (GOLD analysis project Ga0307966, IMG submission 203141) | Saline water microbial communities from Organic Lake, Antarctica - #646 | ecosystem: Environmental > Aquatic > Non-marine Saline and Alkaline > Saline | place: Antarctica: Organic Lake... | reverse complement strand
GTCCATCGTCACAATGCCTGGCAACACCTCAGACACCCCCAACCAACCTGAGCCTGAAAACCTCACAACCAAGTCAGCAGAGGGGACACAGGCCCCAACCCTCTCCCCATCACTAGCTGCAGCACAAAACTCCAAAGCAGCAGCTGCTGCAGCAAACGCCACGGCAAGAACGTGGGCAGATGGGGAAAGTGCAGCTGCTCCTGCTCCTGCTCCTGCTCCTATTCCTACTCCTGCTCATGATTCTGCTGCTGGTATTACTGCTGCCCTGGGGAGGAGCAGGGCAGAGGGGGTAGGGAAAGAGAGGGGGGGCGGGAAGGTCAGAGCGCAGACGAGGCAGGGCAACAAACTGATGACAGAAGGACAGCAGGGCGCACAACTCAAATTGCGTGCACGCTGCATGGCACCCTTGCACCGTCTGTTCCAGGCCTGGTAAGCTCGGTGGTGAACTGTGTGTGTGCGTGTACGTTTGTGTGTATGTGCGTATGTGTGCGTGTGCGTGTATGTCCGTGTGTGTGTCTGTTTGACCTGCGCTCCCTGATCTCTAAAGTTAGGTGCTGATGCATTGTACACCGAGACTTTAAGCTGCAGGCCTGTATCTTTGAATGTTCTGTGTGTGACACCTTACACAAGTCTGCGTCCAACTTAACAAATGGCATCGTGCGCGCGTCTGCAGGCTGCAGCAGCTGTACCAGCTGCTCACGCGGTTTAGTCACATAGAGGTGGGTGCTCACGCGGTTAAATCACATAGGACATAAGGGTGGGTGCTCACGTGCTTTAGTCACACAGGACATAGGGGTGGGTGCTCACGCAGTTTAGTCACACAAAACATAGGGGTGGGTGCTCACGCGGTTTAGTCACACGAAACATAAGGGTGGGTGCTCGTTCGGTTTAGTCACACAAAACATAGGGGTGGGTGCTCACGTGGTTTAGTCACACAGAGGAGGTGCTGTCTCTTTCTCTAGTACATTTGGTCAAAGCAGTGTGTGTACACCAGACTTGATCATATTCGTTTTCATAGACACTGCATACGCTGCGCATGTGGACTTCTGGCCAGCCCTACCATTTATGATTTGGCCTTTTGTGGTTTACCTGGTACCATCAGGCTGTTTGCTATGCTATGGCATACCATTAGTATGTGTCAGGGATGACGATATGCTGTGATTTGAGTAAACGAACCCTGAAAAGGAAGGATTGATGGACAGCTCCCCGTGCGTTTGCTGCTTACAAAAAGCTCGCACTCTTTAAAATTACAGCAGCAAGTTTGCTCCAAGGTGGGCCTGTCTACACTCAATTCTAGGGTACGGAAGCTACAGCTAGTTGTGTTTGTGGCCAGGCACAGCTAGTTGTGTTTGTGGCCAGGCACACTGCCGACGGTTGTTCTGCGTCCCTCTCTTGGACTGAGCACAATGAATGCATGGGGAAATGCCTAAACTCATGCCTACAACTGCCAGCGGGTCCAGCATCATCAGTTGGTCCTCTTCCTCCCTGTCCTGCAAGCCATGCTTCAGGAAATGCACATCGCAAATTGCTCTTCTCTTAGCATTCTGTTTACCCTTGCTGCTGGCTAAGCTTCCCTATTATGGCTGGAGGCCGCACTGTGCCAGAGCATTGTGTCACTGGTGCAATACTGTATTGCCATTTAACCCTCCTCGACCATCGTAACCGCGACACTTCCAGAGCGTCGTACTGTATCTTTGCTACATTCTGCATCCAATCTAATTTAATCCTATTCAATCCTATCCTAGTGACCTTGTAAGGATCAGGCATGTATTGCAAGACCAATGTTACGATTTTGGTGCTCACCAACGCTGCCCTTCAATGGCTCGAAACAGCCAGAATTGAGGAGAAAACCCGTACAGCCTCATAAAAGATGTTTGAATCACCTCTTTTGCAGTCTTTTCAAGTTGCGCTGGAGATGGTCATGCTGCAGGGTGGCTTTGCTGAGCTGATGGGGGCTGTCGTCGACGGCAGCCACTACACCCTCGCTAGTGAGTGCTATGAAATATTTGTAGGCACGGAAATGTGGACTGTTTTTTAGCTGATACCCTGATGCATGTACAAGTACGCCAGTCAGTGCCAGTAAGCACTTGTAGGCACAAATATGAAGTGCTGTTACAGCAGAACATTCTGATACTTGTTCAAGCAGGGGATCAGAGGCAGGCACGCAGGCATGCAGGTTAGTAAATTTGCACACGGAGCTGCTTTACACGTGCATTTCATCCATGTAGATGCCTGCAGTTGTTCCTTGGGCCTTCTGAGCCTCCTTGGACCTACTAACTTTTCCTAGTTGTTCTAGTCAAGTTACAAGAGGTTCGTATGGGGGGAAAAGAAAAAGTACGCAGGAAAAGCTACACGGGCAATGGGAAAACGCTCCCCCCATCAATTAAGGAGAAGGAGCCACTTTGGTGCCGGGTACCGTAAAGCTCCTCCACCACACAAAAAAAGAAGAGATGTGAATTAGGAATGAGCACTTTACTACGCCTCTGGACAAACCCACCAGCTGTGGAATCACCATCATTTGCAACCCTTTGTATCTTTCTTGACACGCATTAGCGCTGTCAGTACAATCAACACGCAAACACACATCCACAAGCACGCAAGCACACGCATGCATGTACACATACTTACAACCGCAGTGCGCGGCTTTCCCCCCCCTCCCTCACCTGTCAACAGAGCTCCTGTGGCAGGAAACGCCAAAAATCATAAGGACAGGGGCTTAGTAGAGCAGCACAGCAAGTTTGCCTCCTGTAGCTTTGATGGGCAGCTCGATCAACAGGTAATTTTGTAGACATGTGTGTGCGTGTGTGTGACTGTCCCTTGTAAGTACATGTACATGTGTGTGATTTTACGTGTGTAATTGCCCCTTGCAAGTGCATGCTTCATGCTACAGAAGAGGTGTGTTGCAGAAACACCATCTTAAGCTGCTCCCTGGCAAGGCATGATACAGATGCACTGATGTGGGCTGACCTGTGAGATAGGAGGATGGTTAAAGCGGTCAGTCACAGATGCATTGTTGTGTGCTGATCTCTGAGGTAGGAGGATACTGAAAGCGGTCAGTCACAGTTGCACCATTGTGTGCTGATCGCTGAGCCAGGAAGATGGTCAAAGCGGTCAGTCACAGACGCACTGTTGTGTGCTGATCTCTGAGATAGGAGGATGATTAAAGCGATCAGTCGCAGATGCACTGTTGTGTGCTGGTATATGAGGTAGGAGGATGATTAAAGCGATCAGTCACAGATGCACTGTTGTGTGCTAATCTCTGAGATAGGAGGATGATTAAAGCGATCAGTCACAGATGCACTGTTGTGTGCTGATATCTGAGGTAGGAGGGTGTTTTACAGTGGTCACGGTTTGCACTGTGTGATGAAGCGTGCAACCGTGGCTATCGTATGCGCTATGTGTTTTTCATTTTAGATGCATGTTCTAAAGAATAAGACACGTTTGCTGGCGGCTTCACAGCATGCTGCCTCTCACTCCTGAACCGCAGTGCCTTCCTACAAAGCTTTCACGAACACAAAGAGATGTTGATCGGGCGTATGGACTCTCAGGTCTCCCCCTCTTGAGCTTGGGTATGTTGTATGCTCATGCTCATGTTGTATGCTCATGTTGTATGCTCATGTTGTATGTTCATGTTGTATGCTCGTGCTCATGTTGTATGCTCATGCTCATATTGTATGCTCATGCTCAGTACGTCGATTTGCAAACATGCACACTACCTCACACCTGCCCAAACAAACGCATGCACACATATGTGTGTAAACTCATGCACTACACAAGGTCTGTGCACTCGCTAACGCACACTCGCACACACCGACTCAACCAAACACATGCACACACGTCAAATGCTTGTACTCCACACAAACATTTGCTTGAACATGCAATTGTACAAACCTACTCAAACAAACACTTGCACACACTTAATATGTGCTTGAAAAGCATCACACCTTGACGCATCAAAACCACACGCAAAACCACACTTGCTTTTACGCACAGCAATTACATGCGCTTGCCCTTTGTTTAACCTTATCGCAGAGGAGCTGCTGAGCACGCTACATGTGCTTACCCGTCCCTACCTCGTGACCCGCCTAGCCTCTGAAGGGCTACTTGCTCGTGCGCATGCTGCTGTGCTCCAGGTGATTGGCGGTTCACCTGCACGTTTCTCACTGTGAATAATGAGCGTGCAAGTCCCTTGATCCATCGCTTTGTATGCCGCTGTGTATAACTTTGGTAGGGCTTCAAATAATGTGTGCACTAGATGAGGGTTACTTCATAGTGCGCACTGACCTTGTCAATAACTTCCTTTATCAGCGTTGACTTCTGCATTGAATATATCAGGAGACACTTACGGCTCCAATGTAACTGATCATGGGTTGGTTTTAAAGGTTGCCGACAAAGCTATACAAGCCTCACCAAAGGACAGCAAAATGACCTGAAGTCGATTACCTACATAGTGGCTGATATATGACCTGAATTTATAAAGGTTTAGTGATCATTTTAAGGCAAAAGGAATGCAATTCTCGACCTTCCTTGAGCAGGGTTGACATTGTAATGTATCATTTTCCTTGCTGGTCGTCCCCGTGCAACCCCCCCCCAAAACAGGGCCAATAAGCTTCCCACCCAATTTAAAGCCCCCTATACCTCATCTGAATGCAAGATACTTGAAATTATATCTAAACCGTTGGCATTTTTTGGAGATTGGCATTCTGGGGGGTTCTGTGGGGCCCGGTGCGTATTTTGCACCCACTTTGGCAGGGAAAAGGTGCATTTCTGAAGTTGCCCCGATCGACCTCTGCGCTTCAGGATACAAGCATTATAAATGTTGTATAACAATGCTGCAAGGTCGAATTTGGGACAGGGGTACTGGGAAAGCCGGCGAGTGGGAGGCACTCACACAAGGGACACAGGGGAAAAAGACAAAAATCTGTCGCTCCATACCTGCTGCGAGTTTCAGCCCGGTTTCTGCTCCCAGAGTTCCGGACTAAAATGTTAATTACATTAAAAGTTAAATGGGGCCAATCAGTGGCCTGGTTGAATTTTGGTACAAATCTGTGTAGCGTAAAATACAGCAATTTCCGCCTGTGCTTTTCTGGCTCCATATAAAATTATCATTGTTCATAGAGTTGCGGACCGAAAAATTGAGCCCTATAAAAAATTAAAGGGCGCGGATTGGTGCAGTGTGTGAGCAACAGTGTGTGATTTTGTAGCGAGCCACCCACTGGGTCTTTTGGCCTGCTTTCTGTGTGTGCATGTAAAGGAAAAAATAAGCTATCCAAAACACCTTTCAGCTCCCAAAACGGTGAAGTGATTGGGGAGATATGCCCGACTGGGGGGTATTGGCCCTTTTTGCCCGGTGAGGGGGGGGGGCGACCTGCTACGTGACACAAACACGCTTTGAGGTTTTTAGATCCTTTTTGGCCAATTTCCATCAGTGCTAGACTGGTATTGAGACTTACATCTACATTCTTCCCAAATATGGACACTCTATTTGGCTGCCTAGGCTTTGCCAGCAGTGATGTCAAGGCCCAACGAGGCTTGACCTTGATGCAGCACCTAAAATCTCTTCTTGACATGTGTAGCTGTCAGTAGCAGATGTAATAACCAACATGTGCTGACTTGGCATTGCTGTGCATTTCTGAGCCAACTGGCTTGATCTCATCAAACCTGCATGCTCGACTTGCTCGTATCTGGCATGCCTGTAATTTTACATGCAGGCAAGTCTTGGTTCAATTTTGCACATTTATGCACAGCTACAGGATCCGTTGTCTGCACACACACACACACACACACACACACACACACACACACACACACACACACACACACACACACACACACACAAACACACACACACATACACACATACACACATACACACGCACACGCACACGCAAATGGTGCCCTCACTTCTTCCCATTACGAGTCGCAGGTCAATACCCAGCATGCTGCAAGGCTCAGCTTGTTCCAAGCAGGGCTTGTGCGCGATCCACAGGAGACATATGCTGGAGGAGGCGAGCGTTCCTATTTTAAGATTGCTGGATGTGGGTGGTGACGTGTGTGCGGTGTACTCACGCAAAGGAGAGTGTTCACCCAATTTGTAAAGATCTGTAAGGTGTTACGGATTTGGTACTGTAAAGGGCTGTAAGGTGGTATGGAGTTGTGCGCAACAAAAGGCAGTGCTGTGCCCCATAATCTGCCCCGATGTTATGCGCAACAAAAGGCAGTGCTGTGCCCCATAATCTGCCCTGATGTTGTGCGCAACAAAAGGCAGTGCTGTGTCCCATAATCTGCCCTGCACAGGTTCCGGCAGCAGACGTGGCAGCACTTTCGATGGGCACGGCAGCCTTATCAGCAAGCACACCAACCAAGCCTTGCCAGACCTATCTCCGGGTGCGCGACCTAAGGGGCCAGGCACAGCAATTTCTTCTGACACACACAATGCCGCAGCCCAGCGCAGCAGGCCTAGCAACCCCCACGACAGCACAAGGCTTGTCAGCAACACCAGCACCGGCCCAATCGCCGGCGCTCGCCCCACGCCCAGCAACAGGCTTGATCGCAGCCCAAGCCATCTGCGCCCATCCGATGGGATTTGCAGCGAGGGGGTTCAGCACGGTCAGGGTGGCGTGTCAGGCTTGCGTGACGCAGGCAGTGAGGGACGGGGAGGGGGTGAGACTTGTGCATGTAGCAGCAGGCCCAGCAGCGCAGCACAAAGGTAGGGCAGTATGTATGGTGCAGCATGTATAACACTCTGCCGCACACACATTAGGGGTTGAGATACCTGCATGTAGCAGTGCAGCACGGAGGTAGGGCAGCATGTATGGTGCAGCATGTATTAAGCACTTTCTGCCACACTCACATTTTCATGCCTTTACTCTGTTTCGTGAATGGGAGCAAAAGGGGGCGGGGAGGGTTGTGTTAGGCCAAAGCATGCACACATGTCCTTTTACCTGTTTATTGCCCGTCGTCGTCTTGTGCTTCTTAGTTTGATTAGTCATCGTGACTTTGTTGCCTGTGGCTGGTTGCCGACTTTTTTATAAAAGAGGAAGAACAGACGAGGAGTTACGGACGTCCAGTTCTGACCTCCTTTCCCTCAGGGATCCAACTAAAGCGCCCTGAACTGTGCCAACAGTGCACGTCAATAAATTATAGTGAGCAGCACCTGCATTAGCACATGCTGCATGCCGCTCAAAAATTCCACCTAGGCAAAGAGAGGTGCCTGTTCAGACTGATGCTGTCTGTCTTCAAGCGCCGGGGATGGATAACTTTGCCAGCTCTTCCCTGAATCGACTTGCTCGGGAAGAACCAGCTTATCAATGTTTTTAGCCAAAGTGAAGGTGCTCAGTACTATATTGGGCAGGTGCACACTACAGAATGGCCTCTGTTCCCACAGGGGCACGCTGGCACTGCACAGCCAGAGCAGGCCAGGGGAGAGCATGAGGAGCACGCTGGGAGGGAACAGGGCTGACTTCACCAGAGAAAGCTTTGCAGAGCGGCAGGTGTCTGCCTTGTGGGAGCAGGGACAACTCGCGCTGCCTCGTCTGCCCTACTGGATCCTTCTTTCCTGCAGCTGCTTGAAGCGGTAAGGGTGGGTTTGTGCTTGCACCACACAAAAACCCCTCAGCTTTCTCAAATGTGTGTACCATAACTACCTAATGTGTGTACCATAACTACCTAATACAATCACAACGCTGAGTTCACCTGCTTGATTTCCAGTCCTAATCTTTCTGCCTTGATCTCCTTTGTCTGCAACGAGGCTTTGCTATGACCTGCTGACAGTTCCACATCAACGTAATGCACTACCGCATATCACATAAAAATGGAATGACAAAATAGAATGGCAGTGCACACAATCGGATATGTGTCCAGGTGCTCAATGGCTGGGGCCTTGGGGGTGGTCAGGCTCGCTGAGGAGCGCCTCACAAAGACCAGTGCCCTTGTTGAGTGGTGAGTGTGAATGAGGTCGTGTCGCACAGAATGAAATTCTGCTGGTACGACTGCATGCTTAGAGATTTAACACGATCCAGACCGCGCGACACAGATGCACACTTGTACCTGCAGCACGAAAAGGTGCACATGAAGCGGTACAATCACGCGCGTGAAGGTATACACCACGCGAAGCAAAAATGGTACTTCTGCATGTAATACTGGTCTGCACTGTGCGGTACAGTCCCACACGCCTGCGTGCAACACCGGTCCGCACCATATGCATCAGGAATGTGTGTAACGTGTATAACGTGTGTAACGTGTGTAACGTGTGTAGCCTGCGTATCGTGTGTGACGTGTGTAACGTGTGTAACGTGTATAACGTGTGGAACGTGTGGAACGTGTGTTAAGTGTGTTACGTATGTAACGTATCTATGTAACGTATGCAACATGTTTAACGTGTGTAACCTGTGTTACGTGCGTAGCCTGTGTAACCTGTGTAAATTGTGTAACGTGTATGACGTGTGTAACGTGTGTAACACTGGTCGCCTGACAACACGCACCAAGCTACATTATCGCACACATTTACATGCAACACAGGTACACCATGCATCCCCCCCCCCCTGGATCTAAGTCAAAGCCAGCTGCAAAACGTGAGTGGGTGCAGCGTGGTGAGCTTGCAAATGCCCTGACAGCTGGCAGTTCATTGTGTGTGATGTATGCTTACTCTGCGCTGGCTGTGATACGTGTATGCATGCGTGCGTTTATGTGTGTGTGTGCGCGCGTATGCGTGCGTGTGCACTTGTGTGTGATCATCCAGTGGATGTGTGTGTGATGTATGTTCTGTCATCTGTGCAGGCTGCAATACGTGTATGTGTTTATGTGCATGTGTGTGTGTGATCATGCAGTGGTTGTGTGTGTGATGTATGTTCTGTCGCTCTGTGCTGGCTGCAATACGTGTATGTGTTTATGTGTATATGTGTGTCGGTGTGTGATCATGCAGTGGATTTCTGTGTGATATATGCTCTGTTTTCTGTGCCGGCTGCGATACGTGTGTGTGTATGTGGTTGTGATCGTTTAGTAGATTTGTGTGTGGTGTATGCTCTGTTGCTTTGTGCCGTCTGTGCTGCCCTCTGATCTTGCCCTTCCTGGCTCCCTGCAGAAGCCAGCTTCCATCTTCTTCTGATCTTCTGATCTTCTCCTTCTGATCTTGCCCGTTCCTGGCCCCCTGCAGAAGCCAATTTCCAAATCATGGGGAGCTCTGCGTGTGACTCCAATAACCCTGTCATTTCCAGTGATGGTATGACTATGAATGCAGCAACGTGTATGACCACAGAAGAAGCACTCCACGGCTCCCAGGTAAGTCTGCTCATAGACAAAGAAGGCAGCAACGGCTTCTGTTTAGGAACGGTCACAACTTCTGTGTTGCTGCAAGCTAGGATTGTGCTCTCGTTCAGACTTCTCTTGGTACTCTCGGTCACACTTCTCTCGGTCACACTCCTCAGTCAGACACGCGGTACTTTCGGTCAGACACTCAGTTCTCTCGGTCAGACACTCGGAGACTCGGAGACTCGGGAGACTGTCAGACACTCAATACTCTCGGTCAGACACTCGGAGACTCAGAGACTTGGAAACCGTCAGACACTCGGTACTCTTGGTCAGACTTCTCTTGATACTCTCAGTCTTACTTATGTGTTGCTGCAAGCTAGGGTCGTGCTTTTCTGTTGCCATTCCTGTACTTGTAATGCTCGGTATTTCTGTTCATTGAGAACACTTATAAGGGTAGCAAGACAGGGAGCGGAAGGCGCTCCAGGGGCGTATAGCACGTGACCGTGCAGGTCGTGACAATTTTGTGTATATATGTGACAGCAAAAGCTTGAATGACACACTTGATGGCCCCGTCAGTGACAGCTAGACATTTGAAGGCCGTGTTTGTCAAAGTGGATTGACCCTCGTATGCTTGAACCTTGTAGGATCCTTGATCCTTGTACGACCCTGTTTTTCCCTATTGCAGCTGCATCTACAATGCTCAGTCTCCTGGCAACAACTATATATGATCTGGACGCAAAGGCACGCACTTTGATGTATACACACATGCGTAGGCCTCTTCCCTGCAGCAGCACACACGTACACTGCTCATAGCCTGCAAGAGCTCTGGGGTGAAAGAGGCAGCTTTGCTGGGGCCGCTTGCCCGTATGCCCACCATGCTCACCCCTGCAGTACAGGTCTGTTGTTTTTATCGGTTGCGCTTTTTTGCACTTGCACACTTACGTCTGTAGATGATGTTGCAGAGGCAATTCCTTGGTGAGCCTTGGTGATCAAAGTGGAAATGCTCACAGCACGATGCTCACAGAGATGCATCCAACGAACGGCCTGTTCAAAGTAACATGTGTGTGTGTGCTTTCAATAGCGTAAACCCGTGGTACAGCCCTGGATACTGAATCTAGATTTAAATGGGCAAGCTACAGAAGCACAGCTGTGTTTACTGGGCTTTCAATGTGTCAGAATGGGGTTGCTTTTGCTGATACACAGCAAGGATTGATAAACAGCAAGGATTGACGAAGAGCAAAGATTGATTTCACAAACAGCAAGGATTTGACAAACAGCAACATTGATAAATAGCAAGGATTGATAAACAGCAAGGATTCAAATTGTTTGTTGATAAACAGCAAGAATTCACATTGTAATGACTTGGCGCTGCTTCAGCCCTACAGGTAATCACAGGAATGACCCAACCTCAGAATCTTATAAATAGGGTTAGCCAAAGCCGTATTCGCACACCGTATTTTGGTATATGACCGTACGTTTGGCCAGTTCTCTGCTTAAAATGTCGTATATAAATGTATGCATGGCCCTGACCAACTCTGATTGTAATGTCGATCCAAACTATTGACAAGCGCACAGATATCAGGCGCTGAAGTTCCCATGGACCCATGGATATGCATCGCAATCCCTTACCCTCAATACTTGATCTGGTGGTATGCTACGATCATGCAGAGGTAGTTCAGCTTTCTCCAAAACCAACTGCAGGCAGTAGGCAGTTTGTAAACTGTCTCCCAACGAAAAGGTGCCTTCAGCATCAGCATCCATCTGATCCTGCTTCAGTGATCCAGTCCATGCCGCCCATGAACAATCTCCGTGCATGTCATTTGTTAAAGTAGTTCCTGATTCAAGTCCAAACTACATGCAATTCAAGCAGTTTTGCTTATTCTCCAACATTGCTCTGATCCTGCTTCCGTTACACACTGTACCTTGGGAAAAACACCCCGCATGAATATCGTTATTTGCCCTGCGGGGTGACTGCAAAATTTTAAAATAGATATTTATTTTGAGCGGGTTTGGTTAATTTAACCCTTTCCGGGTCG
>Ga0307966_1003802_pt1 | contig 11285 bp, 4 predicted proteins | sample OrgLakmetagen646_FD_203141 | JGI IMG/M metagenome (GOLD analysis project Ga0307966, IMG submission 203141) | Saline water microbial communities from Organic Lake, Antarctica - #646 | ecosystem: Environmental > Aquatic > Non-marine Saline and Alkaline > Saline | place: Antarctica: Organic Lake... | reverse complement strand
CGGATTTCCGCGACCGCATCGCTACTCGATACCGATCCGGAAACGGAAGCCATCGAAGGGGTGGGACAGCCGTATTGGACGGGTGTCTGGGAGAGTTTGAATTGGGATCGCGCTTCGCAACTAGACACACCGGTTTCGAGCCTACCGAATGCCTCGGATGGCAAACCCGCTTCATTCCGGGCGTGGTTGGTCTCGGGCTTCTCGGATCCGCTTCTGACGGCCGAGCAGCGGATCGCCGCCGCCCGCAGTTTTACACCAGCCTCGGCCGATGCCGTCCAGCTCTTGGGCGAGGGCACCTTGGGAACCGCCGCCTTGGCGCAGACGCAATCGGTCTATGTAAAGCGTGAATCCATTCGCCAAGATACTGCGTCGCTTCAAGAGAGCGGCTACGCCTATTGGGTTGGGGACGAGGGCGTTAAGGCGCGGTTCGGGAATCCGGTGGTGGCGGAGCCCGAGACCAATGAGGAAAAGCTCTACGCGGTCTCGGCGATGCGCCGTCCCAATCTGCAGGCACTCGAAGGCTGGGGAGATTTTTCCGGAGCATTGTCGAGCGTCGAAAAGGTATTTGATTACGGTGGATTAAAGGCGACTGCGATTGAGGACTTGGAGGAACTTGCCGCCTTCGACGGTAAGTATCATTCGGTGACGCCCTACAGCTCGGGACTGCTTACCGACGTGCGCATGGGCGGTTTCAAAAAAGACCTTAGCTTGCTGTTTTCAGGCGATGAATTGCCGGACGAATATGAGGACGAGCCGATGTTCGAAATCGGAAATGCGGTCGGAGTTAATTGGAGTTTCGCCAAACTCTATCATGATCGGTATAAATTTTTAGAAAAGGAAGCGGACGGAACGGCCTATTTTGATCCGCTGGTATTCGAGGATGAAATGAAGCCGGAAGTAGAGTGGGGAGGTTCGCCTGATACAACAACCCTAAGTGGAGTTGTGCCAGCGCCTAAGATAATCCGCTTTCAATACGTGTTCACGTTCTTTAAAGGCTATAACACGATCGATGGTCGCCCGCTTCCAGATGATGAAACTCCGAGCGCTGAACCAGGGATTCCGCTACACAGTGACGACCAGATTGTATATCTAATGATCACTCCTATTGTGTATATTTGGAACCCTTATAATGTAGCTATCCACATGAATTTAATTGAAGACGGTCACAGTGCATTGAATTTGTTGCCTGGAGAGCCGCCTATTGAAATTTCCGTTGATGGAGGGGCGAGTTATGTTAGATGGAACGAGATCTTTTCTGGTTTCCAGGGCGAAATGCTCTCCATGAGCACCTCAAATACAGATAGAGGTAATGGGGGATTCGTAATTCCCCCAGGCCAGATATACATCAATACTTTGACGAACCATGAAACTGTGGGCGGAGCTTTGTTGCGTAGAGGAAGTTTATTGTCAGCACCTAATTTGCAAGGCGTGTTTGGCGAGGAACACATTAATAAAGCAATGACAGATGGACTTTTTAACTGGTTCAGCCGAAGGCAATACATGGTAGAGGGATATGACCCTGGGCGAATGGGTTTTTATACCCCAGTTCTCAAGCCATTCGTGCCGGGCGGTGAGATTAAAGATCGCAAGCTCTTGGCGAATGGTAGTGCGCAGATTCGAATTCGAGCAACCACACCCGCGAATAGTGGTGACTTAGTTAAATTTCTGTTTAAGACCAGTCTCGGAGGTGAGGAAAAAGTAGACAAACGCTTGTTATTGGGCATGTCATACATGAAAGCCGATGGAGTGGATACTCCGAGTTTCCTCTCAGAAGAGTATATATTTCCTGAGGTCTTAAATTTGGCAACCAGTGATGTTCCTTCGATGTTCGATGATAACGACGAATTTCGCGGTGCCACTGCGCATTTTTCACTGTATTATGATTTAAGGGTATTTGAGGAATCCGAGCAATTAGGGATGCCTGGTTTATTTTCTGATTCTGCAAATGGTTACTATTATTCTAGTGAAGCTGATCGAAAATCAGTTTCTATGGCTCCTTATCGTTTGTATTTTGAAACATTGGCAGGGGACAATCTGATTGAATATCCTCCCAATGCGGATCCTTCGGACAATTTGGCTGCTTTGCGCAATACATCCAACAAGAAAAAGGAACCGAATAATATGAGACAGATCCAATTGAGAATTCACAGTTTCTTTCTAGCATGCTTATGTGTGCTAGCCGTTAATTTTGCATCGGCTGCCAGTGAACTGGAATCCGTAAAAAGCGCGCAAGAAGGTATCCAGGGGACCACGCAAGGTTTCGTGCAGCAGTTGAAGCCGATCTTATTAGAACTAGTGGAGCTGGGCGCATCCCAAGAAGACGTTCTCTTAATTCAGCAAACCATGGGTGAACTCACACAGCTGAGCGACGAAGAAATGGCAGCTATTTTACAGACGCTGAGCGCTGCCTTGACTCAATCCGATGCGACAGTTGTAAATGAAAAACTGGAGTCTGCATTTAAAGGGCAAAGCAAGGTCGTTGAAGGGCTACGCACAATATTTGAGCGCCTTCGGAGCCGTCAAACGGAGTTAACCATCGCAACGAAAGCCGAGGAATTGAGACGCCGCCAAGCTGAGAATCAACATCGCACCGAAATGCTAGATGAGGGGGAGGGGGATGCCGTTTCCGCTGAAGCTGAGCAGCGTGCGTTGGAGGATGCGGTCGAAGAACTGGTGCGAGAACTTGAAGCGATTCAAGGAAGCGCCGAGCAAGAAGGCACCGAAGCACCCGCTGTGGAAGAAGAAACTTTAGAAAAAATGCGGGCACTGGCGGAAGAGGCAAGCCAGCAGATGGAGGACCAAGATTACGACCAAGCTGCACAATCGCAAAAAGAATTAGGTGAGATGTTAGCTGATTTGGCGGCTGAAACCGGTCTGGAGCAAAGCTCGGAGGAATTTTTGGAAGATTTAGTTCAGCAATTAAAAGCCCTGCTGGTTCGGCAAATCGCTCTGCAAGAACTGAATCTGGCAGGGGGCGCAGTGGATCAAGAACGTGTTGCGATCGAGACAGAGACCTTACGCATCCCCACTGAGAACGTGAATGCACCCGCAGGCTTTCAAGTCGCGGCAGCTGCTAAGGCAATGCGAAGGGCTTTGGTCGCGCTGTCCGCGGATCCGGTAGCCACTCCTGAGACGGGCCAATTTCTGGCGATTCAATCTCTGAAGAGAGCGATCGAGCTCTTGGAAGATAGTTTAGAAGAGATCAGTGAGGAGGACAGCTCCAGTTCTAGCTCCGGCGATGAGATGACCGAGCTCGCCAACATGTATCGTCAGGCTGAGAATCTGCAAAATCGCCAGAATCAGCAAAATGGGGAAGGGGGCAGTGAAAGCAACCAAGCACAGATAGCACGGGAGACTGCAGACTTGCAGCAAGAAGTGGCTGAATCCTCTCCTGAGGCAGCACGCAGCTTGGGGCGTGCCGCGGCACGCATGGCCGAAGCTCTGGATCCTGACTTAGAGGAGGGTGAGCGTGAAGAGATCGAGGAAGCCGCTGCGGAACAACTCGCCTCTGCGGTGGAGGCCATACAGGCTGAGGGACGCGCCCGCCGTAATAGCCCACCAGGGCAAGGTAGTGGAGGACAGAGTATGGAATCTATTGTGCTCGACGATGAGTTGCTAGCACCGTCCGAATTGAATCCTGCCGATCGCGCAGCTATCGAATCGGCCCGTCGCGAGCCTGTCGCCGTCGAGTATGCGCCTCTAGTGGAATCTTATTTCGACAACCTTTCCCGTCAGAGCGGTGAAGGGCAATAGGCATTTAAAGACTGGAGCGTATGAACTGTTTTTATCAACGAATCGTGACTGTCGGAGTCCTACTTTTGGCTGCCGGCGGGCTGAAGGTCTCGGCGCAGGAACCAAAGGATTCTGCTTTTGGCACTGCCGCTGGAACCGAAGCCGCTTTGATTGGGATCTTGTATGATCTTAAGCAGACGCAGCAGGGGGAACCCTCCGCAGTGACCGAGCAAAACTACCCGAATGTGATAGGCGATTTTTTCGAAAGCGGCTGGGACGAGGGCGTTTTAAATCAGTACTTCCGCGTGTCGCGTCCTGTGTATGCGACACGCATTTTTATTCGTACGATTTCTGCGGATCAAGCACCGGAAGCATTCGGTGTTGATGATGTGGTTGAGCCGCGCCTGTGGCTAGTCCACTACAAAGGGCAGGTGGAAGCCCCCATGGATGGGGTTTATCGTCTCGCCGGTTTTGCGGACGACTTCATCGCGGCGCGTGTCAACGGTGAAACGGTGCTAGTGGCGGGCCGTCATGATTGCCTCCCGCCCAATTTCGCATGGGATTCGCCCTCGCCTGATGGCATGCCAGTGGGAAATGGTCACGTGCGTTATGGTAATTGGATTTCCGTGAAAAAGGGAGAAGTCATCGATCTAGATGTGCTGATCGGCGAGCGACCAGGTGGTATCTTTAGTGCGTGGCTTTATATTCAACGCAAAGGCGAAAGCTACCCCACGGAGGGGCCGCATCCAGTGCTTCCCGCATTTCAATTTTCAGATACAAGCATTGAGTTCTCTGATGTTCGCTTTGCGCCCGCGCGTCCCTCCTCTGTTTGGAAAGCGCTCCAATAGCGCCTTATCTTGCCTTACTTTCTCTAAAGAATTATAGTTATGAACATACTTGAAGTTTCCTTATTTATTATTGCTGTCGTCGGCGTCATCAGCCTCGGGATTTGGAAAAGTCGTGGCGAAGATACTTCCGGAGAGCACGGCGCATCTGATTACTTTCTTGCCGGGCGTGGTCTCACTTGGTGGCTGGTCGGTTTCTCGCTGATCGCTGCGAATATTTCGACGGAGCAATTCGTCGGCATGTCGGGCTCCTCTGCCAATTGGCTGGGTATGGCGATCGCCTCCTACGAATGGATGGCAGCGGTGACGCTGATCTTTGTGGCGTTTTGGTTTTTGCCAAAATTCCTCAAAGCTGGGCTCTATACGATACCTGAATTTCTCGAATACCGTTTCGATGGTGTTGCTCGGTTGGCGATGGCGATTCCTGCGATTGTGACACTGGTCTTCGTGACCACTTCCTCGGTTATTTTCTCCGGTGGTAAATTCGTTTCCGAGTATTATAATGAAGTGCCAATTCTGAATAACCTGACCTATGTCTGCTGGATGATCGCGATCTTTGCCGCGGTTTATGTTTTCATAGGTGGTTTGAAGGCTTGTGCTTGGACTGACTTAATCTGGGGCGCAGCACTCATCGTCGGTGGTGCCATTGTTATGTTCCTCGCTTTTAATGTGCTGGCAGATAAGCCCGCTGAAGAGCTTTTCTTGACTAAGGTCGCTAACTCAGATGCCACTGTTGAGCAAATTGATGCGGCGAACTCATGGGAGCGTTTCATGCTATTGAATGACGGCGTGGACGGTGAAGCAGTCGCCGTGAATGGTCCGAATGGCAGCGGCGGTAAGGTGCACATGGTGCGTCCGAAGGAGGACTCTGATATCCCTTGGACGGCATTATTGATCGGCCTTTGGATTCCTAATTTCTTTTACTGGGGCTTGAATCAATACATCGTGCAGCGCACTTTGGGTTCCAAGTCGTTGGCCGAAGGTCAAAAAGGAATCGTGTTTGCGGCGACTTTGAAGCTGCTCATTCCCTTCTTGGTGGTGATTCCCGGCATTTTAGCGTTTAATCTTTTTAGTAATGACCTGCATCTTTCAGCGGCGACAAAGAACGTAGCGATTGTTCAAGCCGCTGAACTCGATGGTTCGAGTGGAGTCATTAGCGTAGAGACGGGTATGGTTGCTTTGCAGCCAGAACTCGCTGCTCGTGCTCTGGCTCATAATAGCACAGTTGTCGGTGCCGAAGCTAAACTTGTAGCCGATTCTGGAGACGATATGCTAGCTAATCGCATCAATGAACTGGCGCAAACAGGTGTTGATAACGGTCAGAAACTTTCGACCTTGAAAGCCTACGATTATGACTCCGCATTCCCCGTGCTCGTGCGTAACTTGATTAAGCCGATGCCAATGATTTCATGGTTCGTCCTCGCCGCCCTCTGCGGTGCGGTGATCAGCTCACTGGCTTCGATGCTGAACTCCGCCTCGACCATCGCCACGATGGATTTGTATGCCAAATTCACTGGTGAGAAGAGTCCCGCGAAGCTGGTTAAAGTCGGTCGTGGCTTTGTAGTGCTGTTTGTGTTGATGGCTGCATTTGTAGCTCCGAAGCTAGACAACTTTGAAAGTATCTTTGCTTACATTCAAGAGTTTCAAGGCTTCATCTCGCCAGGTATCTTGGCGGTCTTCATCTTTGGCTTCTTTTCGCCACGCACGCCACGCTATTTCGGAGCGGTTGGCATTGGTTTGAATGTGGCCTCATACGCCGCATTCAAATGGTACCTCGGTGACTTGCTTGCCAAAAACGGCTGGTGGTATGCGGATCAGATTGCATTCCTCGACCGTATGGCGATCTGCTTCTTTATCGTGATGCTCGCTGGCATCATCTTGACCATAGTTAAGCCCATGAAGACGCCAGTGGTGCTTCCTGAGAATAAGGAGATCAATTTGGAGTCTTCAAAGGGAGCGAAGGTCGTTGGTATCGGAGTCGTAATCGCGACTATCGTTCTATACGCAGTTTTCTGGTAGACGATCACATGCAAATTTTCTGGCTCAGAGATAATGCTGAGCTCAGCTGTATTGTCTGTGGGCTATTTTTTGGTTCTTCGCTATTTTTAATGGCTCAAGAGTAAATCTTGGCTGGCCCCTTCACTTAAACGATCAGTTCAGTGCTGATGCGCCTTGCCTGGCTTTTTCTCAACTTCCACAGTTTGCTGAATTGAATAACCAAGTCCATATATTTTTAGCGATTTTAGCCGGTTGGATGAACCGAAAGCAGCAGAAGGTGATCGAGTATCTTCTGGCACAGAATCGCGTGACCAGATGATATTTTTCAGCGAAAAGTCACTTCGCAAGGCGGTTGAGCAGTATGTTTTACATTTTAAGCATGAGCGAAATCACCAAGGCTTGGATAATTTAATCCCTTTCCCTCATCGCCCACAAGTCGAGTCACAGAGCGGACTGATCGTAAAAAGTGAACGGCTCGGAGGGCTATTAAACTACTATTATCGCGAAGCAAAGGAGGTGGAGGAAGTGGCGTAATTTTTGAAACAATTACGGTCGAAGCGGCGCTTAAGATTCCCTAGATCTATTCAGCTGGGGTTGATTGTTCACCTTCGGTGGCACTACGTGGAACGATCATTCGGTGATCGAAATGATCGAAATGATCGAAATGGTGCAAGATTTTCCGGATTTTTGCTGAGTCTTGTGTGGCTTGAGTGGTAGACTAAGAAAATCCAGGAAGAAGAGATCTTTTGAGAAGGCTTATTTGAAGAAAAGACAGAAGAATACCCAATTTCAAACTGCCAAGATTATACCACTTTTAGAACGCCCCTGACAGTTCGCTTTTTGGCCAAAGTGATCGTCCACGAAGTGCCGCAACGCGACCAATCAAAATGGGCGAAACGCTCGGAATCCCTTTAACAAAGGGCTTCGGAGCTGTTAACCACTTTGCGCTGATTTCGATCAGTTCGCTTTTTCAATAGTGATTGGCCAGCCAGGGTTTTGAGGTGTTAAAACAACAGAAGGCTTACGCTGCGTGGTAAACCAATGAAAACACTAACTATACTACTTATTTAGTAGTATTCTGGCAGCATATAGTTGAGTTCGTGTGGGGTAAAGTTATTGGATTAGTTCGTGAGGGGTTCAATTTTAGGAACTGTTCTGCTTGCCAACGTGAGGGGTTCACCTTCAAAACAGGGCTCTGCGACTGTTAACCACGGTGGCATCACGGATGCGTATGGCAAGGGGTCTCCTGAGACCTTGTGGTGAAGTTGACGGAGTTCAAGACCGAGAATGATTGGAGGCGTCAGTCCGCATTCGGTAACTCGAGTTGTGGTTTCAGTAAGCAAGTCATCTGTGGCATATCGGGGTTCTTGATGCGTTGCAGGAGTAGCTCGACAGCTTGCCGGCCGATTTTTTTACTGAAAATGCGGATCGTCACAGGAATCGGGCTAAGGGGGAACTGAGCACAGATATTGGTATCGCCGGCAACCATGCAGACATCCTTCATCGGAATGATACCGAGCTTCGTTAGCTCGAGATGGACGTAAGGTCCGATCTCGCTGGCGACGAATAGGCCATCAGGACGCGGGCTGAGTTTGGCAAAGGCTGCTGCCATTTCGGTAGCGATCGCTTTGCGCAACGATGGAGTCGCTTCGGCTGGTGGGTGCGTGCTGTGTTCGATTACGCTAGTTGTAACCTGATGCTGGTTAGCCAGTTTTATAAAGGCACCGGAACGAGTCTGGGTATAATCACTGGTCGTTGAACAAGTGGTGATACAGCACAGTTGGCGGCAGCCTTGGTCAAGCAGGTGCTGAGCTGCGATTTTTCCGGCATGTATGTGATCCGGTTGCACGCGGTCGCCATAATCTTTGGCGCCTTGTTGCAGCAGCCAGACGACGGGGAGTTTTTTTAAGTATCTCAACATGCTCGCTCTGGGGGCGGGACCGTGGATGAAGACTCCGTCTATACTGCCGTTTTGCAGTGAATGTGGAATGTAGCCGCTTGAATCTATGTAATCTACATTAAGACTGGCATTGATATCTCGCAGGCCTTCAGTTAAGCCGAGCATCAAATCTCGACCGGAGTTACTCATTTGCATCTCTTGGCTCGTCGTCCAAATTAAGCTAGCATTATTGTTTTTCAGAGTGGAGGCGGGCATTTCGGACTGGCGGCGTCGGCGAGTCGGATTATAGCCAGTCGTCTTAATGACCGCTTCGATGGATTCCTTGGCTTCGGGGCTGACGAATCCATTCTTATTGATCATGCGAGAGACGGTTGCGGTGGAGACGCCAGCTTGATCGGCTACATCCTGAATCGTCACTTTAGCTTTTTTATCGGGCATTATTTTAAATGTGTAATTACATGTTGCTCGTCAACTCTTATTGTCGGTTTTGTCATTAATGGCTTCATTGACTAAGGTAAGTCGACGACTTACCGACAAAGAAGGTTGGTTTAATTTGTTGTAACTTGCAGCTTTATATCCGATGTATGCGTTTTCTCTATGCTTCCACAATTCGAACTATAGGTTAGGTGTCTGGGCGAACTTTGATACCGCATCATTATTCGTAAAAGGATACGGTGTAAAGGGATGCGATTCTTGGTGGGTCTAGTGGTTGAATGAAAACGATATTTCTCGCAGTTGGCGCATGTCGCCAAGTTTGTCTGACCAGCCAGCGCCGCTTGCTTTCACCGGGAGTGACACAGTCTATTAATACGCGGTAATCGCCTCTTTCTTTTTTGGGTGAAGAAGTAATTTTAACACTACGGGGTGAAACGACTAGTTTGGTGTCTCCGACCATTCCGCCGATAGCAATTTCCGTAAGGTTAACCCAGTAGATTTCACCTGGGCCGAAGACTGAATCACTGGCGTTGATTGGTTGAACCTTGAGTGGGAGGACTGGATTGCTTGAATCACTCAAGACTAATAAGACACTTAATTCCCAATCTATTGGAATCTTGACCTTTGGAGCGTTGCTTGGCGGCAGGGTTTCAGGAGGAAGTTCTCTCGGGAGGAGGACGAAATCTTCACCGCTATCTGGAAGCACGACCTCGTCGCTTGTATTGTGGCGGGGTAACTTGACCTTTGCAAAATTGCCGGTGGTACCATAAAGGAAGGCTTCTCTTGGGGCATCACTGGGCCCCTGGAAGTAGATGACTCGAATCACGCGCTCAGCCGAAAGGCTAAGAACGCTGAGCATGAAAATGAGGATGGAGATTGTAGTTTTCATAAGTGGCATAGGGATTAAATTTCATCTTGGGAGAGCCAGCGGAAGGAGACGATCTCGAATCGACGTCCAAATCTAGCGTTCTCCGATGAGCTGAGTGTATCAGTGCTGGGCAGTATCGTCTTATCATCTCTTGAGTCAACGTACTCAGCACTACGCTGGACGATAGCCTCGCACCAGGCTTGCGAGAGGACGTTTCCACTGATTGGATCCTTTTGCTCGCCGTAAGTACGGATGACAAAGGTATCATCACGAACGGAGAGTATCGGTGCCAGAGGGCGTAAAAGGTCGGCCTGCCGAACCCAGCCAGGGTAGCCGTAGGCAGTGTAACCTTCAGCCGCTTCGGGAAATGACTGCATCGATTGGTCGGTATCTGTTCTGGTTATATAGATATTCTGGATTTCTTGGTTGGGGTTCTTGCTCGGGGATCCTTCCTCGGAAAGCGTAAGCAGCGCTGCCTCGATTGCGCCGGCTCTGGCCAATTCTATGTCGTCGAAGACCAGTTGGCGGTTGACGAATTCAGAGAGTGAAAGGAAGGGGCCTCGCAGCTTGACCTGGTTGACAATTTCTTCCGCGATGGCGGTGATTTGGCTATCGGAGATTCGACGAAATGAGCCGAGTTGAGGATTATTGCCGATATCAAAGTTTTCGGTGACTGCGACGGTGGTTCGCGAGGAGGGGGTTTCTCCGCCCGAAACGGTATCTAGTTGCACGTTCCAAGCACCTCTAGAGTAATTGATCGAAGGCACCTCGGTGTTACGCAACTGGCGCAAGAGCGAAGACCAAGCCAATACAGACGTCGAGTTTACATTGAACATACCCTCAACTTCCAGTTCGGATGCGATGTTTCGCCAGGCGTCGGTCGGCCTCAAGTCGTCCGACGCTTGAGCAGCGGCGCTTGATGAAGTGGTAGGGGTGCGCGGTACGTAGACCTTGTTGGGGAGTGGTTCTTCTAAGCTAAGATGATCCTGATAGACATTCTCCTTAGATCTCAGTATAGAGCCATTCCAAGGGTTGGTTTCCGGGGCGATAGAAGATACAAACCAGTCGTCAAAGAATATATGATTAGTGACGTAACTATGATCAAATGCTAAGAACGGTAAATTGCCAGCAGTGTCGGGCCTGTTTATTGCGTTTGGTTCGAAGAAGGGGTTTGCATGGCTGTTCCCCAATGCATTGTAGACGTAGGGAGGATCATAGTTGGTGGCCGTGATGTCGAAGTGCTGTAACTCTCCCAATGACCGCAGTGGACGCAAGGGCACTTCGGCTATAATCATGTGCGTGAGCCCTTCTTGGACTTGGTGGCTGATGCCGATATAGCCGTTATCATCTGGTGACCACTCGGGTACACCTTCTCCACCCATTGTTCCGTTCATAGGAAAAAATCCCCATCGATGGCTAAGTTCTTCTCCTTGGTTTGAATAGGTGACGAAGGTTAACGGGTTACTATTTAGGAAGCCTTTGCCCCACTCGGGCTCACTTGTGGCAC
>Ga0307966_1003797_pt1 | contig 11296 bp, 13 predicted proteins | sample OrgLakmetagen646_FD_203141 | JGI IMG/M metagenome (GOLD analysis project Ga0307966, IMG submission 203141) | Saline water microbial communities from Organic Lake, Antarctica - #646 | ecosystem: Environmental > Aquatic > Non-marine Saline and Alkaline > Saline | place: Antarctica: Organic Lake... | reverse complement strand
TTCTGTGTGGTGCTGTGGTGTGTAGAGGGGTCATGAACGAGGACGGGAGTGGTGCTGTGTGGTGCTTTGGTGTGTAGAGGGGTCATGAACGGAGACGGGAGTGGTGCTGTGTGGTGCTTTGGTGTGTAGAGGGGTCATGAACGAGGACGGGAGGGGTACTGTGTGGTGCTGTGGTGGGTCGAGGGGTCATGAAAGAAGATGGGAGTGGTGCTGTGTGGTGCTGTGGTGGGTCGAGAGGTCATGAACGAAGACGGGAATGGTGCTGTGTGGTGCTGTGGTGTGTAGAGGGGTCATGAACAAAGACAGGAGGGGTGCTGTGTGGTGCTTCAATATGCTTTGATCTGCGCCACTTTTTCAAAGCACTGTTCTGCAAGTCTTGTGGGCTGGACGCAAAGAGCGCGAGTTTTGTTTTTTTGACGTCGCAGATAAGTGAATGGACCGCGGGTTCCTTGTGCGCTGAACGTGCTAATTTCGATGCTACACAGTTGGTTATTTGTAGGGTTGGCCAGAACCATACATATACGGCAGGAATATCACCAAATATACGGTCATAAACGGTGCATATATACGGTTCTGGCCAACCCTAGTTATTTGCACAAGGCATTGGGTGTAGGTCCCTCACGGACACTGTGTAGGTTCATCTAAAATACACAGTGTAGCTACATCTAAAATGTGCACAGTGTAGCTACATCTAAAATGCACAGTAGTGTAGCTACATCTAAATGCACAGTGTAGCTACATCTAAAATACACAGTGTAGCTACATATAAAATGCTCTATAGTGGCTGCGTACTAGACTAGTTCGAAGCCTATGCTTATGAAGATCTGCGCACATCGAGTATTCAAATTTCAATTAAAAATCCAGCTCTCAACTAGTGCTCATTAAAAACGCCCCCGGCTGATCTGCTAGTCAAACTCTTATTGCACGGAGCTTATTGAATTCATCTTCAATGCGTGTGTATGCAGGAAAAACCCGCTAGCACTGGACCTCCTGTTTTCAAACCCGATATCTGGATCTTGCCTGTGTGTCTGTATGCGCAGAGGACACCAAAGAGCGTCTTGCCAAAACCCGCTAGCACTGGACCTCCTGTTTTCAAACCCGATATCTGGATCTTGTTTGTGTGTCTGTATGCGCAGAGGACACCAAGGAGCGTCTTGCCAAAACCGAGGATCAGCTCGTATTGGTCTTGGAGCAAATTAATGAGGACATGAACAAGTGCGTCATTATGTGTGTTATCCCTAGATGAAACAGTGGCAGTGTGTTACCCTCTTGTGTGCTATCCCTAGATGAAACAGTGGCCGTGTGTTATGCCTAGATGAAACAGTCTAGTGGCCGTGTGTTATCCCTAGATGAAACAGTCTAGTGGCTGTGTGTTATCCCTAGATGAAACAGTCTAGTGGCAGTGTGTTATCCCTAGATAAGAGGTGGCATTGGTCACACTGTATGTGTTGAACAGTAACACATGCACGCTTACAAGCACACTTGCACAAATGCTAATTCTGTGCGATCCCTGTGCTATATCCCTGTGCTATCCCTGTGCGACCCCTGTGCTGTCCTTAGATGAAACAGTGGCAGTGTGCTATCCCTAGATGAAACAGTGGCATTGGTCACACTGTATGTTGAACAGTAACACATGCACGCTTACATGCACACTTGCACAAATGCGCACACACACAAACACACAAACAGCCTCACTCACGCACACCAAACACACACAAATGCACACATGCGTGCAAGCGCACACATGCACGCACACACATAACCGCACACCAACACACAGAGCGGCCACCCAGCATCGCAGCAAGCTGCACGATGTGCTGCGCAACCCTTCCAATTTGCTGCAAAAGGAGACTTGGCAGAGGCAAGGTAGCCAGGCACATCCTAGCCAAGGAGGTGCGCAAGCGTGCCAGCTGGCTCCTCCCAACTCTGGCTGAGTTTACAAAAGCACTGCATTGCATTTTGAAGTTGAAAAGAGGGGGAAATGGTGCAGGAAGAAATCTTGAGGCAGGTCCTGCGTTCTGTGTGAACAGATCGTCCATGTGAACGTATGGGCCACAGTGTTAAGGTCTTGGCTGTGGCTCCGCACCTCCTCAGAACAGTGAATAGTTCCATGATCCTTAGCAGAAATCTTAACAAAAATCAGGAGGAAGTGTCTCAAGCTGAGAACAGTCAAGCGTTCCCTTCAACATAACAGACGTTGCTGGATTGCAAAAAACGGGTTTGTTTTTCTTTACCTTTTTCGCAGCAGTTCCAAATGGCCTTGGGACGCCCAAGTCCCCCTCCGGTGCTGCTGATGTGGTGAGTGGTGTGACAGTGTGTCGTGACAGTGTGACAGTGTGACAGTGTGTCATGACAGTGAGACAGTGACAGTGTGTCGCGGCGGTGTGACAGTGTGTCGTGACAGTGTGACAGTGTCGTGACAGTGTGTCGTGACAGTGTGTCGTGACAGTGTGTCGTGACAGTGTGACAGTGACAGTGTGTCGCGACAGTGTGACAGTGTGCCGTGACAGTGTGACAGTGTGGTGTGCATTGTGGTGTGCAGTGAGTTGTAAAGCTGGCGTGCAGTGTGGCTGGGGTACTCGAGCATGTGATGTGACTTGCACTGTGACATTGTGCTGGGGTCCTTGAGGATGTGGTGTGGTGCCCAGGGTGTCAATGAGTTGGGGTCCTGATGGATGTGGTGTGGTGTGCAGGGTGTCACTGAGCTGGTATCCTCATGGATGTGGTGTGGTGTGTAGTGCGTCACTGAGCTGGGGTGCTCGAGGATGTGGTGTGGTGTGTAGTGCGTCACTGAGCTGGGGTCCTCGAGGATGTGCTGTGGTGTGTAGTGCGTCATTGAGCTGAGGTCCTCATGGATGTGGTGTGGTGTTCAGTGCGTCACTGAGCTGGGGTCCTCATGGATGTGGTATGGTGTGTAGTGCGTCACTGAACTGGGGTCCTCGAGGATGGGCTGTGGTGTGCAATGCCCCGTTAGGCTGAGGTCCTCATGGATGTGGTGTGGTGTGCCGTGCGTCACTGAGCTGGGGTGCTCGAGGATGGGCTGTGGTGTTCAGTGCGCCACAGAGCGTCACAGAGCTGGGGCCCTTGAGGATGTGATGTGGCGCTAAAATATGTCACATTGCTAGGGTGTATCAGGATGTGCTGGGGTGTTTCAGGGTGTGATGGGGTGTTTCAGGATGTGCTGGGGTGTTTCAGGATGTGCTGGGGTGGGATACCAACAATGTGAGGGATGCACTGCGCGATGCTGACGTCATGACATCTCCTGTTGTAAGTGTAAGACTGTGTGGCTGGCAAGCGTTTTTTGCTGCGTATGAAGCAGTGGTGCCCCATAGAAGCCATTCTGATGTGCTGGATAGCCTATGTGTGAGTCTGTGTCTGTAGCTGCTGTGCACGGCGTTCGTTTGGTTTGAGTTGCTTCTGCTCTGAAGAAGGTCCTGGCTTCCGTGCCTTCACTTTCGTTCACATGCGTACGTGCACATCAATGCAAAGTAATGCACAAATGAATTACGAACGTACTCTGACACATGTACACACTTGTAAGTGCTTTGTGGAGAACATGTACAAAACGCGGTATGCTACGATAAGAAAGTAAGGTGCCTGGACATGCACAACACATCATCAAACTCACAGAACAAACACACACACACACACCACACCGGATTGCGTACACACACCATGTGCAGGATGTGGAGGCCGCATCAGAGACGGCCGAGAAATGGGATGGCAAGTCTGAGAAGCAGACGTTCACCAAAAAGGCTGTGTACGACACCAAGGTAGGGTTGTATTGAAGGGAATTAAAGTCAGGGAAAACAACGCAGGCAGCGGAGAGCACTTGATCCTTTTATTCAGGCTTTGGTGTGCTGTCTCAGACACACAGGTGCCGACAGAAACTAAAAAATGTGCTGTCTCAGGCACACAGGTGCCGACAGAAACTAAAAAATGTGCTGTCTCAGACACACAGGTGCCGACAGAAACTAAAAAATGTGCTGTCTCAGACACACAGGTGCCGACAGAAACTAAAAAATGTGCTGTCTCAGGCACACAGGTGCCGACAGAAACTAACAAATGTGCTGTCTCAGACACACAGGTGCCGACAGAAACTAAAAAATGTGCTGTCTCAGACACACAGGTGCCGACAGAAACTAAAAAATGTGCTGTCTCAGACACACAGGTGCCGACAGAAACTAAAAAATGTGCTGTCTCAGACACACAGGTGCCGTCAGAAACTAAACACTGTCCTACTGTGGCTTACTTGTAAGGCCTCCCGTGTGTCCCAAGGACCAGCTTGCTGTCCACTTGACAATTTCCTAAAGGACGTTGGATTGTGTGCGCCAACAGGGCCTTCTGTACATCTTGGATGCTCACAGTGAAGCCGATTGTCCGCTCGACACCTCCCACACGCCAGCGCACCGTGTGCATGTATTAAATTGTGCACATTAAAGTTGTGCATGTATAAAGTTGTGCATGTATTAAGTCGTGCACGTATAAAGTTGTGCACGTATAAGTTGTGCACGTATAGGTTGTGCACGCATTAAGTTGTGCACGTATTAAGTTGTGCACGCATAAGTTGTGCACGTATTAAGTTGTGCATATAGTAAGTTGTGCATGCATAAGTTGTGCACGTATTAAGTTGTGCATGTATTAAGTTGTGCACGTATTAAGTTGTGCACGTATAAGTTGTGCATGAGTTAAGGTTGTGCATGAATCAGTTTGGAAATGTTTCAAGTTGTGCTTGTAACAAGTCGTGCATGTATATAAGATATAAGACATCACCACGCCTTTTAGGCCTCTCCTTGTGAACATTTGTGAACACACAACCAAAGGGTCACCCACAGAAAGCATGTCATGTGCATGCAAACTAGCAGCGTGACTTCTCACTGCTTCCCTTTTTCTTTTCAGAACGCCTTCAGTGAGCGCCTGCTAGCTGCGGCAATGATACCCATAGAAACTGCTGGCACCTCTATAGGCCTGGCCTGAACCAATTTCCTACGTAGAATGATTAAATCACACACACGTGTATATATACATACATACATTCATATACATATATATACACACAATTCCCAGAGCTGGCCAGAACCAAACGTACCTACGTGTACCACACATATATAATACCCAGGGTTGAATAAAACCACACGTACCCACAAATACCTGGCGTATATGTATACCCAGGCTTGGCCAGGATTGGCCATGGTGTTTCTGTAGATACACACAGCCATGGTGTTTCTGTAGATACACACAGCCATGGTGTTTCTGTAGATACACACGGCCATGGTGTTTCTGTAGATACACACAACCATGGTGTCTCTGTAGATACACACGGCCATGGTGTTTCTGTAGATACACACAGCCATGGTGTTTCTGTAGATACACGCAGCCATGATGTTTCTTTAGATACACACGGCCATGGTGTTTCTGTAGATACACACAACCATGGTGTTTCTGTAGATACACACGGCGTATACATACGTGTATGGTTCTGGTCAGCACTGCATGCACGTACGCACGTGCGCTGTAAATGTATGGCATGAAAACCGCCACACAAATTGCACGCACGATCCTGGCCAGCCCTGTATATCTGCTATTTACTGTGCGTTTGCTACTTGCTGTTTACTATGCGTATTCACTTGCTGCTTACTATGCGTATGTTACTTGCTGTTTACTTTGCGTATTCACTTGCTGTTTACTATGCGTATCTTCCTTGCTATTTACTATGCGTATTTTACTTGCTGTCTACATTGCAGTTTTGCAAAGCTGCTCAAGGGCCTGTCTCTTCGCAGCTTTGAGGTGCAGTTGCTTTGACAACACTTGGGTCACCTGCGTTTGCTTGTTTGTCTGTACGTGCAGGCTGCCTTTGTGACGTTCAACCGCATGAGCGAAGCCAAAAAGTGCCTCAAGCTGACGCCTAACCCTGGCTTTAAAGGTGTGGTTGTGTGTTTGTGTTTGTCTGTGTTATTGCGTCCGTGCCTGTGTGTGTGATGCGTGTGTGTGTGTTGATGCGTGTGTGTGTGTTTTTTTGTGAGTGCAGGCACATGTAGAACGCCAAGCATTATTGTTTACTTCAGCTTTTGCAGGCAAATTTGCAAGGGCGCAAAATCCATCAGGGGCCACTGCATCGTTCGATGCTCACTGAGTTCCAATATGCACTTGCACTGTTCTTTTCATACAATGGCACACACACATACACACACACACTTCCCATTCCTCTCAATTTGACTGCACAGCCGCACTGTGGCTGAGGTTTGGACAAGAATGCATAGGCCATTGCATTCAGACACGCAAGCCTCTTCGCAATCCGCACCACACATTTCCCCTTCCTCATAGACTGGCTGAACAGTCACACCGTGGCCAAGGACGCAGCAAATGCACAGAGTCCTCTGCATTGAGACTCACAAGCCTGATCTCAATCACAAACACCTCCACACCTCTTCACCCTCTTAGGCTGGCTGTACAGCCACACCGTGGCCAAGGACTCACAGTTCATCAGGGGCCATTGCATCGAGACTGTGCGTGCGTGCTCACCCACAGATTACATCTTTGAAAACATGTGCCTTTCTGAGTCTGTCAGGTGTGTGGCAGGCAGAGTGTGCTGTACTGTGAACTTGCACCTGCTGCTTGTGTTGTGTGATGTGTGACGTGTGTTGTGTGATGTGTGACGTGTGTGGTGTGTTGTGTGACGTGTTGTGTGTGACGTGTTGTGTGACGTGTGTTGTGTGTGACGTGTGTTGTGTGTCGTGTGACGTGGCATTGCTCATTGCGCTCACGGACTGGTGTGTGCTCGCTGCAGCAACATAGTGAGGAGGCCGTGCCGTTTTCCAGAATGTATTGGGTTAAAGTTGTGCAGGGTTCAGAGTTACTTGCGCGTTCATTACTTGGCAGGGAAATGGAAAAGCAGATCATCATTTGTTTTATTATGGGCAATCATAGAAAGAATTCCTACGCCTGTAGCTCTTATGGCACAGGTTGAGCACAGGACAATGCAAATGCCCACGCTCACACACAGGTTTATGATAATGTATGGTCATGTATGTATGCATACGCGTACTGCAGATCTATAATCGTACCGCAGATCTATAATCGTACCGCAGATCTGTAATCGTACCGCAGATCTATATTCTTACCGCGGATCTGTAATCGTAACGCAGATCTATAATCTTACCGCGGATCTATAATCGTAACGCAGATCTATAATCGTAACGCAGAACCCAGAAAGGGGTGATGTAATAGTAAGGGTGAAACCGCCTCAGGCAAGCTGTGTTCATAAGACGCAGACCATACCAGCATTTGGTAATGCTGCACCAAGAAAGTAAGCAGCCAACGTGCTAGGGAGTTACCTTGAGCGTGCTGCGTGCTGCTTCCAGAAGGTAGATGGAGATGCAAGGACACAGTTTCTCAAATTGCTTTTAGATGTTGGCTAGCTGGTTAGCTGATGCTACGTTTGATTTTTTGTTATACTCCAGAACCCCGCACGATCATGCTTCTGTATCCACAAGCCTTTTAGATTATTGCATGGATGTGTCATACAGTCCTTTGAGACGCTTAATACGGTGAAATACGCATTATATACAAATACGCACATAATACCAGAGGAGGTCGACGGAGGACTGAAAAGGGGGTGTTTTTGAAATGTTCCCAGAATATGCGCACCCCAGCTGGCAGATTTTAAGCTTAGCACCCAGAGTAGTTGCTAATAACACCTGAGCTTGAAAACTGCCAGTAGGGGTGCACATGCCTAATTGCCCGCGGCTTGAATCCCACTGTTTACCACAAATTCTTCATCCCAGATCAGTAATCTGGAATATTTTAAATGGTGTAGAATTGTTATTTGAAAAGAATATGATTGCAACAAAAATGAAAGAAAATGGCTGAGTGGTTGGTGTTTTATGAGGATTTGAGCTATTTCCCCATGAAGTCACCACATCAGGGTTAACATGCACCATGTGTGCTTAATCCAGTCTAACTCAGCACGCGATGCGACCCACATTAAACTGGGCACATGATTGTGTAGCTCTAAATGCCAGCTACACTTTGGTACTACAATGGTGTCCATCAAATCAAGTGGCTGTTAGTGGCTGCCTTCTGAATGCAAAAATGCACATTTTCAGGCATCTCCTCCGTTGACTTCCTCTGATATAATAGCAATATAATAGATCGTGTTTTAAATCAACTTTGCAGCGATTTCTGCCCCCAATCGGCCTTACAGGAGCTTCCAACGCTATTATATGGTACATTAACAACATACAGTACTGTTTGTTTACGACCATTTCGGAAATAAATTAATTATTTTGCCAGGAAACGGGTATTTTAAATAATTCTCAGGGCCCTCTCCGAATTGAATGTGAAGTGAAATTAAATTTTTATAGTGGTTTGGAGGGTGAATTTCAAATGAACTCCAGACGCGCCAGTGTGAGCCCCCTGGCCCTGTTCTTGAAGCCTCAGCCCCCAGCTGAAGGGCTGGCTGCTCAGCAGCGGGACCGCAAGAAGCTGCAGAGGGAGAGGCAGCTCAAGGAGCTGCAAGAGGAAGAGGCAAAGGCAAGGGGCGAGGCTGGGATTCCCTCTGAGATCTTCCGAAAGAGCGAGGCCTGTGGGACGCCGGCGCTGTGAGAGGTGGAGGCTTGTTCTTGAAGCTCCAAGAACAAGCCGCCACCTCTCACAGCCCCTTCAGGGGCATCCATACAGAGTGAGTGTAGATGGCAAGTATGTAAGGTTCCTTCTCTGATTGAGGAAGCACTGTGCAGCATCAGCGCTAGCCTCAGCCACAGCCTCAGCCTCAGCCACAGCCTCAGCCACAGCCTCAGCCTCAGCTTCAGCCTCTTCAACAAACAGCAGTAGCACAGGTAGCAATCACAGGACGGCTCCCGATCTCAAACATTAAATCCCGACAGGGAGACCCCCTAACGAACTGAAATCGAAAATTTGTGGCCCCAAAGTGATCGTAAACAAACGGTATCATATGTTGTTTATGTTATAATGGCATTGCAAGCTCGCTGGAAGCCCGTTTTAGGGCGAGAATTTGCGGAACATCGAAACAAATTGGCGAAATCTGCGATCGCATAATACGGCCCGATTTTTTCAAGGCGGTGCAATGTGCGTAAAATACAAAACTTTGTAGTCTACAAATACACTGTATGACACATCTTCTCTGGATTTTTCTGTGCTGACTTTTGTCTTTGTCTAGCCTCGTATGCTCATAACTCACCTTCTTGGCCTTTGCTCAATTTGCTTGCTGTCTGTCGCTATCCACCCAAAAGGGTAGCCTCAAAGCTAGATATAAACAACCCTCTCCTTCAGACTGGAGGATGTCGCACACACATGTCCACACACGTACACACACATATACACAAATCACACACACACACGCACACACACACACACACTCACACACACACACACACACACACACAGGTTCTGGCGCAAGCTTGGCATTCGATTCCTGTACTTGGTCATGCTCATTGCCTGTGCTCTCATCGTGTCTGGGCTGAGCTCACGCACGCGCAAAGAGTTTGACCGCACTATGCTGGACCTTTCTGATGGCCGCATGAACATCGATGTCGGACGTGCAGGTTCAGCTCTTCCCACAGGTAAGGTTGGCTGGTAAAAAATTGCGCAGGCAGTATGTTAAACGATGCAGTGTGTTATATGATGCAGTATGTTATACAATGCAGTATGTTATATGATGCAGTATGTTATTCAGTTATACAATGGCAGTATGTTATATGATGCAGTATGTTATACAATGGCAGTATGTTATATAATGCAGTATGTTATACGATGTTGTTGTTTAAGGCCTTGGGCCATTAAACTGCAAGCAGCCTGCAGATCTTGAACACCACTTTTTAAGAAGGGGGTTTAGGTTGCAATTTGAGTTTGCAAATCTCACAAATCACACACAAGGTGTACGTAACCCCCATCCTCGATCAGCCCTGCTATCTGTGTGGTCACTACCACGGAACTTGGCCTTTCCTCCCCTAGGGTCGTTATGTCTTTATACCGTGAATAAGGTCTTATGCCACCTACGTGTAAGGTTGGCCATAACCGTATATGTGCGTTGAATACACAGTATTTTTGGAAGAAAATTTACCAGATATACAGTCATATATGATGTATATACAGTTCTGGCCAGCCCTACATATGTGACATAAGCTAGCTCTTTAGCTGGGCATTAGTACTGCTCGCATGTTGTGCTTTTTCCTGTTGAAGCTTTGACTGTGTATATGTGCTATAAATATGCTCATTTTGAATGTTTATATATGCTATATAGGCTTATTTTGGGGTGCACTGCTCATTTCAGGGTAAAGCTTCACTTGCATCCCATGCTCCCTTCTGTCCAGGTTAAATGCAACTCACCCGCTTTCCTTTCGCAAAGCTGCCTTGTATATATTATATATATTATATATATATGGCTGTGCTGTTCAGGGGTCCCTATTACATAATTAGCACAATATTACAATGTGATTGAGAATGTATGCAATATGCTTAGGGTTGGCCAAAACCGTATACATACACCGTATATGAACGTATATTTGGTAATTTCCCTGTCAAAAATAACGTATACATACACCGTATATGACCGTATATTTGGTGATTTCCCTGCCAAAAATACCGTATTTTCACCGTATATGACCGTATATTTGGTAATTTCCCTGCCAAAAATACCGTATATACACCGTATATATACGGTTTGAGCCAGCCCTACTTATGCTGCAAATATGTGCCTGTACACCAATGCCTGTCACTTCTCTGCCATGACACCACCACAGTTTGCTACAATAAGCTGCACAATTGTAGGGTTGGCCAGAACTGTATACATACATTGTATGTGGCCATATGTTTGGTGGCTTACCTGATGGAAACACCGGAGGTACACCGTATGTATGTATGGTTTTGGCCAACCCTACACAGGTGCCAAGCATTCACGCACACTGCCTCAGATTGACTGAGCTGTACCAAGCTGCTGCTGCAATCCGTATCAAATTCTACTCATTATTTCCTTCCCTTTAATCCCTTTTTATACGGCTTTCTTTTGACCCAAATCATAACCTCACACAATTCTGCCGCACCAATAACCTCACAGTTGTTCGATACTGGCTCACGTGTCACACTTCCAAGCTGACTCACATTTATTACTCCCAATATTTTACTCCCCAGACTGAATGGCATCAGACCTAATTGCTTACACTACCCTCCTCATGCCGCAACAAAACTTCCACACATTCCGTTTATCGCTCCCCAGGCTGACCGACAAGGCCAGGTTTTACACAGACTTAATTGTATCAAACCTGAATCAAGCCTCTTA
>Ga0307966_1003793_pt1 | contig 11302 bp, 1 predicted proteins | sample OrgLakmetagen646_FD_203141 | JGI IMG/M metagenome (GOLD analysis project Ga0307966, IMG submission 203141) | Saline water microbial communities from Organic Lake, Antarctica - #646 | ecosystem: Environmental > Aquatic > Non-marine Saline and Alkaline > Saline | place: Antarctica: Organic Lake... | reverse complement strand
GGTTCAGGTTCAGCGGCGTGACGGTCACTTTTAAGGGTCCGGCCACTACGCCAATGGGCGCAGGGACATCGGCTTCGCAATAATTGGGCGTAATGCGCAAGGGTACAGTGCCGCACATGTCTGCACCGCTGCCAGAGGGCAGTGTGCAACTGACTGAATGGCCGGTATTGGATGTGTAGGTGAAGTTTCTGTTGGCGCTGTCACTGCATTGGCCGGTGAAGGTACCGTCCCCGCAAAGAGGGCTTGTGGGCCCGGCGATGGACTTGGGATCCAGTGGATAGGTTCCGATGCCTTCATCACCGACGCACTGCAGACTGAGGTTGCCGCCCTCCGGTGTGGTTATCTCGTTGAGAAACGACCACTCTTTACCAGGACGGGTCTCCACGCTGCAACCGCACAATTCGGTGCCGGGTTGGGTGACCGCGACTTGCGGTGGTTCGGGCAGGGTGCGGTCCGGGAAGTTGACCCGAATCGGCTCGCTGAGCAGGCTCAGACGTCCGCTGTCGGAGCGCGAGGCCAGCCGGTACCAGTAGACATCGCCTTTGTTGTTGGCGGGGGTGTCGTCAATCAGTCGGACCTGCTCGCCATTGGGCAGCGGCTCGTATTCATCGACGGTATCTATGCGATACCCGGCGAAAGGATCGGCCGGGTTGCACTGCAGGCTGTCAGGCCGCTCGACGCTGTCGGGCAAGCCGTCGCCGTCGCTGTCCTTGAACCGGCTGGCTTCGGCAAAGCTGGTAAAGCGATACACCAGATAATCCTCGATCGACAGCTGTACCCGTCTTGGGGTGTCGGTGGCGCAGTCTTCATCATCGGCCACGTATTCCAGATAGCCATCGGCTTCTGCAGTCATGGCGTTGCAGAACAGGCGGTCGCGGCCCCAGGCTTCGCGATACCCGTTGATGGTGGGCGAGCGGAAGGTCAGCTCGACGCGTTGCTGCGATTCGTTCAGAAAGGGCCGGACGTTCCAGGGAGCGGGCGGGCGGGCCATGTCCCGAACCACCACCAGGGTTTCCTGCGTCGGACCGTACTGGCCGCTGATGTCACGGGGAACCAGATAATAGGCGCGTTTGTCGCCCGGGTTCAGACCGGCGGCGACCAGATCCGCGCGCGTTTCCAGCCACTCGGGGACCAGCCCGTTGTCGTCCGGTGTGATGGTCAGCACGGTATCATTGACCCGTTCCAGGTCAGGAAACTGCGGCTGACCGTAGCGGTCGTGGTCGAGGTTCCGGGCTTCGCTGGCGAGATCCCGGGCGGGTGCGGTATCGACATTGTCACGACTGCGATACAGATCAAACCCGGCCAGAAAGAGCTGATTGGCCAGGCGGTCGGCCTCATTGGTTGTACCGGGCATGGCCCAGTTCAGGGCAACGCTGTAGTGGTCGCGAAAATCCGGCAGGTCACAGGCCGATTGTTCAAGTTGTGCGAAAGCCTCGGGCGCCAGCATCTGTTGCGGTGAATCCAGATCCACAACCGCAAGGCCGACACGGCGACTCTCGCCGAAGTCATTGTAGGCCAGCAATTCGTAGGTTTGCTCGCCACTGCCTTCGGGGTCGTCCTTCCAGGCCCGGTAGCGGGCCATGGCCAGATTGAAGTCCATGCGAGACGCCAGGTGAGCCCAGAGCGTGTCACTGCTCAGCCGGTCGTGAATCTGTTGGCCGTAGGCATCGGCATCAAAGGGCATCCGGTTCGGGTCGAGCAGGGCTTCTTCCATCATCTGGCTGACGGTTTCCAGCTGCCGCCGCTGTTGCGATTCGCCCTGGTACAGCGCCCGGATCTGCACCGGGTCCATGACGCCGCTGGCGGGGAAGGTTTTCAGCTCGGCGCCGTTGCGGCGCAGGCTGAAACGAACAATGTCGTCGGGGAGGTCCCCTTCCATCAGGTCCCAGCGCAGGTAAACCTGTTGTGTGTTCTGGCCAGCCTGCGTCATGGAGCCTTCGGGCGCCACCTGGGCGATGAAATAGAACTGGCTCTCTTCTGCCCTGACCGTGTCGGTCACCAGGGCGATCAATATAATCACCAGTACAATTCGGATAGCGTACATGGGCTTAAACCTCCTTAGTGAATGGCGCTGGTCGACAAGTCCATGATGGACCAGCCATTCTGATACCCAGCCTGGAAGCCGGCGTCCCCGGTAGCGCACCAGCTGTCCCGACGGCTGCGCTGTCGCGATGTCCATCCGGCGGGCTCACAGAAGCCGGCACCGGCCGCGCCAAAGCCCTCTCCGATGAAGGTGACATCGCCGTCGGTATTCACCGATGCCAGGGCTTTTATCTGCCCTCGCAGTGCACCGACACACAGGACCTTGCCGTAAGCACCACCACCGACCAGGCCGCCCACGGTCAGCGGGGGTCCTGCCAGTATCCAGGAACCCATATCGGCTGAGACGCCAATGGTCAGCGGGCAGCCCGTTGCCCAGACCGGAATCGAGGCTGAACCGCGCACATAGGCGCCGGCAAAGCCGGTATTCTCAGGCACCGGTATGAACTGAGCGACTTCAGGATCCAGCTCATTGAGGATGTCGTCGTTACAGGTTTTGCCAACCAGGAAGGCGACTTCGGCCTGAATGTCGCTGAACAGGGCTCCGGCACTGGCACCCAAATACACTTCTTCGGTACCCAGACCCGCAGCGAAGGCCGGGTCGTAAATGACAAACTGGCTAAAGCCGATGTCGCCGAGCACCGCCAGGCCGCCATTCACCCCGATCGGGTTAAACGCCGGGTCGCCACCGGCGTTGGCCAGGGTGAACCCGAGATAAACCTTCTTCAGTGTGATGTCCGACCCCGCCACCCGCGCTGGCAAGTTGAGCGCGGCGATGGTGACATCCAGGTTGCTGTCGGCACCGGGCGAGGCGCAGCTTTCATTGTCGGATTTGTTCGACGCACTCCAGCTTACGGCCGATAGGGAAGCGCCAAAGGTGTTGCCCTCTTCGCCATCGCTTGCCGGTTTCATGGTCCATTCGGCCGCAAGATGGGCGCGTTCGAGTTCATGTCCTGCGATGACGCCATAGCCGTCCATGGACGCGCTGGTCAGCGGAATGTCCCGCACCGGCGCCGTGGCATCCGCCAACACCGAATTCACTTCGCTTTCAACGGTGGCTATTGCTTCGCGGATACCGTGGTTGGCCTGATCGGCGAGTGTCATCAGGTCATCGCGCAACTGGCGCTGCACTTCAGCGAGTTCAGTATTCAGCGTTTCACGAACGGTGCGAATCGGACCGGCGTCCATGATTTGCCCCACCAGGTGCCGGCGTATCTGATCGGCCGTCATGGTTGCCATGGGCAACCGCTCCTGGAGTAAATTCTGCAGGGTATCGACCAGGGTGGCCCGGGTTTCGCCAATCCGGGTTCGGGCGCCATCAAAGACGTAACTGAACACATCGGTATTGACAGAGCTGCCCCCGACCGGTTCTACCAGCACGTTGATCCGGCCATTGGTGGCGCCTACCAGCAGGGTATCGACTTCGTTCAGACTGAACGTTTCATAGATATCCTGATCCTCCAACTGACCTCTCAGACCCTTCAGCGCGCCGGCCAGCGAATCCAGCGGTTCAATGGCTTCGCTTTCAAGGGTGTTGACCAGACTGGTCAGAGCACCGAGTCGGATTTCCAGATCACTGATCGCCCCGCTGAACAGTTGTCCCCGCAGTTGGTCCAACTCATCCTGCGTCGTCTGGGTGAAGTTGGACACTTGCAGCAACAGGGAGGTGATATCCGTCGCACAGAGCTCCGTGCGAATCGCATTTTCGGCCTCACTCAGTTGCGTCAGCAGGTATTCGGCGTTTTCTGACAGAGTGCGCCGGACTTCGTGCATCGAGCGCTGCGTCTGTGGATCGGTAATGACGCTGTCGGCGAGGAAAGCCAGCAGGTCACCACCCTCCAGTACCGACAGTACCGAACGCAGGTTGTCCATGTGTTGCCAGGCACTGTGCAGGAAGCCATCCACCTCGGTACCGAGGCTGCTGCCTTCCTGGTTGCACTGCGCCGAGGCAAATTCGGTGGCGCGCTGGGCAACACGATTAATTTCCGCCAGCGCCAGTTCGCCCTCGTCCAGCCAGCCTTCGAGCTGTGCCAGGCCAGCCGTGGCTTCATCGACCGCGCCATGAATGGGGTCAAACAGGGCGTTTAGCTGGTCCCGGGTTCGCTCCATGGTGGCAATGGCCGTGTCCATATCGGTCAGCACCGAATCGGGTAAGGTGTCGGTCGGGTCGACGGCTTCCAATTCGGCGACCAGGTCTTGCAACGGCTCTCTCAGGGCCGCTTCCTGTTGCGTCAGGACGTCGTCGATCGGGGCCATCAGTTCTTCATCGATTCTGGCAATCAGCTGGTCCGGGTAACCGCGAATCTGGGCCATGGTGGACGCCAGTAATTCAAAGGGGTCCTGGTTGTCGGGCATCAGCGGGCTCGATGCCGCGCCCACCTGTTCAATGCCAATCAGCAAGGCTTCCTCCATGACGGTATCGATGCCCTGCTGGGAGAAGTCGTTGATTTGCTCGACCCGCTCGGTCACGGTGTTCATCACCGGGGCGATGATTGGTTCACCGGTCAGGCCCAGGCTCATCAGCAGCTCGTCGACTTTTTCCAGACTGGTCAGACTGTTCAGGTCGATCTGAAAACGCAGGTTCTGCAGGCGATCGAAGTCTGCGCTGGCGCCAAAGCTGAGTTTGGTGCGTTGCGGGGTGATGAAGTCGATGCCGGCATTGGCTTGCAGCACAAAGAGGTCCTGCTCCCAGCGGCGACCCAGAAATTGCGGCTCGGGGTTATTGCCGGGCAGATCGTAGAAGACCGGCAAGCCAAAACCGAAGCCTGTGTTGCCCCACTCGTAGCGGGCGGTGATGTCGTAGTCGCTGTTCTCAACCCGGTCGATCAAGACGTCCCGGTTGGGTTTGTTGAGCTCAGTCGGTGGTGTGCCGGACAGCAAGGTATCGCGCGGCAACGGCAAGGTTGCCCCAGCCTGGGGCTCGCCCAGATTGCTGTCATTGACCAGTCGAATGTCGGAATCCAGCGCCTCCCAGAACGGCACGCCGATCTTGCCGCCGAGCGCCACCGTTCCGTAGCGGACCGGATTGGTGTCGCCTTCATCCCAGGGCATTAACAGTTCCGCTTCCGTCAGTGCAACCGGGAAGCCGTCGGATTCGTTACGACGATCAAGCTGGTATTGGGCCTGATTCTGCAGGACCGACCGCTCTACCATGCCCTCGGGTGACCAGGTAACGTCAAGCATCAGGGATTTGTCGAGTGCCAGAAAATCCGCTTCCTGCATCAGTGTCAGGCGCTGATCGCTGACCGAGCACTGGGGTGCTTCCTGGCCGCTGGCATCGGTAAAGCGGAAATCGAACAGGCGGGTGTCGGCGCGCCAGGAGGCGAGTTCGCACCCACCTTCACACTGTTCACCTGCCAGTGTAGCAGCCCCCAACTGACCACCGCAGTCGATGGCCAGGCTTTCAAAGGCGACCGGGAAGCCCGCATCGCCGGCCAGGGCAAGACCACCGTCGACCCAGCTGTAGGTATCCAGCTTGTTGTCTTCCAGGCGCACGGCAAAGCGGTCGAAGCCGATTGGGTAACCGTAAATGCTCACTTCATCTGGCAACAGCGCCGGATCGGCATTGAACACACCGGTGACACCGCCGTTGCGCAACACGTATTTGCTGGCGGCATGGGCTTCGATGGGCAGCATATCCGACCCGAAATCGACTTCCAGGGTACGACCACCGATTGCTTGACCGTCGCCGGTTTCCGGCTGGCCGGTGGCGTTGGCGTAGAGCTCGGGCCCAAACGTCAGCCCGGGCGGGTAATAGTTACCGCGCCGGAAGGCATTCGACTGTGGATCATGTGGCACGATGGTTTCGGCCTGGCGCTGCCGGTGGCTGAGCAGGTGATGCACCACTGGCGCATCGGCCGGGGCCAGAAAGCCGGGTAATTGCAGGGTTACCGAATCGGTCTCGGTCAGGTCGTCCGGGCGACGCCAGGCGTAATCGTTTGCGCCGACCTGGACACTGCGCACCCCCCAGGCGACGCCCTGGGTGCCGGTGACGCCGACGGAACCCAGAAGCGAGCCATCCTCTGCCATGGCCAGACCCGTGCCGGTGACCAGGTGCAGAATTCCGTCACCCTGGGCACAGCCGGGTGCCCGGCAGTCTGCATTCTGGTTGAGCAGGTAGGCGACATCCAGGGTGGTTTGCTGCAACTGGCTGTCGACAACCGACGCGCTGAACGCCGCCCAGGCCATCTGCCCCTGCGGCCAGCCTGAAACGGCGTTGCCGCCCGAAAACTGGGAGGTGGTTTCAATGCCGGAATCGCGCAGAATCAGGGAGCCCGAGCCGCCATTGGCGTACACCGCTGCATTGAGGTAGTAGTCGCTGCTGCGTTCGTCGCCGGTTTCGTAGAGCCCGTGCGCGAGCAGCTGAGTCTTGCTGTAATCCAGCTCAATGCCGTTGGGCCCGAGGCGCCCGCCACTGATGTCAAAGCCATAAGGCAGGTGCTCGGCGGTCAGTATCTGGCGGAATACGCTGGTTGGTGTTACATCGCCATCATCGTCGCTCCCGCTCCCGCTCCCGCTCCCGTCGCCATACATCAGCAGATAGGGAAGCGCGCTTGCCTGGCGGCCGGAATTGATGCCCAGCAATTGAATTTCAACGACCGAACGATGCATGACGGGTAGAGGCAGCAGGCTGTCAACAATGGGGATGGAGCCACCGGTGACCACCATATTGGCGGGTACATCTCCCGTGGCATTCAATGCCACGCATACGGGACCGGTGTAAGGCATTTGCGCTGTCTCACTGCCCAGGCTGACGGACATCAGGTACGTGCCCTCTACTTCCAGGTCACCCTCAGCGCATGCTCCCCCGGCGGCCGGCAACAGGGAGAGGTTGCTGTCGGGATCAACCGTCAGCACTTCTTCGCCAAACTGGATGGTGTCCGGCAGGGGCCTGAGTTGAGGGATGTCCAGACTGGCGACCCGGGTAGTACCACCCTGGTCCAGACTGGCGAGCAAGCGCACGCTCCAGTTGTTTTGCCAGGCCCGAAACAGAAACTGGATCACACTGGCCGGGTTGAGTGAGGCCACCAATGCCTGCTGTGGCACGGGCACCAGGGCATTGCTGTCATACAGGGCTTCGGATGGGTAGAGGTAATCGCCGAGCAGTGTGCGTTCCATTTCAACACCACCGGCATCCTCTGCCAGCAGCGTCAGTTCCATGGGCCAGTCTTCATCCAGCACCGTGCACTGAGATCCGGACACACAGTCGGCCTGCACCGCCAGCGACAACGCCAGGACATAAGGAGACGACAGAGCGTAAGCATCAATGGGTGCCAGGATGCCGGAACAGCCGAGTCCGAATGGGTCTGCCGGGGGGCCATCCCCAATCAGACAGGCATCGACCAGCGTCAGTTGACCGGTGGCTGTACCGTCTGCGGCGGGCACGTCGTCGAGTATATTGACCGTCGCTTCGCTGCGACTGATGTCCATGGCGATATCGAGTTCGCTCAGGGTGACCTTGAATGCCTCGGTATCTTCAGACAGGGCGTCGACCAGCAGCGGTACGCGAACCACCTGCTGACGTTGCCCCTCGGAGAAAGCCAGCGTTTGCGACGTGCTTACGTAATCGAAACCGTCCAGGGCATTGTCGTCTGCGGTGGTGAACTCAACGGTAAAAGCGGGTAAGTCGACCAGCGTGCCGCCGCTGCGCCGAATCAGGATCTCGGCCTCAGCGGTGGCTTCGCGCACCGAGACATTGGCTACCGACAAACGCGGCTCTGCGTTGAATATCCAGCCGCAGTCCGGGTTGCATAAAAAGCTGTTGCCCGTTTCCAGCACCAGATCCGGCAAGTTGCTGATGACGTTCGCGTCCCTGATGCGACCGTACAGGTCGGCGGCATCCAGACCGGCGAAAGCTGGCAATACCGTTTCCGGCAACAACCCCTGACGCAGCCCTTCTATGAGCCCGCCATAGCCGTCGGGCATGCGCCCGCTCTGGCGGGGCAGTGACATCACCGAGCCAGACAACAGCAGCAGCGACAGGTTGGGGTCATTCAGGTCGGCAGAATCGCCAATGTCAGTGAGGTCGAGCAGGCCCGGGTCGGTGGTTTGCGCGAACCCGAGTTGGGGCATCAGGTTTTTTTCGGTCTCGCCGATTTGTTGTGTCAGGGAGCGTTCCCGGTCCAGGTTGCCCTTGAAGCGCGCCGCGACAAGATCGGTCAGGATATTGATGTTTTGCGGCTGGCCGTCCGCCTCCGTTACAGCGGATAGGGGTTGTCTCAGTTGAACGCTATCGCCGGTCAGCTCATCCTGAAAATCGCCGGTTGCCTCGATCTGAAAAACATCACCTTGCGTGGCCTGGAATTCATAACGGTCCCCGCTTACCTGTGCAGCAATGGCACTGCCTGGCTGACCTTGGGCCCCCAGCGGATAGGCACGAACCTCCAATCGACTGAACGGTCCTTTCTGTACTCGTCCGGTAACCTGTACCAGTGTCGGTCCGGGTTCCGTATCCACATCCGGGTCGGCACCTGACGAGCCATCACCACCTCCACCACCACAGGAAGCCAGCAATACAGACAGCATTACCAGGCTAGTTTTTGTGTGGATGATGGTTCTGTGGAATAGAACTGGAAGCAATCTCATGGTCTTCCTCCCTGACAAGCGATCCATGGTTAAGCAACTCGCGCTTGTTTTTGCGTGTTTCCAGGTTTTTAAATCTGACCTTGAGTCAAAGGCTTATCTACTGGTGTTTCGTGACAATATGAAAGGTTATGTCAGCCTGCTGAATAAAAACATTACCCAAACGGGCTAACCCATTCGCGAACAGTGTTCGGTTTTCATGGCCTGACCGGCTGGTTTGGGGCGGATAGACAGGGGGAGAATAAAAGGGCAGTTAATCCGGTGACAGTTCAGCCTGCCACCCCTCTATTACCCAGTGACAAGGAGAGAATCAGTCAACGTCGACGTGCAGTGATTCCTGAGCCAGATGCTCAAACAACGGGGCATAGAGTTCGGTGACCGCTTCAAAGGTTGCGTCGTGCCCGGGCTGTTCTGGCCAGAACCAGGCCATGTAGGGGTCGTCGCTCAGGCCGTTGCTGAACCAGCCGTCGCCGAACCAGGCTTTGTCGTAATCGGCCGGTGTATAGTCACGGCGTTCGCGGGGTTTGGCCATTTCCATCGCGATGTCGGTGTGCCACGGGAGGGGTTCGCACTGGCCACGGCGCCAGAAGGCGAGCCAGTGGCCCAGTTCGGTTTTGGCGGTGTCGGCGGTCATCGGGGCAAAGTTAATCGCATAGACTTCGTCTTTTTTGCGCTCGCGGAAGACGCCCAGGGTCATCGTTTCCGATTGGGTGTTAGCCAGTAAGTGGTGCAGCCAGAGGCGCAGGTGGTCTTTTCCTTTGGCGTCGGCGAGTCGCCAGAACAGCAGTTCGCCGCCGGGCAGGCGCGGTAAGTTGGCGCTTACTGTCAGGGTGTTGTCGAAGACCTTTTCGACCAGTTCGTACTCCAGCTGCGTGGCATTGAGTGACAGTAAGTGCTCACTGAAGGCGTCGGCCTGGGCTTCCCAGTCGGCAAGGGTGTCGTCGATCAGGGGGTTGTCGGGCAGGCGGCCGGACAGTCGGGCCGCCGTCAGTTGGGTACTGGCTTCTGGCAGGGTGGCGTCGAACCGTGTGGCGATCAGGTCTTGCTGCAGCTGATAGCGGTCGAGGTGGCTTGCAGCGAAAGGTTCAGCGTCGGTCAGTTCGGGGGCGTCGTCTCTGCCCAGGAACAGACCCAGGCGTTGGCGTGCAAACGCCCGGGCCGGGTGTTCGGCGAAGCTCACCAGTTGTTCAATGGTGAGGGTGTCTGGCCAGTCCGGTTCTGCCAGCACGGGGGTGTTGTTCGGGTTGGGCAGCGGTTGGCCGAGGCGTAACCAGCGGCTGTCGAAACTGGGCCAGAGGTTGTCCGGTTCTGTGTTGTCCGGCTCTCGGCTATCTGACACGGGTTCTGACAAATAGTTTTCAGGGGCGAATGGCTGCAAGGGCAGTGCATTGATGCCGGTGCTCGTGCGCCAGCCGGTGGCGCCTTCAAGGTAGGCGAACAGCTCGGTCAGTACCAGCGAGGGCTGGCGCTCGGTGTTGGTATTCACATCCCGGCCCTGGTAGCTGAGGTAGAGGGCATTGCGTGCCGACAGCAGCGCTTCCAGAAACAGGTAACGGTCGTCGCCACGGCGTGAACGGTCGCCCAGGCGGGGCTTGTCGTTGGCCATTAAATCGAACCCGAGCGGCGGTCGCTGGCGCGGAAAGTCGCCATCGTTCATGCCCAGAATGGCGAGCACTTTAAAGGGCACCGAGCGCATCGGCACCATCGAGCAGACGGTGATTTGCCCGGTCATGAACTGGCGACCGGTGCGGGCCGGGCTGGCGAACATCTGTTGCAGGGCGTGGCGCACCACGGCCAGGGGCAGGGTGCCGGTGAAGCCGGCTTGCTGGCTGTGTTCGCTGAGTTCGCGCAAGGCGTCGCGCAGGTCATCATGCGCCGCTTCAAAAGATGCGCCGGTGGCGAACAGGGCGAGACGCAGTCGTTCTTGCAAAAAGCCCTGCCAGTCGCTGGCGGTGCGCGGCTGGTGCAGGTCGGCGGCCAGGTATTTCAGCGTGTGAACAAAAGCGGCGAGCTTGCCCAACAACTGGGCGTCGCTGCCTTCCACATCGGGTAGCAGCAGGCGCCGGCCGAGCACGGTTTCAGTATCGCCCCAGGCAAAACCGACCAGTAACCGTTCCAGGCCCTGTTGCCAGCTGTAACTGTCGTTGTGGCCGGTTGGTTGTGCGTTGGCTTGCACGAATTGATGCTGGTGACGGTCGTCGAGGCCCCAGTGAACGCAGGCGGCGTTCAGCCAGCGGGCGAGGGGCTCCAGGTCGTCCTGGGCCAGACCGAATTGTTGCTGAATGGCCGGTACGCGCAGCCAGCCAATCACCTGAGTCACCTGGAAGCGGGCGTCGGGCAGGGTCAGTAAATCGAGAAAGGCGGCGACGGTGGGGTCAGCGTCTTTCAGGTTACGGTCGGCGATGGAACAGGGCAGAGGTGGTACGTCTTCGCCGATGTCGTCGAAGCGCCGCGCGAACACGGCTTCAACAAAGGGGGCGTAGTCTTCGACGTTAGGGCACATCACCAGCACGTCTTTCGGCGTAAGGGTTTTGTCGGCATTGAACTGATGCAGCAGCCAGTCGTGCAAGCCCTGCACCTCGCGCAGTGCGCTGTGAGCGCTGCGCACGCAGAGTGACTGATCACTGACGTCGGTTGGTTGGTTGCGGCCGTCGCGCAGTTTCAGCAGGTCCTGTTGCAG
>Ga0307966_1003789_pt1 | contig 11307 bp, 9 predicted proteins | sample OrgLakmetagen646_FD_203141 | JGI IMG/M metagenome (GOLD analysis project Ga0307966, IMG submission 203141) | Saline water microbial communities from Organic Lake, Antarctica - #646 | ecosystem: Environmental > Aquatic > Non-marine Saline and Alkaline > Saline | place: Antarctica: Organic Lake... | reverse complement strand
GTCAATACCGAGGTACTTAATCGGTGATGCTTGACGGCGAGCCAATCCGCGCTCAACCGCTCGACGCTTTATTGCCTCAAGTTGATGCCAGTTCAGCTTGAGCAGCTTACGAGCCTCTTCTATACTTTTCCGAACAAGTGCAGGTTGGCAAGGCCGGGGTCAACGTGCCCATTCCAGTGCCCATGGCGTTCCACAGTTTTGGTGGCTGGAAGCGTTCTCTGTTCGGTCCGTTGCACATGCACAGTCCTGATGGCGTGCGTTTCTACACCCGCATGAAGACAGTAACCGCGCGCTGGCCTGCGAGTATTCGTGCTGGAGCAGAATTCTCTATGCCCACGATGAAATAGCACACACGGACCTGCAGCCAGTCTTTCAGAACGCTTCCAATTGCGAGGCATTTTGATATTACTGTTTTGCTCTGATGGCTGACATTTGAATGCGTCCGTTTTAAGACTATTTTGCTGTCGGCGTCCGACAATAGACTGAGTGTCATTTTCAAATGCAGTCCGTTGCTGACAGTAATTCTATCAATGCCCAGAGCCTAGTATTCGCGGCTACGTCTCACTCGATGGTGAGTACATTGGCATGAGTATCACAGACCAATAGAGGCATTTAGAAGCTCAATTTATGAACCTCGGGGGCTGCCAGCTTACAGTTAGGAATCTGTTGTTCGTTCATAGCTATGCTCCGAAGTCAGTGTCTGAGAGTGTCTAGGTATTGAGCTAGAGTGCTGTCGCTCTCAAGCAAAGATTGGGTTGCGTGCATCACGCGCTGTGCTTTTCCCTCCCCCCAGGCTGGGTAAGTCAGCGCGACGTATTTTGCTTTCAAGCGACTCTCTGTTATTGGGTTGTCTGGATCACCCACAGCAGTATGGGGTTCGGAGGTAAGCACATTGCCATCTTTCAAAGCGATGGTGACATGGGCCCATCGCTCTGCGGGAAATACAGCGTTGTAGGCTTCGTATTCGACTAAGCTAACTCGCCTGCACATCGCCAGGGTAGTGGGATCGGTCAGACCTATGCCATCGATCTGGGTAGCTTCAACTTTGCCGTGCACCAACGCTACTGCAATTGGGAACGCGGTGGCGTACTGAGCCTGCTCAGTATTGGTAGGGATGCCCTGGTAGAGACGAGTTGCCTCGTGGAAAGTATGCACCTTTACCTCTTTTATCTGGTCCACATCGATATTCCTCCCTTGAATTACCGACAGTACGGCATCGATCCCCGGATGAGCCCAACGGCAGCAAGGGTATGGCTTGAAGTACTGTTCCATAATTCGCCAATTTTCACCCAAGTCCGCCCAGATCGCTTCGACTTCAGGATCAGTTACGGTTAGCGCCGGCGCACCGCTGAAACCGTCCATTGCCAGGAGTGCGGCAGAAACTCCAGCCATGGCGCCCCAGCCTGAACCGTCTTTAAGCATGGTTGGGTGATCGACCCCGCGCATCATCTGGCTGCGGGGGCCGTGGTACTCTGCGATGCCGATTGCGTGGTCGAACTGCTCCTCGTTTGCTCCCATCAGGTGAGCACCGAGGGCTGCACAGTTGACCGCGCTCCAAGCCCCGGATGTGTGGTAATCGGAGGTGGTAGCGTGTAGGGCGATACCCGCCCGGGTGCCGATCTCGTAGCCGGCCACCAGCAGGGTTATAAATTCAGGACCCGAAATTCGTTTTCCGGTCGCCTCTAGCAGCGCAACCAATCCCGGTAGTAGAGCGCAGCCCACATGTCCTTTGGTCAATCGGTGGCCGTCGTGTGAATCGATCGCATCAATCATCATGCCCCCAGCCAGGGCAGCTCCACTGGCACTTACCGGGTTGCCACCGAAAAGAGGATGGGCTGAAGGACCGTGAGCCGGCGCTGCAAATTGATGTTGAACGTGCCGGTGGATAATGCTGGCCAACTCAGTCTGGGATCCTGCCGCTGCAGTGGCGACTAGATCGTAAAGGCAGCGAACGGCTTGTTCCCGAACTATTTGCGGTAAGTCGTCATAGTGGAGTCTTTCAAGGAAGATCCGGATTGGCTTCATATTGTCTCCGCTAGATTAGAGAATTTCTGGTAAAATCTCGAAGGTTTAATCACTAGACTCGACAGAAAAATGAGCGCAAATGCAATCGCCTTCTACAAACTGTCAGGCCAATAGACTCCGCACAAGTTGATTATTACCATCACGGTGAGTTGGTAACTCAAACCTCGCTTGGGCAATGTCTTCCATGCGCAGTTCAGCCTGTATCAGAGTACACTGTTCGGCAGCTTGGGCCAGAATTTGGCCTGTCGGGCTCAAAATGCAAGACCCCCCCCAGAAGTGATGGCTGCCTTCGGGTCCAAATCGATTGGCCATAATGACAGGGGTGCCGTAGGTCATAGCGTAAAAGGAGAGGTTGAGATGCCAGTTGTGCTCGTTGGAAAACCGGTCACTGACAATGCCGCTGGCGGAGTTAATGGCGGCGCATAGCAGAGCAGGCCGATGCATCATGGCCGCGTGCACCAAACCAGGGTTCCATAGGTCGGCGCAGACCCATTGACTCATTAGCCAGTCGGGTGTGAGAGGAGTTAAGCTGATCGATTCTCCGGGCGTAAACCACTTACCTTCTTCCAACCCGCCGTAGGTGGGCAAATTGATTTTTCGGTGCACATGCGCCACGTGGCCTTCGTGCAGGGTGGCCAGGGCGTTGTAGTATTCGCCCGGACCAGCGGATTCGACAAAACCCACTATACTCTGCATCGGCCCGCTGGCGACAGCGAGTTCAAGCAGCAACGGGTCTTGACGGGTCATGGCGACCGTCATGACCCGTTGCTGAAGGTTGTAACCGGTGAGTGACAGTTCTGGAAACACCAGCAGGTCCAAACCACGTGCCCGGCCCTTCGCCAAGGCGTCCAGATGCAGTGCCAAATTACCGTTTAAATCAGCCAGTATAGGGTTTATCTGGGCCGCGCCCACCCGAATTGTTCCGTCAAAGTGCATGCGTTGAAGCTCTCTATGCTGTCATAAAAAAAGGCCACCCTAAGGCAGCCTCGGGTGGCCTGGGCGTGGCGTTTAGTTTAGTCCATTGGCCGCAAGAAAGTTTTCTGCAACCTGTTCGATGGCCACACCTTCAACGTCCACCTGGGCATTTAACCCAGCCATGATGGAATCGTCCAAAAGGCTAGACAATTCGTTCATCTGGGTTTCAAGGTCCGGGAATGCCGCCAACGTGTCTTCGCGCACCACAGGGGTCAGGGCGTAGGCTGGAAAGTAAGCTAGATCATCTTCCAGTACGCGGAAGTTAAACGCTGGAATACGCCCGTCGGTGGCAAACACCACAGACACTTCCACCTGGCCGTCACGCAAGGCAGGGTAGGTCAGGCCACTATCCATGCGTCTGACGTTGGCGCGACCAAAGCTAAAACCATAGAGCGTTTCCAACGGGCCTAGACCGTCGTCCCGCGAGTAAAACTCGGCGTTGGACGCTAGAGTCAGGTCGCCGTTTGCGTTGACTGCAGCGGCCAGTTCGGAAATGCTGGCAATGCCTCGGGTCGCCGCATCGTCTTCACGCATGGCAAATGCGTAGGTGTTATTGGCAGCAGAAGGCTTCAGCCAGACCAAACCTTTGGCGGCGTCAAGCTCTTTGACGCGGTTGTAGGTTTCTTCAGGGCTCAAGGACTCAGTCACCTTGTTGTAGACGATTAACGAGGTGCCCGTGTACTCCCAGTAAAGGTCTACTTGGCCGTTTTCCTGCGCCTGACGCAATACGCCGGAACCCATACCAGAGCGGTCGTCAACGTCATAACCCAACGACTCCAGGTATTGGTTGGTCATGCTGGTCAGTATTTGTTGTTCGGTGAAGCTCTTGCCGCCGACCACCAGGTCAGCAGCGCTGGCGGTAGTGAACAGGCTGGCTATGGCCAGCGCTGCAAGGCTGCGCTTGAGTGTGATTTTCATAGTGTTTCTCCAGTTGTGTTTTTTGATTGTGCAATGGGTTCAGCGGCGTGCAGGATTTACACCCCGCGGCACGAGCCAGAACGCCATAATGGCAATAAACGCGTCTACCAGAATGGCCAGAATGGCTGTTGGTATGGCACCGGCGAGCATCATCACCGGGTTGTAAAGATCAATGCCGGTGAAAATTAATTCACCCAGTCCCCCTGCGGCGATCAAAAAGGCCAGCGGCACCGTCCCGACATTGATTGTCAGGGCGGTCCGGATGCCAGCAAAAATAACGTACATGGCGCCAGGCAGTTCTATACGCAGCAGGCGTTGAGTAGGCGACATGCCGAGCCCGGCAGCGGCTTCCATCAGCGCAGGACTGATGCCTTTAAGTCCCGCATAGGTATTGCGCGTGATCGGCAGCAGCGTGGCCACGAACAGAGCGAACAAAGCGGGCGTAGTCCCGATACCTAACAGGCTCATGGATAACGCCAGCACGGCCAATGTGGGGATGGTGGTGCCGATGTTCAGCACCTGCATGGCAGGTTCCGCAACTTTTTCCATCTGGGGCCGCGACAACAAGACCCCCAATGGAATAGCAAACAGGATGGCGAGCCCGCCTGAGACGCCGGCAAGGTGCATGTGCTGCACAGCTAGGTAGCTAATGTCTTCTCGGTAGCTTAGGAATTCATTGATGAATCCACTGGCGCTCAGCCAAACTCCGGCCAGAAAGACCAAAATAAACGCAATTACCATAACAATACGACTAACTGCTGGGTGACGCATATCAGACCACCTCACCGGGCTTGTTCGCAGCTTGCATGGCATGACGCGCGCTTAGATGGTGGGTGATGGCGCGCTGCGTAATCTGACCACAGAGGCGCTCTTTTTCGTCCACGCAAGGCACCCAAGTGATGTCGTGGCCAAACATAAGTGAAGCTACTTTGCGTAGATCGTCGTCCAAACCGACCCGTGCGGGTATCGGTAAATAGTGGTCACGGCAGTAGCCCTTAGTATTTTTTGCCACGCTGGCGGCCACCATGCCTACTGGCTGGTATTGCTCATTCACCATGATGATGGCACTTTGGTAGCCGTACTCTTCAATGCGCTTACGCGCAGTATCCAGAGAGTCTGAAGGTTTAACGGTGCCAATGGTGTCGTTGACGACGTCACGCACCTTGACCAGATTAAGCCGCTTCAGCGCTCGGTCATCGCCTAGAAAGGACTCGACAAATTCATCTTTAGGGGCGGCCAATAGTTCGTCAGGCTCAGAATATTGCCCCAGTTTACCCGCGCGAAAGATAGCGATGCGATCACCCATCTTGATGGCTTCATCGATGTCGTGGCTAACAAACATGATGGTTTTTTTCAGGTCTTTCTGCATCTTCAGAAACTCGTCCTGAATCACCGCCCGGTTAATGGGATCAATAGCACCAAAGGGCTCGTCCATCAACATGACCGGAGGATCCGCAGCCAAAGCACGTGCTACCCCGATGCGCTGTTGCTGGCCACCGGACAATTCGTGCGGGAAGCAATTTAAAAACGCGTCAGGATCCATGGCGATCATGTCCATTAACTCGCGAGTACGATTGCGATATTTTGTCTTGTCCCACCCCATCAAACGGGGCACTACAGTGATGTTTTCCTCGATAGTCATGTTCGGGAACAGGCCAATTTGTTGAATCACATAACCTATGTTGTGGCGCAGGGTTTGTGTGTCCAGTTCCGCGGTGTCTTCTCCGTCAATGAAGACGCGTCCTGACGTCGGCTGAACAATACGGTTAATCATCTTGAGCGTCGTCGTTTTGCCACAGCCAGACGGTCCGAGCAAGATGCATATTTCACCCGCTGGTACTTCCATAGATATCCCTTCAGCCGCTGTCACAGGACCTTCCGCCGTTTTATATATTTTGGTCAAATTGTCGAGACGAATCATGTTACCAACCTTTATATGGGGTGCCTGGCGGTGTATGTCAGCCAGCATGAATGATTTTGGCCATGCCTTTCGGCGTTAATCGTTTCTGCAAAGCCAACAAAGCGTAGTCAACCACAACAGCCAGCAAACTGACTGCAACGGCACCGATAATAAGCTGCCGAGGATCAGACTGAGAGATCCCACGACTGATGAAGGTGCCCAGGCCGCCCGCACCGATATAAGCAGCAATCGCCATCACGCCAATATTTAACACCACGGCGGTGCGCACCCCAGCCATGATCACCGGAATAGCTAATGGAATTTCCACCAAGCGCAACCGCTGATTGGGGCTCATACCAATACCTCGGGCCGCTTCCCTCAGAGCCGGGTCGACATTGTTGATAGCGGTGTAAGTGTTGCGAATAATTGGCAATTGGGAATACAGCAGCACAGCAATCACCGCTGGCACATAGCCGATGCCATACCCGAAGATCGATAGAATCGGCATCATGATCCCGAAAAGTGCGATCGAGGGAATGGTCACAATGATGGCCGCCACGTAGAGCACAATTTGTGCTGCCCGTTTACTTTTTGTGATGGCGATGCCAATCGGAACACCTGTGAGTGTGGCGATGCCCACCGCTATGCTAACAAGAGCGATATGCTCAACGGTGCGACTCATTAGTGTGTCGAAATTGGCTAGGGTGAACTGAATCAATTCCATGATGATCTCCACTCCAAGTAGGGGTTAGCGACTAATATTAGTCTGTTTAAATCAGTGCGACGGAAAATTCAGTTCTACTCACTCAACCCCTCCGGAGTGCCAGCACTGAGAGATGGACTAGCGTTTGATGTAAAACCTTACCGAATCGGGCCCGTAGACATGTAAGTCTCCAAACAAAGAATCTTTCCAACCACCAAAGCTGTGAAAAGCAACCGGCACAGGCACGTTGATACGCACCATGCCCACTTGAATGCGATCGGCGAACTAGCGGGCAGCTTCTCCGTCGCGAGTAAAAATGCGGGAGCCGTCGCCATAAGCATGCTCGTTGATCAAGGCTATGGCCTCGTCCAGGTTTTGGACGCGTACGACGCACAATACAGGTCCAGAAATTTGTCATGCTCCTCGCTGATCAGTTGGCAGAGCTCATCTGCATGCTGTTCCAGCAAGTACTTGAAGCGAAACATGACTTGGGCCCGCTTGCTCGGTGGTGTGTTGCTCCAAGCGGGTGCCGCCGCATGGACGCGGCATCAATAGCGTGCTGAACTAATACCTTATCCGCCATGCAAAGGCTTCGAATGACCTGGCCTGTAGCCGGATTCAAGACGTCCAGGCGACGTTCCGAAGTAACCTGCCGTCCGCTGATGCTGTGGAAGACAATACCGCTGATTGCTACTGAACTCATGTAGCTCTGCCAAGTAGTGCCTCATCGAACGGGTAGCGCGAAATTTTCTCAATGCCCGTTTCAGTAATAAGCACCTCTTCCTCCAACTTGACCCCGTCTGCTGCGCCGACTTCTCCGATGTAGCTCTCTACTGAAACCACCATGCCGGGCTCCAGTATTCCGTTCGTTGAGAACTTCTCAAAATCCATATGATGAGCCACCAGTGGCGTTTCGCCGTGCATGCCAACACCGTGGATGATGGACGGGTAACGGCGGTCCAGAAAACGCTCGGGAATTTTCCAGGCCTGCTCGGCGATTTCCAAGTAGCTCATGCCAGGTTTGAGAATGGCCATGTTGTGGTGTACTTGGTCGTATGCCATCTGATACAAGCTCTGCTGATAGCCTGTGGGCCGCCCGGGACCAACGTGAAAGGTACGTGAGAAGTCAGAATAGTAACCGTGACAACCGATAGTATCAGTGTCCAGCGCCACCAGCTCGCCCGGGCGAATAACGCGGTCGCTAGCCTCGTTGAACCAAGGGTTGGTGCGTGGGCCCGAATTCAACAAACGGGTTTCGATGAACTCGCCGCCTTGGCGGATCACTTCACCGTACAACGTGGCGAACAGGTCATTTTCACGCATGCCTGGTTTGATAGCGGCTTCCACCTCGGCTACGGCCGCCTCGCATCCGGCCATGGATTGGGCCAGGCAGGCTATTTCTTCGGGGGTTTTGATACGGCGACAATGCAAAGTATCTTGCATGCAGTCCAGCACGTTCAGACCCTGTGCTTCCAGCGATCGCGCCAGATTCAGCGCACAACGGTCCAGCCCGATTCGCTTATTGCCGCTGCAGTAGGTGCGCATCAATTCAGCGATTTCGATCCCAAAAGGATCGCTGGATAGATTGTCACGCTGATTGACTGCGGACCAAACCACCTTTGATGTTCGGGCCTCGTCGATGGTTTCCAGCCAAGTGGACACATGGGCGCTGCCTGGGTATTCAAACAGAATAACAGGGCCATTTTCTGGCACAAAAATATAGCGTGTGGAATTGCGCAGAAAATACCCGAACATGTTGCGTGATCCGGTGGCATAGCGCTGATTGTTAGGGTCGAACAAGACCAGGGCACCGTATCCTTTGTCTTTCATCATGTTTTTGAGGCGCGACATGCGGCCACCTCGCAACTGTATCGGATCAAATGCTGTCGGAATGCTGTCGCCGTTGGCCATGGGGGCGGATGGCACAACGCGAACCGCGTCGGGCTCCTGATCGGACAAGGTCTTAAATTCTACAATGCTCATATTGGTTCCCTTGTGTGGTAGAAAACATGAAAATCAATCGGCCAAATTATCGGTCCGCTTCATGTCTTGCTTAAGTAGTTGTTCATGAATAGGAGCCATGCGGCCGAAAATGCGCAGGGCTCGCTCTGGACGCCCAATGAATCCTGGTTCTTTTGCGTAGGCGAAAATCACCGTATGGCGCTCCCGACTGCCCGCCACCGGGGTAACGCGATGCAGGGAGTAACGGCCGAAAAAGACTTGCAAGTCGCCGGGCTCCAGAACCAATGATTTGACTTGGCTTCGGTCACCGTTCAACACGCTTTCAACCGCATCGAAGTTTTCTCCGTCCGGGCTACGGATACCCGCCGCGTATTGAAACTCGCCACCCTGGGCCGAGTGCCGGGTCATCATGGTGACGATAAATTCGTTAGTGTCGTAGTGCCATGGATGTTGGCAGCCCTCCCGCAAGACGTTCACTACCAGTCCGGCCAACGGGTCTGCGTATTCATGGATGTCATCGATGCCTACTACTGCTGCCACAAAGCGCTGAAATGAAGGATCTTCGTAGACCTGTCGAATAATGGTCCCAGCGCCGATGCGATCACCGGCAACAAAACCGTTGGTCCTATCGTCAAAACGGTTTTTGGGGTGATTAGCGGGCAACGATGGGTCAGCGTCGCTGTTGTAGGGATTCGTTTCAGTCTGATTATAATGGGCTTCCGGAGCCAGGCGCTCAGTCTCCCGTTCGAGGCGGTCCAGTGCATCTTCAGGTACAAAGCGCTTGAGGACGACGCAGCCGTCTTCTTCCAACTGTTCACGGCACGCCTGGATCAGCGCCTGTCCGCGTACTCCACCCAAATCGTGCACAGGGTACTCGGACAAATTGACTAACCCATCGAGTCCGGCGGAATGGGGTTGGTGAAAATCGTTTTGCAAGCGCATAGTCTGACTCTCGTTTCTTTGTACGATTCTTAAAGACAGTACTCAGACTATTTCAATAATGAAAATGAATAGTTATCATAGCATTGATTTCAATCAATCATAGATGGAGCTGTTCATGAACACCGAACTGTTGCGTACGTTTGTCACTGTTGCGGAGTGTGAAGGCTTCAGCACTGCTAGCAAGACCCTAAATCGAACACAGTCTGCGGTTAGTTTGCAGATTAAACGACTGGAAGATCAATTAAGTACCTCATTGTTTAAACGCACCAGTCGCAGCGTTACCTTGACCTCGTCGGGGGAGCGCTTAATGCCCTACGCACGCAATATACTGAAGCTCGAAAACGAGGCCCGAATGATGATGGGGGATGAACCAGGGGAAAATTTGATTCGCTTTGGCACCTCAGAAGAACAAGCCAGCACCTATTTACCCTTGTTGTTGCCGGATTTTGCCCGTAGGTTCCCAAAAGTCCGTCTCGAGGTGGTTTGTGGCATCAGCACTGATTTGGTACAGGACTTCCAAAACGGTTTATTGGACGCGGTGCTGGTAATCCGGCACAAGCCCACTCAGTCGGGCGTGCTGATGGGGTGTGAACCCTTGGTCTGGGTCATTGCCGACCACTTATCGCCAGAATTGTGGCACATTTTACCCCTGGCGCTTAATCCAGAGGGGTGCATTTTTCGCGCTCATGCAATTGCTGCCTTGAATCAGCAACGCCGCCGTTGGGAAGTTCGGTATTCAAGCCTGTCACCCATAGGCAGCAATCTACCAGTGCAGGCAGGGCTCGCCCTAACGGTCAAGACGCCGCGCAGTGTGCCGGAAGGTTGTCGCATCGTTGGCGAAGATGAAGGGCTACCGCCACTGGGCTCTGTTGAGGTGGAGATGCATCGGGCACCCGGCCACAATCACGACGCGGCGATAGATTTATGCGATACGCTGGAAAAAATAGTAACTACACATGAGTTGGTAAAACCGATGAATGTGGTGTCTGGAAGTCCATACTCATGGGTATCTGGACCGTAATTCATTGGCATGTAGAATGTACCAAAAAAGCGCTGTCAGGTATTTGGTTTATGTTTAAAAGCCAGTACTGGTAAGTACTATATTGAATTTTGGAAGCAGGCCAATCGCTCCCACTCTACACCTGCTATGTCTCGAAAAAGTCGATAACAAAATGCGTTCATTTGGTAGCGTGGAAAACAAAATCATGCATTCACTACCAGCTGCACAATGGGTCGAGCGAATCCTGCAAGGACGTGAACCAGTGCTCACTTAAAAAAAGCGACGGTCTGTGTGCTATGAAGCTGCATAATCGATGAGGGTAGGCCCCTCGACATCGCCTTGCAGGAGGAGATGTCAAACCACCTCAAGCTGCTGTGTTTAAGAGACATGGTAGTGAGCGTTGAGGAAAAGTCATAGAAAATATGGCAGGTAGGGAATAAGGAGACGAGCGCAAGCGAACCACTCGATGAGGTGTCGATAGCTTTTACCCGATGTCGTCAAAACCAGAGACCAGACCGTTTTCTGGGATAAAGCAAGAAGTTACCTGTTTACTGACTTGATGGCGACCGGCATTAAGGTGGCGTGAACTTACATCCAGGCGATTATGTGGAACATAGGAACCTGTCGTCCTCCCCCTCTGTCAGCATAGATGTCGTGTCCATTTTTCACCCTAAATCCTAACGAGGGAGCGGTCAGTGAGAACCACTTGGCAGGATACAACGAAGAGTTCAAAGAGCAGGCGGTCAGACGATTCGGTGCATGTTAAGACGGCCGTTGGTTGTGGCATTACCAGTAAAGGCCCATGGCGAAGTGCGAAGACTCCTGGAATCAATCAAGCGTTATCTAACGAATATTTGAAGAAGGCGGGTTTAGTATCTTTAC
>Ga0307966_1003788_pt1 | contig 11309 bp, 16 predicted proteins | sample OrgLakmetagen646_FD_203141 | JGI IMG/M metagenome (GOLD analysis project Ga0307966, IMG submission 203141) | Saline water microbial communities from Organic Lake, Antarctica - #646 | ecosystem: Environmental > Aquatic > Non-marine Saline and Alkaline > Saline | place: Antarctica: Organic Lake... | reverse complement strand
TCTGGCCAACCCTACGTATTATGTCACGCAGGTGCCCATTCACGCATAGCACACTTAGTAAGTCACATCTTATGTCACGTAGATTGCCCATTTGCGCCCATCACACTTAGTAAGTCACATCTTATGACACGCAGGTGCCCATTTGCGCACAGCACACCTCAAACAATCCCTGCTCATACTGTGCAAATATAAGCACTTGCAATTTCCTAGCAACGACCAACAGACAAAGTCCTCGCCCAGCATGCACACACACACACACACACACACCAACAGACAAAGTCCTTGCCCAGCATGCCTTACTTGAACTGCACTCTCCAGCTGTGTTTTGTACTCTTGCTTGCTATGGCTGTAGTCTAGAGCACGCTGCACCTATCACTGCGTTTCCCACTTCGCACGACAAAAACCTGCATTATTCACAAATCCACTAAGTGCTGCTAAGGCATGGCATTACCTGGGATTGAAAGGATTTGCTTAGGGGCTGCTGCGACATGTGGGGCAGGTGCTGGACAGGCACACCATCGATGGAGTCCAGCTGAATGTCGACCTCTGATGCCAAGCCACGGACAGTGAAGTCTTTGACCTGTGTAGACATTGCGTTTGTTGCCTCATGAAAAGGGGGAAGTGGAAAGTTAAGGGCAGCTGAAAGTCAACCTCTGATGCCAAGCCACGGACAGTGAAGTTTTTGACCCGTGTAGACATTGCGTTTGTTGCCTTAAGAAAAGGGGGAAGTGAAAAATTAAGGGCAGCTGAAAGTCAACCTCTGATGCCAAGCCACGGACATTGGAATCTTTGAACTGTGTAGACGATGCATTGGTTGCCTTAAGAAAAGGGGGAAGGGAAGAGTTCAGGGTTAAGGGTTAGGGCTTGTCCGCCATTGTATTGGATGACCGGCCACTCTTGTGAGTGTGCTTGCAGGGAAATGATGCAAAGGAAAGTATGCAGGCAGCCACTATACACCTAAAACAGATGGAGTTGTTCTCTTGAAAACCAGAAGGTTATGGCAAAAGTCGCTGCCACAAAACACTCCAATATAGCAATCCATTAACATTACCACTTGAAGCCCTGCAGAAAGGCGCTTACCATGTTTCTTTGCTCTTGTTGCTTATCATAAACCAGTAGCCCTGTTTCTTTGCTCTTGTTGCTTGTCATAGACCAGTAGCCCTGTTTCTTTGCACTTGTTTTTGTCATAGACCAGTAAACCTGTTTTTGCCCTTGTTGCTTGTCATAGACCAGTAGCGGCTCCCCGTGCGGACCACAATTTGCAGTCACCACCGCAGTAGATGCTGCATCAGGACATGCACTCACACTCTCTCTCCCTCTCCCTATCTCTCTCTCTCTATCTCTCTATCTATCTCTCTCTCTCTCTCTCTCTCTCTCTCTCTCTCTCTCTCTCTCTCTCTCTCTCTCTATCTCTCTCTCTCTCTCTCTCTCTCTCTCTCTCTCTCTCTCTCTCTCTCACACACACACACACACACACACAAAGCACACAACACACACCAAACCACACACACACCTGACAGTTGTCGCAGACCAAGATCAGCCGCTCCCTGTGCTCTCCCACAGAATGTGGCTCAAAGGCGATATTCAGTCCAACTTCATCACCCGTGGCAAGGTCAAAGTAGAGTGGCCAAACCTGCATGCAGTGAGGAGTTTGTGAGAGGTGGAAATAGGTGGCTTGAGCCCGTGGCCTGTTTGAGTAGTCTGTGTGTGTGTGCGTGTGTGTGTGTGTGTGCGTGTGTGTGTTTGTGCGTGTGTGAGTAGCCAGTCTCCCTGGGTTGTGCACTCTTATCACTTGCGTTTGTTTCCAGGCAACTTCTAAGCTCATCGCACGCAGCAACAAGCACTCAAAAACGTGCACGCTGATCACACAAATAGCAACAAACGCACACAATGCTGACTACACAAAAAGCAACCAACACACACAATGCTGACTACACAAAAAGCAACCAACACACACAGCATACACACTGCATGCGCACAACACTGAACGCAAACACTACACACTGAATGGAAGCCACAACTCAAATACACACGACGCCTCACCTGGAAAGACCCTGCCTGTGCCATGTCTTGAGGAGCATCAGCATATTCCAAGGGCCAAAATGACTCTGGCACCACTCTAAAGCGTGCATGACCACCCTCGTTGGTGAAATGGAATTGCTGCACCTGCGAGGGTGAAGAATGGGAGGGTGTAAGAGCAGAGACGGAAGAGTGTCAGCAGGTAATCAAGTGCTGCAGCAGACGCAAGGGCAGGCATGGGCAACGGCGGTGTGAAATGGTGAAGATTGAGTGTGAGGTCTAAAGAAAAGGAGCTGAAGGATGCACAAAGGTCAAATTGAAGGAGGTCGCATGTTGTTCTGGTATGGACCCAAGCGTATGTCCCTTTGCTTGCTGTATATTGCGTGTGTGTGTGTGTGTATGTGTGTGTGTGTGTGTGTGTGCGTGTGTGTGTGCGCGTTGTATTGCATGTGTAGGTTTGTTTTTACATGTATATGGGTTTTCATGTACAGTAGCTTGCGTCTGAGCTACAATACGGGGACAGGGTAATACATTGGGTACTCAAAACATTCAGGGGGCCCGGAACAGCCTCTGAAATGTTTCATGGTCTCCCAGAACTGCTTTTAAATGTATTAAGGGTGTTATTGGACAACCACGACAGAAGTGACATTCACTTTGCCCAGCTGTCTGTGCGCACTTTCTGCTGTCTGTGCGCACTTCCTGCTGTCTGTGCGCACACCTGTTGCCAGCCTGTGATAAGCAGGCTGACATTCCAGGACGATTCGCTCCTGCAGTACAACGGCGCACGCAGCTGCAGCAGTACTACAGTTGCTGCACCTCCCAAGACAGCAGACTTGCTCTTCCTCAAGTGCATCTAAGTTCCAGGACCTACGCCCTTATTCGAAAGCCATCCAATCAATTCACCAGCGGCTTCATCATCCACGCGTCAAGCAGACCATGCTGGCCATCCTCATACCAAGAAGTTGGTGCCTGCTCCTCGGCTGCCCCACGCCAAGCCCCGCACTTACCTTTTTGATGTCACGCACCACCTTTCCCCTGCACAGCTTATCATTTTGTTGCTACACCCACCCATATCCCTCACCACTCTGTCACAACACAGTGCGCCCCCACACAGTGAGTGCCATACACCACAGAGCCCCAAAGCTCACACAGCTCACCTTTCTGTCACCACAGACACCATTTCACTCACTGCACACTGTTTGAGCCACACAATGCCATACAGCAGCACATCCTCCACAGCTCACCTTTCTATTACCACAGGCACCATTTCACTCACTGCACACTGTTTGAGCCACATAATGCCATACAGCAGCACATCCTCCACAGATCACCTTTCTATTACAACAGACACCATTTCACTCACTGCACACTGTTTGAGCCACACAATGCCATACAGCAGCACGTCTTCCACAGCTCACCTTTCTATTACCACAGGCACCATTTCACTCACTGCACACTGTTTGAGCCACATAATGCCATACAGCAGCACATCCTCCACAGCTCACCTTTCTATTACCACAGACACCAATTCACTCACTGCACACCTGTTGAGCCACACAATGCCACACACCTAGGTTGGCCAGAATCGTATATATATGCACCATATATGACCGTATATTTGGTGCATTCCCTGCCAAAAGTAACGTATATGCACCGTTTAACGTAAATATATGTAGTTCTGGCCAACCCTACATACACCACATCGCCCACTCACACAGCTTACCTTTCTGTTTCCACACACCACATTGCCCACTCACACAGCTCACCTTTCTGTTTCCACACACCACATTGCTCACGTTCAGCTCCTGCTCAAGAGTCAACATGGGAGGCTGCCGCCGTGCCTACAAATTGTTGCAAAGCATTAGGCGATGTTTGCATGCTTAAATGGTCATATTTTAAAAAAAAGGTGTTGTGTGTGTGTGTTCGTGTGTGTTGCGTTTGTACATGTGTGTATGTTCTTTTCTTGCGTGTGGTTTGTGTGCGCCTGTGTGTGCATATGTGTGTGTGTGTGTGTGTGTGTGTGTGTGTGTGTGTGTGTGTGTGTGTGTGTTTACACAAATTAATATTGGCAAGCAATGCAATACGAGGGGAATAATAAATGGGCAAGGTTATAACCAAAAGGCTGTTTATTCTTATAAGCTACAATTGATTGTTAAGTGCCAGTTTTTTTCTACAATTGATTTTAAAGTGCCAGTATTTTTGCACAACGTACCACAACAAACCTGAGCGACGTTACCCAGTGTATTCAGAATGCCAATTGAAGCAAGGCACCAGAGCTACTAGGAACCACGACCTGGGAATTCCTTAAAAACAAGATCTAGGTACTTATTAACAAGTAAAACACTGCAAGCACAAATGGTGATGGGCGCAGACCTAGAGGACAGGTAACACATCTACGCTTTTATAATTAACAGCAGAAATATCATTCTTTACTCTGAGGGGTTACTGCATTTTCCTTCAACACATCATTCTTTGGGTGCAGGATGTTTAGATGAGTTAGAATGTTTTGGAGGTCGGGGTTCTGGTTTTGCAGCAAAATGGAGGAAAGCAGGTGGATTTCCTACCATTCACCTGAAGGAGGAGCCCGGCGCGAAAAGTCAAGTTTTGGGGGTGCAGGATAAGTGGATCTACAGAAAGCCTCACATGCTTTACATATACCTTGTGGCCCACATGCTTTACATATACCTTGTGGCTCACATGCTTTACATATACCTGGATCTACAGGAAGCCTCACATGCTTTACATATACCTTGTGGCCCACATGCTTTACATATACCTTGTGGCTCACATGCTTTACATGTACCTGGATCTGCACAGAGAACCTGTGCCCCGCCGTGTCTACCGCCAGCTCATCATCGTAGTCAGCCAGGAAATGGGGCGTGAACCAGAGGACGGTTTCACACACACACAAACAGGAGCGTACCTGGATCTGCACAGAGAACCTGTGTCCCGCCGTGTCTACCGCCAGCTCATCATCGTAGTCAGCCAGGGAATCAGGCGTGAAACGGAGGGTGACCTCAGCTGCCATGCCTGGGGCGATGCATCCGTTGTCCATAGGGAAGCTGAGCATGGACATGTGGAAGTACTGGCTGGCAGGTGGGAGCAGGCGGAGGTTGCGTATGACAGACGTCACGTTGCGGACCTGAGCCAGCATATTTGGGTGAGTGAGCTTGTATGTATTTGTAAGGATGTCACGTTGTGGACCTGAGCCAGCATATTTGGGTGAGTGAGCTTGTGTGTATTTGTAAGGATGTGATTGTGTGCATGTGAGCCTAGGCGTGTGTGCGCTACTGCGCTACTACATGTGTGTGCAACCCTGTAGGTGGGCATATATTCAAAAGGTTGCTTTCACTTTAACGAGCAGGAGCAACAGGAACTTTAAAGCAAGCCAAATTAAAACCATGCGCGCCAGTGTGATGCTTCAATGAGCATGATGAATAGGAACTTTACGAGCAAGCAAAATGGAAACCATTTGTGACTGTGTGACTGTGCAGGCAGGCACTCTTAGGCAAGCTGTTACGCACCTTCACGTGTTGACTGTACACTTGGCCCACCTCGTATTCTGTGAACAGGACCTGCGGGCACGTGCAAGCACATCACTGATGTTGGGGTTGACCGGAACCGTACATGCAAATATATCTTTGCTGTATAAACGGTATTTATAGCAAGGAAGTTTTGATAAGTATGGTCACATACAATGTTTGTGTTTGGTTTTTGCCCACTTTAAAGCAACCCTATGTCAACACAACGCTCCCTGATTGACACACCCACAAGGCTCAGTTTACGGGTTCTTATAGCACGCTCAAACACACACGCAGACGCATACACATAGACACACACTCTCAAACACACATGCCTCATAATAATACATTTTAAGCATGTCGAAGTTACGAATCCTTTGTGTTTCCCGCCCAATGGTCTGGCATTGCACACAATTGTTACCCACCTGGCATGTGGGACATACTGCCAACTGTTCACTGCCACAAACACTCACACAGCGCGCCGCCCTCTGGAGCTCTAACTGCATTGCTTAACACCACCAATATGCTCCACCACAGTCCACTAACCGCTACTTACCCTCTGAGGCTCCACCACAAAGATCTGCTCAGGACGTGACGTCATGTCATGCTTTATGGGGGGCTTGGTTTTTGCAGTGGGCTTGCCGTCTGCCCCCTTGCCGTTCACTCCCCACGTCTGGCCAGGGTCGAATTGTGACTTCAGCATCTTCACCGAGGGAGGCTCCGGATGGCGAGGGTTGCGCAGGAATGCCAGCTTGTGATTCATACTCGCTATAAGCCTGTGCAATGGGAAGGGCGTGCATATTGTGGATACTAGCAAGGGCATGCATGGTTGTTTGTTCTGGGGCCGCGCATGGAAAAAAGGACGGGGTTGTTGCCACATTAACAGAGTTGGCCAGAGCCATATATATATTTACATAAAGCATATACGGCGTACGGTAAATTTAGCAGGCAAATGTCTATATGTACGATATTACACGGTGCTAGTATGTATATATTTCTGGCGTACACATTGCTTGTAGGGTCGGCCAGAACCATATACATACGGTGCATATACGGTGTTTTTGGCAGGGAAATCAACAAATATACGATCGTATACGGTGTATATATACGATTCTGGCCAACCCTAATTACTTGCAAAGGAAAGCACATGTGTGCCACTACTTTGTTTGGCATCCTCCGGGCAAAACATGCCACAACCATCGTCCAGTAAATTGAAATGAACAGCCATGTTTAAGTGCCCCACAATCAACTCACCACCAGCCACAACCCACATCTTCTCCAACTTTTCTCACGTGCACCAAGAGGGAGCCAAAAGGATCAGAGGGGGTTATCTGAGGCCCAAAATGGGTATGTTTTTTGCATGCTCCTCGGGTATGGCTCCCCTAACTTGCTAGTTCCATGCTCAGCCCTGATATTTCAGTGCAGCTGAGCTTTAAACTAGCAAGTTAGGGGAGCCATACTTAATTGGCCGCGGCGTGAATTTTACTTTATGAGAAGCCATATGCTGTATCTGACCAGCCAGCGCACCATTCGGAGTGATTTTTGGTGTTTTGGAATCCTTAGTAAATAAGACCATTGCAAAAACATTGGAGCAAATACAAGAAGTGGTTGGCGAGACATGCAGAATAATGCGCCATTCCCCATGCAAAGCACCCATATAGGGTTCAGGTATACAATTTGTGCATTTAGTTAGTCCTGTTATTTCTTACGCAGGGCAATTTGATTAAATCTGAGCACATTTTCTGGTAGCTTATAAAGTCAGCATCAGTGTGAAGCAAGTAAGGTCCAATTTGATGAGTTGCTGTGTAAGTAGCTGCCCCTTCAATGCAAATATGAGCATGTTTGGACTTTTGCTCAGGTACCCCCTCTGCATAAAACTGTCTGCTTGGTATAGTAGGTAGGTCAGCATTTTTTGAAATTGCCCCAACTTACCACTCGACCCCCTTAACTCCTCGACCTGAAACTCCCCACAAACGAAAATACCAGAACACGCCTGCTCGCACCCCTTCTTCCCGCGCTCTTGCTCATTTTCCCACTCGCACCCACTTTTTTTCAAGCTCATACTGCACGGCAGGCATGCGCAGGTCCTGCACCCGACGCCGCTCCTCACTCTCCACAATGTGCCTGGCCACCTCCTCCCCTGACAGGTGAGGCCACTTGCGTTCTGTGAGGTACATGGCTCGCACACGCTCTGCCTGCAATTTGGAACAGGTGTTTGTGGGTGTGAAGCGCGTGTGAGCAAGTATGCAACGTTTAGTGGCAACCATGCACTCTGACTGACTGTGTGTGCATGTGTGTGCGTGTACGTGTGTGCGGGGGTGTGTACGTGTCAGCAGCATAGTGTGTGTGCGTGTGCGTGTGTGTACGTGTCAGCAGCACGCAGAAAGGACATTTGTGCCTGTTGCCCTCCTTTCTATTTTAATTTTGATGATCTGGGCCCGGCCGCTTCCTGCTTCATTGGCTGATGAAGACCTTCAACTTACCCTGCGCTCACGTGCGTCCATGCATTAGCACACTAATTTTGATAAACATGTTTAAACACCTCCAGAATAAACCCAAGGAACCTTAGCTACATCTACATTGCAGAGGGCGCACGCCGTATTAACACCAGCAAAGAAAGGCAGCATTTTAGAGGGAGCCATTTGAGTCCCAAAATGTACAATCCTCAATGTTCTGAGTGTGTGCTTCATGACTGGCAGATTTAAAGCTCAGCACTATTACATGGCTTCCACAGCAGCTGAGCTTAAATAATGCAAGTCTGGAAACACATGTCTAAGTGGTCATGGCGTTAATCCGACTTGTTGCTGGCGGGTCTCATAATAGAGCACCCACCGAACTAGATTCAGTAACCTTGGGTGCATGAGAGTCCTTGCACAATAACAAAAAATTGCAGAGAAGATGCAGTGAAAATTGAAAATGCTGCGTGGTTGGTGAGGTACGCAGGGTAACATGCCTGGAAGCATCTATTCATGTGTCCAACTCGTGCATTTAGTCCTGTCAATCTTTATGCAGGACAATTAATCGAGGACGAGACCTGAACAACACATGCTCTGGTGGCTTAACATGTCACCTTAAATTTAAAGCAAGGTTGGTTCCATCTTGATGAAGTGGCGTGTGAGTGGCTGCCCCTTGAATGCCAGAAAGTAATTTTGATCATTTGCTCAAACAGCCCCCTATGCAGGTTAGGTTCCTCACTATGCATACACACACTCTGCAAACAAGTGTGCGCAGGCCCCACTTACCTTGCCAGGGGGCAGCACTGTGGTCTTGCGCGACCTCATGTTGGCGGTGGTATTCAGGTAGTTGGGCTGGATGCGGGCGTCGTTGTACTCGTAAGTGCGTGGAGGGTTGTGCACCTCCTTTGCACGGACCTGAATGCATCAGTTTTTTGGGTGCAATGGAGGGAGGTGAGGTAATTTGAGCAGCGAGCTACGGAATCACCTAGGGTGTAGGCTTTCCTTAAGCAAATGGAAGATTGTGTCATTGAACAGCACGCCTGCTGCATATTCGCATCACAGCACCATGTTCTTGCACGCAAAAGAAGGCGACGCCTTTTTTAACCTCTTGACTCTATCCCAGCCTAGATGAGTGTTAACCATCCACGCCCCCCCTCCCCTCGTAACTAAACACAGGCTCAGAAGCCCAGCATCCGTCGTGCTATAAGCTAAAAATGCCTCATTGTTAATAACCAGCCCCCACGTCATTCTGTGCCTGTCACGGTGATGCTTGTGTGTGATGATGTAGGGCACGAACCTGTTGAAACTGCTGCATGATGGCCTTTGGGTTCACAAGCCCCCCTTGCCGCATGGTCTCCGTGTCTAGCTCTAGGTGAGAGGGCTTCAAGGGCAATCCCACATGCTGCCATGCTGGCGTGTACTCTGCACACAAGGACAAGTGTAGCATGACTTTTTGTAAAATTAACTGTGTACGTTTGTCCAACGGCAGAAGTTGTGAGCATCAGCAGGTGTTGTAAAGCCTGGTGCATCAGGGTCTTACCCCCCCACCTCCCCAACCCTTCCACACACCTTGATCAGCCCTTGCCAAGGCCCTGGCCTCTGCTGCTCTAGCCTCTTCCCCAGCTGTTTTTAAGTAATGCTCCAGCTCATCTGCCGATATTTGCTTGGACTCAAACTGTGCAGAGAAAGGTGCCATGATTCAGTCACATGATGTGTCCCACAGCTGTTTTTCTAAGTATAATAGCGCACACACACACATACACACACACGCACACACACACACATTCAATTAATATTGCACTATGCATATAAGCAAACACACAGACACACAGACAAACACTCACAAACTTCTACACACACACCTGCATGCACACACATGCACGTACTCTCACGCGCGTGCACAGGCTTGCAACAAACAGACCTTGGCCTTTATTCTGTCAATCTTTTGCTGGTACTGGTCTGACTCCCTCGCCTTCTGCTCTTCCATCCTCTCCCTCTCCTCCCTGTCCTTCTCTGCAGCTGCTGCGGCCTCATCTTCCAGTTGCTGCTGCTGTAGCTGCTGTAACTGCTGCTTCTGTTGCTGGTGCTGATGCTTTGGGTGGTGCTGGTCAGCAGGGTCAGCTGGGGCGTCTTCCTGCAAGCCCTTTTCCTCCTTCTCCTCCTGCTCCTTAGGCTCGGGCAGGAAAAGCTCAGGGAAATGGCCTTGGAGTAGCGCCTCCATGTTGCTCTTTAATTCAAGGGTGACATAATAGCTATCTTCATTATCAGCAGTTGACCAGCTGTTGTAAACAGGCCAAGGAGTTCGGTGTTGCTATAAGGAAGAGAGCCTTAGACTTGTGCACAGAAACGATGAATCTTCAACTTATATTCTTGAATAAATATGTAGGTATATAAGGTGGTATTGATTGATCAGTGGTATTAGTTAGCACCTCGTGTTTTCATGTTATTTGCACCTAGTTTGACCCGATTGCTGATTAAATTAATTGAATGTACGTAACATAATATACCTGATGACTGATGGCTGTGAGCGGCTCCATGGTCTGGGGTCCCTATCCCGCAGACTGGGTTAGCGTAGGATTCCATGCCTTCCTATCTGCGATCTGCGTTGTGCTGTACAGCCTCCAATTGCTGGGCGCCGTGGGATGGGCCAAGGCCTGCCTTGCACCTTCACGCCTTGACGAAGGAGGAGGAAGCACGGTCCCCGGAGTCCTGCTCAGCTCCCGTCGCTGGTGGCCCCCGCCGTGTGTAACTCGACAGGGGCAGAAGGTGGTGTGCCTCGCAGCGGTGACGCTGCTGGCCTCGCCCTGTGCAAGCACACATCTGGCTTGGTTCAGTGCCCTGGACCTGCTCTTGCTCCTCGTGCAGTTTATCACCCAGGAGGTGGGTCCCATTGTTTTTTGCTGCCACACCCACCCACAATAAAGACAAAGGTCAAGATGCAGCGCCTGTGGGGGGGGTAATTATCGTGTTCTTGGTGTCTCCGTGATATGTCCCCACACAGCAAAGGCACTCAAACCTGTTGAAGAGCTCTGCCTTATGCCCTGGCTTGATTGTGTAGGGTTGGACAAAGCAAGGGGTGAACAAATAATGTTAATTTGACCCACAACCTGCAAATACAGGTCAAGGGCGGGGCCCCTCTGGACGACGTGGCGCTGGCTGTCCCCCTCGACCTGTGCGCGTCCTTCATCTTGATGGGCGTGGCGAGGGGCCGGATGGAGCTGCAGTTTTCGTGGGTAGTGGCCAACCTCGTGATGTCTTTCTCCGTCTCCACCATCCCCCTGTTATTCGGCCACAAGCTGCCTCAGCCTTCGCT
>Ga0307966_1003786_pt1 | contig 11309 bp, 8 predicted proteins | sample OrgLakmetagen646_FD_203141 | JGI IMG/M metagenome (GOLD analysis project Ga0307966, IMG submission 203141) | Saline water microbial communities from Organic Lake, Antarctica - #646 | ecosystem: Environmental > Aquatic > Non-marine Saline and Alkaline > Saline | place: Antarctica: Organic Lake... | reverse complement strand
TTGCGGATATGACCCCGGAAGCCATGAGCCCCGCCTGCGGCGTTGAGCCAGACACCATCCGCGAAGTGGCCCGGGCCTACGCCGGTGCCGAGAGCGCGATGATCTTCTGGGGTATGGGCGTTTCCCAACACGTACACGGTACCGACAACGCCCGCTGCCTGATCTCCATGGCGCTGACCTGCGGCCACACCGGCCGGCCCGGCACCGGCCTGCACCCGCTGCGCGGCCAGAACAACGTTCAGGGCGCCTCCGACGCGGGCCTGATCCCCATGGTACTGCCCGATTACCAACCGGTGGGCGACACCCAGCTGCGCGCCGCCTTCGAAGAACTCTGGAACACCGAACTGAACCCGGAACCCGGGCTCACCGTGGTGGAAATCATGGACGCCATCACCGCGGGCACCATCAAGGGCATGTACATCCTCGGCGAAAACCCCGCGATGTCCGACCCGGACCTGACCCACGCCCGGGCCGCGCTGGGCGCGCTGGAACACCTGGTAGTGCAGGACCTGTTCGTCACCGAAACCGCCCAGTTTGCCGACGTCATCCTGCCCGCCGCCGCCTGGTCGGAAAAGTCCGGCACCGTCACCAACACCAACCGGCAAGTGCAAATGGGCCGCGCCGCACTGGCGCCGCCCGGGCAGGCAAAGCCCGACTGGTGGATCATCCAGGAAATCGCCCGGCGTTTCGGCCTGGCGTGGGACTACGCCGGCCCCGAGCAAGTGTTTGCCGAAATGAAACAGGGCATGCATTCACTGGATCATATCGCCTGGTCCCGCCTGGAGCGCGAGGGCTCGGTGACCTACCCATGCCCGGCCGACGACGAACCCGGGCAGGACGTGGTCTTCTCCGATGCCTTCCCCCGCGCCGGGGGCCGCGCCAAGCTATCGCCCACCCGACCGCTGCCACCAGACGAACCAGTGGACGACGCCTACCCCACGGTACTGACCACCGGGCGACTGCTGGAACACTGGCACACCGGCGCCATGACCCGGCGCAGCAAAGTACTGGATGAGCGGGAACCCGAAGCCGCGGCCTACCTGGCCCCCGCAGAGCTGGACCGCCTGGGCGTTAAACCCGGTAATGCCATCCAGGTCGCCACCCGCCGTGGCAGCATCACCCTGACCGCACGGGCCGACCAGACCATGCCCGAAGGCATGGTGTTCATACCTTTCGCGTTTGCTGAGGCGGCGGCTAACCTGCTGACTAATCCGGCGTTGGATCCGTTTGGGAAGATTCCGGAGTTTAAGTATGCGGCGTGTAGCTTGAGCCCGGCTTAGTGCATAGATTTCCCTGTTTGTTATGCAGCTAACCCAAGAGATGCAAAGAGAAGCGGGGTTTGCTTTGTATGTGGTGTTCAATATGTATAGATTTTGGCGTTTTCTATACATGAGACCTTCGGAAAGGACACAAAGTGCTGCCCAACCATTGGCGGCATTCGCCAGCCGGAAACAGAGTCTGCTCTTCGCCTGCCATGTTGTTTATGGATTATGTGGACCGGAGCGCTTGAGTTTGGTTAATGTGCGAACAATTTTAAAAATGTTTGTGTCATAAGACGTGGGAGTTTTATTTATATGGATTCGTTGGAAGAGTTGCGCCTGAAACTGAAGCGATTTGCTGAAGAACGCGATTGGCGCCAGTTCCACTCACCGAAAAACCTGACCATGGCCCTTTGTGGTGAAGCCGGCGAGTTGTCGGAACAGTTCCAGTGGCTCAGCGAAGAAGATTCGAAAAACCTCAATGAAAAACGATTGGCAGCCGTTAAAGACGAAATCGCGGATATCCAGTTGTACCTTATCCTTCTGTCGGATTCCCTGGGTGTTGATATTGCTGAAGAATCTGCCCGAAAAATAGAGGCAAATGCCGTCAAATATCCTGTTGATAAAGCCAAAGGTAAGTCCAATAAATATAATGAGTTGTAGGGGATATTTGTGATCGTCTATTCGGCTACCAAGGCGGAATTTGTTGAACATGTGAAATTCAATCAGATTGAGAAGGTTATTGAGGAAGAGGTCTGGAGAAGGCTCAAACGAAGAACTCCAAAATCCGAAATTGCTTCCTGGAAGAATTCACTTCAGTACATGTTTAACGCGCTGTTGGATCAGGGGATCCCGCCGTCTGCAGGTATTGCCATTGAATATACGATTCCACTGACCAGTCGCCGCGTGGACTTTATCCTCACTGGCAAAGATGCGTCGCGCAATGACACAGCAATCATCGTTGAATTGAAACAATGGTCTGAAGCAGAGGTTACGGACAAAGACGCAATTGTCCGAACATTTCTGAATGGATCCATCCGCGAAGTTAATCACCCTTCCTATCAAGCCTGGTCTTACTCAGCCCTGATTGAGGACTACAACGAAACGGTTCGGGAAGAACATATTAGTCTTCAACCCTGCGCTTATCTGCACAATATGGATAGTGGATCCGCGATTAACGACTCCCGTTATCAAGAGCATACCGACAGGGCTCCGGTCTTTATTTCAAGTGATGCTAAAAAGTTGTCGGATTTCCTCAGCCGGAGCATTCGCTATGGCGACAGCGACAACATCATGTATCGAATTGAACATGGTGTGATTAAGCCGTCAAAAGGACTTGCTGACAGTCTGGCTTCCATGCTTTGTGGCAATAGAGAGTTCATTCTGCTCGACGAGCAAAAGCTGGTTTACGAGACAGCGCTGGAGCTGGCGGAAAAAGGACGTAAAAGCCCAAAACGGACGTTCATTGTGAAAGGTGGCCCGGGCACCGGGAAATCGGTCGTTGCAATAAACCTGATCGTTGAAGCAACCAATCGGGAAATGCTGACACAGTTTGTCAGCAAGAATGCAGCGCCTCGGGAAGTCTTCAAGGCCCGCCTTACAGGTACCCTTCGCAAAACAAATATCGACAATCTGTTTCGCGGGTCTGGTGGTTACACCGATACCGAAAACAACTTTTATGATTTGCTCGTCGTTGACGAGGCCCACAGGTTAAATGAAAAGTCTGGCCTTTATGGAAATCTGGGAGATAACCAGATTAAAGAGCTGATCAATAGCGCCCGAACCTCTGTTTTTTTCATTGATGAAGACCAACGCGTCACTTTATCGGACATCGGCACAGTAGAAGAGATCCAGCATTTCGCAAGGCAATCTGGTTCTGAGGTTACTGTTCTGGAGTTGAGCTCACAATTCCGCTGTAACGGCTCTGATGGTTATCTGGCATGGATTGATCATGTGCTGCAGGTCAGAGAAACCGCCAATACAACGCTCGATGGCATCGACTATGATTTTCGAGTCTTTGACGACCCAAACGAGCTGCGAAATGTTATCGAACAGAAAAATCGCCGAACCAATAAGGCGCGGTTGGTAGCTGGGTATTGCTGGGATTGGATCAGTAAGAAGGATCCAGTCAGGTTTGATATTGAGCTCCCCGAACATGATTTCAGAGCAAGATGGAATCTGGACAAGCACGGCGCCAAATGGTTAATCGCTGAGGATTCGGTTAGTGAGATTGGCTGTATTCATACCTGCCAGGGGTTAGAGCTCGACTACGTCGGCGTGATTATCGGGGATGATTTTGTAATTCGGGATGGTATTGCGGTCACGAACGCCTCCGCTCGCTCAAAGTCTGATCGGTCTGTACGTGGTTACAAAAAGAGGCTCAAAGAGGATCGGGAGAGTGCCCTCGCCGATGCTGACATGATCATCAAGAACACCTATCGCACGCTGATGACCCGGGGTATGAAAGGATGTTACGTCTACTCTGCAGATGCGGAAACCAGAGAACACTTCCTTAGCTTTACAGAAACCCAGATCGCTGAAGAGATGGGTAACGTTACGGGCCTGCCACTTCCCTATGAGGTAGTTGATTACGATTCAGCGCTTCCATACGACGGATTTGTTCCTCTATACGACCTGCATGCAGCGGCCGGCGAATTCAGTGACTTTCAGTTACCGGTTGATGAATTTCAGTGGGTAAAGCTGCCCGAACATTTTGCAACCAGACCCGGCCAATTTGTTGCTCAGGTGGTTGGTGAGTCCATGAATAAGCGTATACCGAACGGCGCATGGTGCCTCTTCAACGAGAACCCTGGAGGAACACGAAACGGAAAGATAGTTTTGGTACAACATCGGGCTATTGAGGATCCTGATAGCGGCAGTTGCCTCACCGTTAAACTTTATCGCAGTGAAAAAACGATGTCCGGCGATGAGCTCTTGAACCAAAAAGTCGTCTTGACGCCCGTTACAAGCACTCACGGATATCGGAATATCGTTATTGAAGACGATGATCTTCACGACTTGAGAGTCGTAGGAGAGTTTGTTGCGGTGTTAGCCTGAGTCCGGCCAATTAAAAACAGTTCTTTATTTATTAGTGAAGTTCTGAGGTATCCCACGAGTCTGTTGGCGGTGAGAACCCTGCCTGGTAGCCTAACCAGACTCAACTGCACGCTCATTGGTCGCAAGGGAACCGTTTAATGAAGGATACGCTGGCCTATTACAACAACAATGCCGATGCGTTTGTGGAATCAACGTTTCAAGTCAGCATGGAAGAGCTTTACAAGGAGTTCCTGCCGCAAGTTACCGTGGGTGGACACATTCTGGATGCAGGCTGTGGCTCTGGTCGGGACGCGTTGTTTTTTAATCGGAACGGTTACCGTATTTCTGCCTTTGATGGTTCAGACGCCATTGCCTCTCTAGCCAGCGAAAAAACCGGTTTATCGGTTCAGCATCGCTACTTCTCGGATATCCACGAATCCAGCACGTACGATGGTATCTGGGCCTGTGCCAGTCTTCTGCATTTGCCCATTGCCGAGATACCGGAAGCTATTGGCCTGTTGTGGAAGGCCCTGAAACCGGACGGCGTTTTCTACATGAGTTTCAAAATCGGGAAGGGCGAACGTAGCGATAAAGGCCGGCACTTTACCGATGCTGACGAGTCGATTGCCGAGCAGTGGATACAGGATTTGCCAGGATTTGAAGCTTGTCGAATGTGGCGCACTGATGATCAAAGACCCGATAGAAACGAGCAGTGGTTGAATGTTCTTTTGAGTAAGGCGCCGTCTCCACCGAATAAGTTAACGACGGGCGGTAAAGAACATCATTTTCTGCCCAAGTTGTGCCAGGCAATTAAAGCTGCTGATCGAATAGACATGGCCGTAGCCTTTGTGAAAACCAAAGGCTTGAACCTATTATTCCCGGATTTAGTGAGCGCGCTGCAGCGAGAATCCGATCCGGCCCGTATCCGCATTCTTACAAGTGATTATCTGGATATCACCGATTCGGAGGCGCTAAGAAAGCTTGTTCTGTTGCATGACCATGGAGCACAAGTAGGTGTCTACCAGAGCCGGGGCAGCAGCTTTCACTTAAAAGCCTATCTATTTGCCGGTTACGCTGATGACCAGCAAATGTGGGGCAGGGCGTTTATTGGTTCTAGCAATATAAGCCGGCAAGCTCTGCAAGACGGATTGGAATGGAATTATCAAGTGGATTTCCCGCCAGACTCGGGCTACCTCGAGGCTGCGAGTCGGTTCGATGAACTGTTAAAGCACCCAAATGTTGTCGAGCTCACCGACGACTGGATCGATGAATACGAAAAACGGAGGAAGCCGCCTACACAGCAAATAGAACCGGGCAGTGATGAAAAACAGGAGGTGCCAACCCCCAATGGAGTGCAACATGAAGCGTTAGAGGCGCTCGAACTGACCCGCGTGGAAGGCTACCGCAGAGGTTTGGTCGTGTTAGCAACCGGCTTAGGTAAAACCTGGCTATCTGCCTTTGATGCGGTTCAAATGGGCGCCCGTCGAATTCTTTTTGTCGCCCACCGTGAAGAAATTCTTTATCAAGCGGCTGAGACCTACTTGAGGATCAAACCGGATAGTCGCGTGGGCTTCTACATGGGCAAGCAGCGCGATCGGACAGTCGATATTCTGTGCGCCTCAGTGCAAACACTCGGCAAAGAAGTGCACCTGGAGCGATTCGATCCACGACATTTCGATTACATCGTCGTCGATGAATTCCACCATGCCGCCGCGCCTGTCTATCATCGGCTTTTGAGTTACTTCGCACCCCAATTTCTGCTGGGATTAACGGCGACGCCAGATCGGACGGACCGCTCCGATATTCTGTCTTTATGCGATGACAACCTAGTATTCGAGTATCCGTTGTTCGAAGGCGTTAAGGGACAATTCCTGGTGCCGTTTCACTACTACGGCATCTACGACGAGACCGTCGATTATACCGAGATCCCCTGGCGTAATGGGAAGTTCGATCCCAATCTGCTTGCCAATAAGCTGGCTACTTATGGACGCGCCAAACACGTGCTCAAGGTATGGAGTGAAGAGAGGCAAAGCCGGACATTGGCCTTCTGCGTTTCACGGGTTCATGCCGATTTCATGGCGGCCCAATTCGTAAAAAAGGGCATCAGAGCGGCAGCCGTTCACGGTGAATCAGAGATGTCTCGTGGCGAGGCCTTGGAGAGGTTGGAGAACGGTCAGCTCGATGTGATTTTCTCTGTCGACCTGTTCAACGAGGGTGTCGATCTGCCCGCTATCGACACGGTGCTGCTCTTGCGTCCAACGGAATCGAAGATCCTTTTCCTCCAGCAAATCGGCCGGGGCTTGCGGAAAAGCGCGTCCACTGGCAAAGACAAGCTTGTGATTCTGGATTTTGTTGGTAACCACCAGAGCTTTCTGCACAAACCGCAGGCGCTTATTGGTCAGGCGATGAATCACCGACAGTTAGCAGCGTTCGCCCGTCAAGCTGAGAAGCATCAGTTGGACCTGCCAGACGGTTGCTTTATCAATTACGATCTGGAAGTGATCGAATTCCTGAAAGGTCTTGATCATCAGGGCGCTGAAAAAGACTATCAGGCATTGAAAGATACATTTGGTCGTCGCCCAACACTCACCGAGCACTATCATTTCGGTGCCAGTATCGCTAAGACTCGCAAGTTGCATGGAAGCTGGTTTGGATTGGTTCGGGATATGGAAGATCTAACCGAGATCGAGACAGAGCTCTTGTCCCGCCACGAAACGTTTTTGTTGGAAGTTGAAACGACTGCCATGAGCAAATCATTCAAAATGATACTGCTAGGCGCGTTTCAGCAGTTAGGCGGATGGCGCAGCCCACCAAAGCTCTCGAAACTGGCCCAAGCATCATGGGAGGCATTGAAACGCCGCCCGAGGCTGTATCAAGAGATTGCTGCTTCAGTAAAAGACGCTGATGGTTCCTCGGCGCAATGGCAGCAATACTGGAAGAAGAATCCTGTCGATCATTGGACCAATAAGTCTCCAGCTGTTTTTGAGATTGAGAACGATCAATTTAAGCCAGTTATTGGACTGGAAAGTGATCAGATACCGCCTTTTGAGGAGATGGTGCAGGAGTTAATTGATTATCGCCTGGCCTCCTATGAAGCACGGCAGTCTGGCAAGCTCGAGCAGTCGTCGTCTGAAAATGTAGTCCCGATGACTCCGTCTGGAACGGAGTTGCCTTACTTCCCATCCTTGAAGATCGCTTGTGGCCACTTTAGAAGCAGTCACGCTGAAGAGCCGGAGTACAGGTCCATCGGATTGGGACATGGTCGAATAGAGCCAAACCGTCATTTCATTGCCAGAGCATCGGGTAACTCTATGAGTGGCGGAAAGCAGCCAGTTCAAGATGGCGATTATCTGTTGCTTGAGCAGATCAACCCCAACCAAGCTGGGTCGATCACAGGGAAAACTCTTGCAATAGAACGGATGGATGAGGCGGGCGACACCCAATATTTACTGCGAACAGTGCGCAAATCCCCGGTTGGAGAATATCTGCTCGAAGCCGCGAACCCAGAGTATGAAGACATCATTGTGACTCCTGAGCTTATTGCACAGTTTCGAACGTTCGCGCGCTTTTGCGAGATTATAGATCCGTTGGAAATGGCTGTAGGACAGGAGATCCCGAGAGAGGAGATTCCAGAATTATTCGGCGCGACTTTTAATCCCGGCAATTGGCAGAGCGGGCATATATTTCTGAAAGACGCGAACGCTCATATTTTGCTCGTGACGCTCAACAAACAGGGTAAAGGCGCCCAGCACCGCTACGTTGATCACTGGATTGATGAATACACTTTTCACTGGCAGAGTCAGAACTCGACCACGCCGCAAAACAAGCGTGGGCGGGAATTGATTGACCACAAAATGCTAGGGCTTTCAGTTCACCTATTTGTCCGGGAAAATAAGCTGCGAAATGGTAAAGCTGCTCCCTTCACTTATTTCGGCCCGGTTAACTATCAGAGCCATGAGGGCAGTAAGCCAATGAGCGTCATCTTCGAACTCACCACGACCGACTGAGGTCCCGTGATTGAGACTATTGGTCCTTTATTGATGCAAATTGCCTTATCAGATTGATTGGTTCTTCAAAATCGAGATGGAAGGAACGTGTTTTCATTTTGGATATGGGGACCCTCTCTATTTGTTACAGCGGTCGCTAAAACAATCGATATCATCCCGAACCGCTATAATCGGGAACAACCACATAGCCGCCTTCGATGTCGCCAAAGACATTCTGCGGATATCCGAATTGGTAAAGTGCCGCAATGTAAAGGCAGACGACAGCATCAAGCACATCCTCGTTATGCTTCAGGTCAAGTCCACGAAGTTTGGCAATGCGGTCTGGGTCGAAAAAGTGAAGAAACCTGTCCCGGATGCGCAAATCGATGACCCCGCTCTCACTCAATCCCACCAGTAACCTGGCCAGCACTACCTGCCCGTCTCTTTTATCTGCCGCTTTGCCTTTTTTGTATTTGAGTCGCTCAGGAAGTTGGAAAATCTCTATCAGCGCAGGGTGCGGGTAACACTCCAACTGCCATTTCTCTTCTTGCTGGCCTAAATGCGCAAAACCATGTTGTACGAGTTCCGCTGCGATCCGAACCCCATCGGCATCCGGGTACAAGGTAAGGTTTGAGGCGTGGCAGGAAGCATACCTGGACCCATATTCCCGACTCAGCGACCGTTCGCAGGCTCGTTGGCCATTTTCATTATTGATAATCAACGGGCCATCGATGGCGATACCGTGAAGCTGCTCCGCTGAATTCAATTCAGACAACACGGTTGCAGCAGTGAAAATCTTCTCCTTCACATCGGTAAGGGTAAGCATTGAGTCTTCAAGGCTGCCAAAGGCAATTGCTGTAGGGTTACGGGTGCTTTGCCAGGCCAAATCCACGCCTGCGAGTAAAACCATATTCATTGACCTTAAGATGGCTAATTCAATTTGATATCTTGCGGTTAAGGTTTTCTGGACTGACTTACAGAATGATAGCGATCTTCAGGAACGTTATCAGGGCTACTTTCTTTCGATGACGCGGTGAGATTTGCGTGGACTCAAATACAACCAAAATAGTCTTGTTTGCCTTAGGAGAGGCCCCCGATCATCGCGGCCGCCTGATTTGCGATATCTGGGGTATGAGTGACGGAGCCCTCGAATCCACCCACGACTATATTCAATGGCTTTTCCCTATTCCGGAAGGGAGCTCCTTCAACGACTTTGCCCCCCTGCTCACCGCCGAGGCTGCCAACTGGTTTCATCGAAATCCAGAGCTTCAGGCGCAACAGAAAAAATCATTGGATCGAATGGTTGGGTTTTTCGGGTTGAGAGCGACGGGTTCTGGATTTGATGCCGCTTCGCACCTGAATGAGCGCGATCACCTTTGGTTGAGACAGTTTGATCATAACCATCGTCGCATCAGCCGGATTATTCGGAGTCTCTACTTGTGCCACCAACCCGAATTGGCGAGGTCCTTTTGTGATGCGATGGTGCAGATCGGGCAGAGTCAGGGCGATTTGTCTGATGCTACGATCGGCTTTTGGAAAACCGCCGGGGTAGACCTATAGACCTTGGGTTTGAAAGGTCCGTGGAAGGCTTTTTCGAAGGGATGCTTCAGCAATCCGTCGTTATCAAGTCAATCTCTGGTAGTTGTCCCGCTGACTCTGCCTCCCGATACAGCACCTCACAATTATTTGCAGCCGTATCACCATTCGGTCGAACCCGGAAACGCTGTATTCCTGACACAGTGGATTGGGTTAGTAAGTAATCGCCACCATCGCTTACATCCTGTATGCCTGACGCTCTGGCAATTCCGGCGGCAGTGCGGCGGGGGTACCCAAACGCCAGGATAATGTTTTCGCCTTCAAGCTCGATTGAGTTTCCCGTGCCTCCACCGGTCGGCGGCGCCCCGGGATTGCAGGTCGAGCCTGTTTTACACGCCATGCCCACGATAGACGTTGCGGATTTTATCGCCCCATAAGCGGCTTCCATTTTGGCTTGCCTGGCATTACCTGACAGGTCGGCGAAACGTGGCAAAGCGAAGGCGCTTAACACTCCAAGGATAACAATGACGACAACCAGTTCGATCAATGTGAAGCCGGCGTTTGCTTGGCAATTTGCAGGGGGTTCAGTCAACAGATACTCCGGTGTGATGCATGACGTGATATTACGCTGACGTAACGGCCCTCAGCAAACAGAGATGGTGTAATCTGTCCAAGTGTGATCATGGATCTTTTACTTCTGGAGTCGCTTATGAGCTTGCTTACTGAGGCGCTTCCGCGCAGGGCAGCGCTGGTTATCGCACTTTGTTCAATGTTCCTATCGGCAACCACCATGGCAACAGAAGAAGCGGAATACACAGTACTGCTGAAGGAGAAGAATCTGGAGGTACGTCTTTACGAGCCGCATATTGTTGCCGAGACAGTCGTTGACAAAGAGTTTGAAGACGCGGGCAGTGAAGCGTTTGGCCGTTTGTTTGAATACATTTCCGGCAACAACCAGGCCCAGCAGGAAATCGCCATGACCGCGCCCGTTGGTCAGGTGGCCGAGAGCCAGGAAATCGCCATGACGGCCCCGGTAGGCCAGACCCAGGTGGACGGGAAATGGGCGGTCAGTTTTATGATGCCGGGCTCGTTTACGATGCAGACCACCCCGAAACCCAGCGACGATAGGATCATCATACGCCAGGTGCCAGAGCAGACGATGGCAGCCATCAAGTACTCCGGGTTTTGGAGCGAATCGAGCTATCAAAAGAACAAGTTGAAGTTGGAAAAATGGATCAACCAAAAGGGATTTACTATTCAGGGCCAGCCAGTCTGGGCGCGGTATAACGCACCGTTCATGCCATGGTTTTTGAGGCGAAATGAAGTGTTGATCCCAATAGACCATTCGCAGTGATAGCGCGTATCAGGTTACTCACCTAGGCATCACAATCATCACAGGAAGTTTATTCATGCAAAACGTGCGCGTCGCCATTGTTGGCGCCGGCCTGGCGGGTTTATACGCCGCTTATTTACTTGAGAAAAAAGGCATCAA
>Ga0307966_1003784_pt1 | contig 11313 bp, 8 predicted proteins | sample OrgLakmetagen646_FD_203141 | JGI IMG/M metagenome (GOLD analysis project Ga0307966, IMG submission 203141) | Saline water microbial communities from Organic Lake, Antarctica - #646 | ecosystem: Environmental > Aquatic > Non-marine Saline and Alkaline > Saline | place: Antarctica: Organic Lake... | reverse complement strand
CACACACACACACACACACACACACACACACACACACATCCATGCGCCGCCCAATGCACACAATAATTTGCACGCTATACAGGCACACCTTATTATGTACATTGCATCATTCCTGTTGCAGCTAAGCAAGGTGCCTCAAAAACTCCCTGTCAGCTTGGGATGCAAGTACTCTCCTCACTTATATTTCCTGATTGCTAACCGCTCCTGTAGGGAGTTTACTTCCAATACTGATAACTGGTTCACAAGTAAGGGCAAACCTGTCCCAAGCCTAGATGACGTGCTTAAGCAAGCAAAAGGGGTCCGCCTCCTTGAGGAGCAGCGTGCCTACATGCGACAGTACCGAGAGGACAAGCGGAATGACAGCAAGGTGAGTGGTAGCCTGTGTGTGTGTGATCCAGTCTGTAATAGTTCCTTGCAAGCACCTCTTAGACAAATGAGTAAATAGCTGTAGGTCGGGGGGAATGTCTAGGAGGGGGATACTCTGGGGACATCTAGAGCGGATATAACTTCAAAATTGCAGATGCCGTAAAGCATGAATAATTGGGCGCAACGTGGACTTGTACGTTACGGACCATTTTTGTTACATTACGGCGTACAACCACACTGAACCCCGTATTTTCCTGTAACTACATTAAAATACAATACGGTGTACGGTACAGTGCCAAGTTGACGCAGCCGCTGCAAAAATGGCCTCAGAAAGGCCTCTCTACCCCAAATTCTCCCCCCCATTTTCACCTCCAGCATGTTCCTCTCAGGTGCTGACGCCAAGTAATGCTTCCCTGAACGACCCCGAGGCTTGGTTGGGGCTGCATCAGCTGGGGGAGGGCCCGGCAGTGGTTTGCATGGAAAATAGAAGTCGGACGCAGTACTTGATTCCAGGTTAATAATTTGTGTCTTATTCATAAACAATTGTAGCAGAAAGAAAACAAATGTTTGGGGCCGAAATTGGGGCCGAAATTGGAGCAAACGGCCAAATTACGGCCAAAATCATAAGGTATGGTGGCACCGTTTTGTCTGATCGGACTACGTTTATTTTACCTTACCGTAGCTAAACCGTAATACACAACGTTTTATGGTATGACACCGTAATTACGGTCCACAGAGGCGAAGTACGGCATCTCTTGACAAGCCTGAAAAAGTGCCTCTTAAATACAAGTTGAACCAACTTATGCCTGTGAGGGCTTATGTTTTCATGCCGGAAATGTTTTTGTTTGAGAGTTGAGCCTTTTTGTATACTTCATTACACACATGCTCAGACTGTGCCTCATAAAAAACCCAAGTGAGGATCCTGTCCCGAGAGGGAAATTCTCACAGGCGGCACTTAGAGCTCATTTTTTATCAGGAGGTTAAGTCATTGTTTAGAGTGTGGGGGAGTCCTATTTGTTTCCCCTCTTCACCTACTGCTTGTATGTTCAAAAAGTGGTGAGGCATTGGTGTTGAAGACAAACACCCCACAGCAGCGTCGTGCAATCAGGCAGCAAAAATGAGGAAAGCCACTTGCTTCACTGTTCCTAGCTGCCAGAGTTCTTGATAGCTCACTACTTTGCACCATCATTACTTGTGTGTGTCTGTGTGTGTGTGTGTGTGTGTGTGTGTGTGTGTGTGTGTGTGTGTGTGTGTGTTTGTGTGAGCGTGTGAGTGTGCGTGTGAGTGTGAGTGTGAGTGAGCGTGCGTGTGCGTGTGGGTGTGCGTGTGCGTGTGTGTGTGTGTGTGCACGTGTGTGTGTGTGTGTGTGTTTGTGTGTGTGTGTGTGTATGTGCAAGCGAACTATGCAAATGAAACCTGCAAATATAACTGATGCATATTTTGCAGTGTGGGTATGCTGATGCGTAAGTATGTGTGTTTGTGTTTTCATGTGGGTGTTATCAATTTTTGCTTAACATGACAAGTTTGTAGCAATCCAGGGAGGGTGGCCAGCTGTCAGTCGTTGCTTACAGGAGGCAAGCTTGGAGAGGGCTCATGGAGGAGAGAAATGCAAGCAAGTGTGAAGCTTGGTTGTACCTGTCGCATAGACACATAGGCACGCATCCTAACGAGTACGCACCGCTGTAAAACGTCTCGGTCGGGCCTCGTCCTCTGCGTCTCCATAAACCCACGCACAAACCTGGAAGCAACGGAGTAGAATAGCAAGGCCGGATTTGTCTGGCTGCGCAGGAGGGTGTAATCGCTGTAACAGGAAGTTGCCCTGTTCCAGGGACGCATATGTTTCTGTCAGACCATTGTCGGATTGTCGGAAGCCAGGTTCTCCCCGGTTTGGCGGGGCGCAATAAGGCATGCACTTGAGCTTTGACGCTGCTACAAGACACACGCAGGTTCCCAGATAGGCTACATAGGAGTGCGGAAAGGGCGTTCCCCCGGGAAGAAAATCCATAGAAACCTACTTGTTCAGGTCCTCCCAGAAATGACGGTCTCTGCTTCGCTTGTGCTCGGACCTGCCCATGCTTGCAAGCAGGAGGCGTCCTCTCGCTCTTGGGCAGACCCCTTATTTATTTTTCCTCTTGATTTAATCCTCATCAATCTCAAATTTGTGTATTTCTTTTGCACGGTTCAGATCATTGCAGCTGGAAAAACGGCTGTCGCCCTCAAATGGGAAAATTTGTTTAGTAGTAGGGCTTACCTCCCGTTTGGGTTGGCGTCCTCACTTGTAAGAAAAGAAGAAAAGTTACACGGATTGCATTATGCTTCTAGGGCATAACGGTTGTTCCCTCAGATACATGTAAATGCTTGCTTCTTATTGCCTGGCTCGCCATACTATAATGCAGGGATGGGTCATACGGCGTAGGCGTATTATACGTCGTATCGTATTTATCACGTATATATCCGTATTTTTCGAATTACTCCGTATAATACGATTTTGGGCACTTAACGAATTTTGCAGCCACAAGCACCCCAGAAGCACTCCCAGCCCCCCCAGAAGCACTCCCAGGCCCTCTAGAGCCCCCCAGAGGAACTCCCAGCCCCTCAGAACGTAGCATGATCACTTGCTTATTGCTACCACAACCCAGAAGGTGGTGCCTGTAGCGTAGATGAATTGTGCAACAGCTGCATCCACACAAGCCTTGGTCACTGCCCTCTTGCTGCAGGTGTCCAATGACTGTGTAGATGCTGCTGCTGATGTGCTTGCTGTAGTCCTGTGCAGGTGCCTCTCTTTTCCTGCATGCTCCTCCCTCTGAGCGCTAGCGTCGGCAATTTCTCCCATGCGAGCGCTGCGACTACGCCCTGAGGATTCCTGCCGGGTCAGCTTTGCATGCTGCTACACCTACGCTGGGATTCTGCCTCATGAAGTGCTCGCGGATGCGGGGGGCACCGCTGCTGACATCTCGGAATTCTGGCATCTGGCATCGGTATCTGGCATCTCGTAAATCTGCCCCTTCTGTCCCATAACAACAACACGATGCCACTCAGGGTCTTTACATTATAATGTTCTGGAGGCTGGTGGACAATTCGTGGTGGTTGGAGGGTGGTTGGTGCAAGCCCAGGGTACCCCCCAAAATAGCATAAATACGTTTTCGTATTATACGCGTATTGCGTATAAATAGCGTATAATACCGTATAGGACGTCTCAGAAGTCCGTATGACCCATCCCTGGTTTTTAGTGTTTTGCTTTGTCAAGGGGTGACACACAATTCAAAGGCATGGAAGTTTGAAAGGGATGCTAAGAAGAAAAGGAGGCCCAGGCTTTTTTTCTCAGCACACACCTGGGAACATGTCCACACCATCCACCATTATAGTTCCCAACACAGATTTCTAATATTTGCAGCTGCCTACCTTAAGGTGGTGCAGTCACAGCACTGGACACGTTCAAATGTACTACAACAATACAAATGTTTTAGTTATAGTATTACGAGCGTTAGTAGTTCACAGTACGAAACTACCTTTGCAATGATAACTCGTTGAGCTGGTCTCGCTCAGCTTTAAACTCGGGCTCCCAAAACTTCACCCTCCTGCGCATCAGCAGCAAGGACAGCAGTGTCAAGTTTGACTGTGTCATGTGAATTTGTCTGCACCTAAAAAGGAATACCTGCAATGATGCTTATAGCATGCAGTAAACAAATCCATACATTTCATGCACCCAAACGTATACAGTTGGTAACGTTTTAACAACCCTTTAGGTGTATGGGAAGGTTTGACTTATTGTGTACTTGGCTGCAATTACATGGTGTAAGAGCCGCAGTAGAATCACCACGGTTTAAAAAGGCCGTACAAAATATACGCTTACACTTACCTTCTTCTCCTGGCCCACCATGTTCTCAATTCACGAGCTCATACCGAGGCACACACGCATGCACACAACCACGCACTTGTATATTCACACACACACGCACCCTGGCTTCTCCTCCTCTCCTTCTTCTGCATCCTCGTCTTCTGAGCTGACAGACTCAGGCCGTGCAGTGTGCACTGTTGCTGCAATGTCCTTTGCTATGCCATGCAGGTGGGTGCGCAGCACTTCAGGGTCTGCCTGCATGCACAGATGGGTGTGTTTGCAAGCCATGGTGACAGGCTAGGTGTATGGTTGCAAAAAAGTCTTTTGCTATGCCATGCAGGTGGGTGCGCAGCATATGAGGGCCTGCCTGCGTGCAGATGCAAGCATTTGCAAGTTGCGTTGTTGCAGGAATACCCTGAGTAGGCAAATGCTAGCGCTCTAGGGTGTCCCTTGCGCACGTTTAAATGGCAGTTACAGGAGGCAGCACATCATGGTGGGCAAAGATACGCCATTGCTGAAATAACTACATAAACAGAAAAGGTTGCACTCACACGTGTGTGTATGTGTGTATGTGTGTGTGATGTGTGTGTATGTGAACTTGAGGGAGGTGTGCACGAATAAGCACAGCAATTGATAAGCTACAACATTTGAATGAACACGCATGCTGACACAGCCAAAGCTGTGTGCCACATATTGCATCTTACGAGGTGTCTATTTTCCTGGTAAGCATCCAATTGGCTCTCCCAGTACGAGAACTCCAGAACAGGATGCACAATGGAGCGGTGGGGAGGGGATCCCAAAAACTCTGCGATGGAGCTGACCAAGTCTGCAGTGCATGATTGCATTGAAAGTGTGCACGATTGTGTGTTTATGTGACATGATTGTGCGTGCATGGATGCGCTCAAGGTGTGCACAAAGGTGTGTGCATTTGTGGATATAGCTGTGCGTGTCTGCAATGAGTGAATGCATCAGGGATGTGCACAATAGTATGTGCCTGTGTGCATATAGCTGTGGGCACACAACAATCCAGCGTGTGTGGGCGCGCATGTGCGTATTTTTGTATGTGTGTGTTAATGTGTTTGTTTAAGGAGTGTGTGTGTCTTGCAGTTGCAGGTGTTGGTGTGTATGGCTGTGCCCACATATGCTTACATTTAAAAAAATGTGTGCTAGAGTGGGGTTTTTAAGTTCTTTATTTACAAATAAGGCACACTGTTATTTGTGTGTGTGTGGTCCCTTGTGGATGCAAATTGCATGAAGAGATGAATCAGTACAGTTGTGGATGGGCAGGCGTCAAACAGTTCAGTAAGTTTTCTCGAATGCAAAAGTAGCTCCCTTTCCATGCGCAATTTTTTACCGATCAGCTGCGTGAAGAATTTGGAGTGCATGTTGCCGTACTCCTGCAGTGTCCGTTTGATCTGGTCGCCTTGAAGGCCCAGCTCCAGCCGAACCTTGCCCTGCGCGAGTTAATCATTGCAAGCGCCAAAAAACTCAGCACTGGCTGTATACGTACATAAAAATGCATGTGCGCGTTTGTGTCTGTGTACATGCGTGTGAGGACTTGTACCATGCAACTCCATTCAAATGACGCACAAGGCTTTAGTACAGCTCCGAAAATCCACGCCTGCTGTACTGACTAGTTGTGCACACAACAGTGAACTAGGCTCACCTGTTGGCACACAAGGATTGCAGCCACCGCCTTGTGAAGGTGCACAGCTTGCTGGAACGGCGGCGGCGTAAGAAGCAGCCGACGCATCCATGCTCGACAGGTGGATGGAGCCTGGGGATCGAGGGTGGCATCCTGCAAGTGTATCCATTCATGTAAAGTGTGAAGCGTGTCATTCATGTGTATCATGTAAAGTGTGAAGCGTGTTCATGTAAAGCGTGAAAGTATCTTGTAAAGTGTGAAGCGTGTCATTCAAGTGTATCCATTCATGTAAAGCGTGAAGCGTGTCATTGCGGGCTACAAAGTCGTACTGAGGCCTGGGGCAGAACACAGACAAACAGATGAATACGTGTCATTTTTGACAAAGGATTGCCTACCAGGGTAGGTAGTTGCGTGATGATTCATTTGTGTGACCCAAGTTGTGGACGCACCAGCAAGCTAGGAGATCCGAGGGCATGGGTGCTCAGCCCTAGCTGCATAATGGTAGACATGTAGTGGGGCCTCGGGCGGTTTCCCTTTTCAATCTTGGCCTAGGGGACAAGTTGGGCACAGACACAACGTGAATATGCAGATGGACACAACGTGAGTACGACAAGCAAGGGTTTCAGAGCCTCAAGGGCGTGCCTTTTTTAATGCCTTTATAAATGCCTTTTTAATTGGTGGTGCTTTACCAACGAGGGGCAGAGCCTCTAGGTGTTGACCAGTTACAGCAACCAGCTACAACACTGGCATTTAATGGTTGCGAAAAACATCCGGCCACAATACTTAACTCACTAGCTGCATGGAATCAGAAGACTGCCCGCTGATACCCTGGTCGTTGCCTTTTACATGCCAGTTTGCATGAAGCCAGCCACGCATGCATCATACATCATACATCGTACACACCTCTTTGATGTCAACGTCTTGGTTTTTGTAGATGCGCACACGGACCTGCAGGCACGAGCAAGTCGAGCATGAAGCATTGCACTGAAGATTCAGCTTTTTAAGCAGAGGACTGCTCAGAATTGAGCAATTGTTTTTGTGCTGGAGTGAGCCACTCAGTTGATTGTGTTGGAAGTACTTACGCACATGAATATAAACCCATTCCAGGAAGTAAATGCTGAGTTGCTAATACCTACTGATGGAACCATGTTTATTCAGAGCAACTGTGCTGTGCTGTGTAATGCCGAGGGGGTGTTCTCCAGTGGCACATGATGCATACAAATGCCATTTTTAGGTCAAACGCACCTCGTTTATGAAGGCCTGGTAAGGGTCATTCCCGGAAAAGGTTGCCTTCAGGGGCGCGGACTGCGTGGTGGGGCTGACTTCCCTGTCAATGCGCTTGAGCAGGGTGGACAGCAGTTTTTTCCCCTGCAGACATGGGATAACAATGGGATAACAACATATAAATCGCAAGCCACAAATCAGGACAACTACACTTGTAAGCTCAAAAGTGTGTGGAGAGCGGGCTGCTTCGTAATTGCAAGGGGACGTCCAGGAGATGGTGCTCAATCATAGCAAGCTCGCCTCAGCAAATTGCATTAGTCCATAATGGTGTCGCAACGAGGAACAGGAATGCAAAGAGTCATGCCAGCATTGTTTGAAAGCATGCATAAATGCTAACAGCATGTACAAAAGTTGGTCACCTATATCGATTTTCATTATCACACTCACTTCTGGGGCGTCGAAGCTGCTGTGCACCAGAATGGGGGGCGCAATGCCTTGAGCATTAATTTGAGACATCAGGCCTTCCTGTGTAAGCAGTTTGCAAGAAATACAGGGGTTGGCACAAGACAACATCAATGACCTGGCCTTGAGATACAAAGATGAGGCGTGCAGGCAGAGTCCTCCTGCTCTGCACTCTATCACACTGCAAATGCAAAAACTTGTTAGTGACCCAACCATCTTGAAAAGCAGTGAATAATTCTAGACCTTGAATAGCAACCTACCATCTGCAGCCCGTCCATTTTTGTCACTGTGTTTGTTTCCTGGCGCAGCGAAAACAGTGTGCAGCCGTTCTTGCCATAAGCAATTCCTGTGAAGCAACGAGGCAATGGCAGAAGAACAGCGCCTGATCAGTCAACCCATTTAAGTAGAAGATACACCCGTAAAAAGGGAAACAGAGGTAATGCTGCTGTGGCTAGCAACTTTGGGTTGTGCTTGTGAGCCAGCATGAAACAATTGGGATAACAAAACCCACAAGTCCACCGCTAGTTATTGATGCCAAGGACAAACACGTCCAGAGAGTGAGCATGCAGCATCTTAGGACGCACATCCGAACAGTTTTTATCAGCCTAAGGAGAGAATGGATAAGCAGGAATTGCACACAGTTTTTTGATTACAACTTTTTTTGTGACGAGGCATCGTACATTGACTGGAACATTGACTAGAGCTGCTTGCTTTACCTAGCTGAGGGGCTGGGGATGCAGCTACGCCTTGCCGCCTGCCAATTGTGGATTCGAGGTAGATTGGGGATGCAGGGGTGGAAATGAATGCCTCCCTCCTCTCTGGCACTTTCTTTGCCTTTGTCGGGTCGCTGACCTGCTCCAGCACTACCTGCACGTCACACCAAATCGCTGCTCGTCTTTCCTTTTTTCCTTCATTCATTAAGAGAGAGTGGTGTCCACCGACTGAGAGAGTAGCTTTCTTATATTTCCTAAGATCAAGGACAACGTCTGCAAACTTTCACTGGTCACAGAGGCTGTGCTTGTAAAGTCTTTCTGCTAACAGCTGCAAGGACCTCAATACGAATGATGCTCAATTGCTTCTGATTTACGCAAAACTTTCGTATGCACATGCTTCAACATATGACTGTGCAGGAATGTGCGTGGATGAGCTTGTGCGCGTATTTGTGCGTACGCTTATTTGCACATCTAAGCGCTATTTGTATGTTGACGCGCTCACACCAGGTACGTTCTATCCTTTAGACCCTGTGTGTAACTTTTCACTGCCCTTGTGCTCACCACAGAAAAGCCCTTTTGGTTAAACTCTGGAATGGCGGCGGCCAGGTTTTGCTGCAAAGCACAAAAAGTTGCAAAGCGTGAAAAATTGCACAGTGAAATAGAATGCTGGTGATTTGTGGCATCAGTCACTAAGAGCATCAGGAACTGCTTAAAAAATGGAAAGAATGACACAAGACGCCCTCTACACCAGAGGAAGCTGCAACCCCAGGAACAGGGCCGCATACAATTCCCCCCCACAATGAGCTAATCATTTTTTACCCACGTCAATTTCTTGCAGCAGTATTCTAATTACCTCGGGAAAGCCAGCCAGGGGAACCTTTTTGCCTGTTTGACATGCGGAAAACAGAGAGACATTTGAGTTTCTTTTGCCACCCGTTATAAGTTTACGTGTGTGTTTATATAATATGTGCGTATATATGTGTGTGTATGTGTGTTCATGTAAGTGTATGTGTGCAGTCAAGGAGCATTAGCGCATGCCTTTCCTTACTTAGCAGACGGACATTTTTTGTTCGAGCTCGAGCATTTCACAGCAGAACAGGTTGCAATGCACATGTAACCTCACCCGGGGACTTCCAGTTGATTCCCAGAACATTCACGCCCACCATGGCATCAATGCCGATCATCTCGTAGAATTTGCCAACCTGCAGGCAAGCATTATCGCAGGAAAAGATTGCTTTGAGAATAACAAGGCTAAGGCTGAGAGAGGCATGAGGGGCAGACAGCCATGAGCGGGAAGGTAATAATGGGGGTGGCCTCTTTGTGTTTTTGCCATCACTCAATGGTCCAACACTGCAGTTCTAAGTGTTATGGAGCAACAATCAACACGTGGAAACCTAACGCCAGGCTTGCACCTGGTTTATGATGATGCACTTTGGATATTTGTACTTCAATCTTATGACGAAGCCGTGCATCTGCGGGCTTGGCAAGTTCCGCGCCCTGCACGTGTGTGTGTGTGTGTGTGTGTGTGTGTGTGTGTGTGTGTGTGTGTGTGTATGTGTGTGTGTGTGTGTGCGTGTGTGTGCGTGCGTGAGTGTGTGTGCGTGTGCGCGTGCGAGAGCAAGCATGTAAGAGGGACCATTTCAACGCTTAACAGTAAACGAGTAAACGCGGTAAATACAAGACGGCTAGCAGAACGAGGCACATCTGTGTACGGTACATTGCATGCAGACACGGAACCTACTTGATGACGTCTGGGTCGAGGCCAGTCGGCACACGGAAGTCAAGCAGCTCTCCCATGTCAGCCATCAGCGAAGGCCTGTCACAGCAAAGCACCTTGTACTGTTATTTTCAACAGAATTTTGAGACAAACCAGGCTTGCCAGTGAGGAAGTTCAGTAGTTCACTGTAACCTGCTGCTTTCTCGCCTGTGGCAGCACAGCATCAGGGTTTTCCCTGTGCCATGCATGAATCTGAATAAGTCTTGGCCTACTCACTTGACCCTCTCCAGGACCTGCTTCCAATAAAGAGCGTCGTCCTCCTCGTGCAGGCGGGCCTTGCTCGCTTCTGCAACAACTGCGCATGCAAGATGAAGCAAAGATAATAGTGTTTTCACCACCTATTTCAGAACACGTGCCCATGTCATGCATCCAAATAGGCTTGCCCCCCTCCAAACTTTGCCTCAGCCATGCTTACCCGCCCTATGTCTTGTGCCTGCATGCCTACACTGCGTGCCCAAGAGGAGGCCCTTCCTTGAACTAGGCAACAGACGAGCGGACAGACGAGCGGACCCGCCTGCCCTAAACAACATGTCCATTATGGCGGTTCGCAATATTATTGCAAAGCAAAAGTGGACAAGTGAAATATTATTTTAGTTGCAAGACAGGATGAAAAATTTGAAGTTCGAGGCAAGTTAGTAGTATGATCATGGTTTTTGATTTTTGGAGCATGTTTTTCCAATATTCACATTTCTTTCCAATTTGAAATTGTCAGCCCGTATGGACTCGTCTGGCACTTTTAAGCGCAAGCCAAAATCCACAATACATTAAAAAGGCTGATAATTCGAGGTACAGTCTGAGGTCACAGCCTTTCTTTTCAGAATTTATATAGCTAGCTTGATTCGGTGGAGATCCTCCCTGTGACACCACCTTGCAAGTTGTTTCACATACTTCATTCACAGGATTCTGTGCAATGTGTGCAAAAAATGATCATTTATTAGCAGTTCCGTACTGCGCTTGGTTGTTTTGCGAGTAATTAAATAATTATTGAGGCCCCTCGCAATAAGTCAAGCCGAAAATAAATAAAGTTTTTCCGGACCTCGCAATACTTAGACTTTTTAATGCGGTAATTTCTGGGTCTCCCCAATGGAACCCCGTCGCCTTAAGGGGCAAGCATCACCATTTGACCTAGGTTGCACCAAACGGAAGCGCACAGAGGACGATGGTCCAGCTCATCATCCGCCTCAGGCCTGATGTGCAACAGGCAGTAGCAGCCAGGGATGCAGCCATTGCAGCCAGCATTGCATCCCGCCCTGCCCCAGTTAAGAGGCCCGTGGGGAGGCCCAAGGTG
>Ga0307966_1003778_pt1 | contig 11324 bp, 13 predicted proteins | sample OrgLakmetagen646_FD_203141 | JGI IMG/M metagenome (GOLD analysis project Ga0307966, IMG submission 203141) | Saline water microbial communities from Organic Lake, Antarctica - #646 | ecosystem: Environmental > Aquatic > Non-marine Saline and Alkaline > Saline | place: Antarctica: Organic Lake... | reverse complement strand
CGTCTCCCCCCCTTTTTCGTGTGTTTGGCGTCTCCTTCCATCCTCCTGGTTTTCTTCTGCGTCTTCTGTCCTGCGCTCCATCACCTCTGTACTCTACTTGGGTTTTTTTTCTTTTTCCTGGTTTCCTTTCTTTGGTTCTGGGTCTCCTTGAGCAGCTTCCTTTTGCTTTCTCCTCTGCTTGAGCCCTCTCTCCTCTTTTTTTTGTTGTCTGTCAGGTCCCTGCTGGGGGCCGTAGCTGTAACACCACCCCAAAAAAAAGAATTTATGTTACTCATCTGCTGTGTGAAGGGGTTGGTACTATTGTCTTGTGGGATGGAGGAGGTAGTTGGCTGTGTAAGAAGCGTCTGTGTTCAACAAGCAAGTTGCAGGGTGATTGTGGCAAGCGGTATGTGAGCGTGTTATGTGTTTGTTTGGTTGGCTGTTCTGTTGAGAGAAACGAGTTTGGCGTGTTGAGGAGATGTTGCTTGATTTCTGTCTGGCTGCGTTTTCTCTTTTTAGAGGGGTATGTGGGAAAGTAGATTGTGTCTGCCGCGCACGTTTTGCCGGCTGGTTTTGTGGGGGAGCGGCAAGCTGGGTAGTAGGTGCGAGTTCATTCAGGCATTTCATTGCTGCACTTTTTGGCGGGTTGAGGGATGGTTTAAATATTGAGCCTATAGAGTCGTGGCCTTTTGTTTGTTGGTTAGTAGCGATGAGCGCTTGAGAGGGCCCAGTGTGGGGAAAAAAATTACGCAGGCAGTGAAAAACCACTCCCCACAATAATTAAGGAAAAGGAGCCAACTTGGTATCAGGTAATGTAGAACTCCTTCACTAAATGTTGACATATGATGAACCTGAAGCAAGTGATATTACAAGACATTGGCCTATAGCAGACTTAAGAGGGAAAATCCAACTGGGAACGGTCAGCTTAGGCGCATTTGGCGTCGCTTGTTCAATCAATTAGAGTTCCCGAGTACCCTCCGTGCCGCATTAGGAGGGGCTGATGTCAACCTGTGCAGAAACAGTGTCGGACAAGCAGCGAGGCAACAGTTTGTCGCGTTCAACTCGAGCGCTATTTTAATTACTGCGCACACACAGCAGGAAGGATAATTGGTACCCAATGACACGGCAGTAATTGATGCGCAGCAGCTAGGGCGTGTGCTGCAGCTAGGGCGTGTGCTGCAGCTAGGGCGTGTGCTGCAGCTAGGGCGTGCGCTGCAGCTAGGGCATAGGGCATGTCACAAGTCCCCGACCGCTGTAGCCAGGGTTTAGGTAAGGCCTGACCAGTTCTTCTAGTCCTTCACAGCGACGACATATTCAAGCATTATTGAAAGAGCAGTGCTTCTCCTTTCAATAGTATTTCTGCCTTATGTAGTCCTGAAGCAAGTGACATACCTATTCTTATGTGAACCGCTATCTATTCTCCAGTGGCAAGGCCTGGTCGGACTGGAACCAAGCCAAGGCAGGTTGTTGTGCATGACTAGGGTTGGCCAGAACCATTTATATACGGTGTACATACGGCATTTTTGGCTTGGAAATCACCAAATATACGGTGTATATATACGTATATATACGATTCTGACCAACCCTACATGTAGACGTTTGGATGTGGGTATGTGCACGGTGATGTAGCAATGTAGATAGGGTTGGCCAGAACCATATATATACGGTGTACATACGGTATTTTTGGCTTGGAAATCATCAGATATACGGTGTATAAATACGTATATCTACGGTTATGGTCAACCCTATGCATGACCCATGCTGTTCGAACTGTGGGTGACAGAGACCTATACATGCAGATCATAAATTAGCTCATTTCTCAACAGGCACGGTCGACACCTGCCCTTCTGCTGCTCTGCCCGCCCCCGCTGGGTCACGGTGCGTGTCACCGCTGACACGCCATCCACAAACTTGGTGCGGTAGATGACATTGGCATTGTTGAACATGCCCTCCTGCATGTGCAGTCACAGTGAACGTCCTGTAAATTGTAAATTGGATACCACTTCCTTGGATGATTTTCGTACACACTGTTACATACTGGGGAAAACAGTGGAAGAGACAGGACGGCGTTGTTGCGTGTGTACACGTCCCTTGTAAAAGGGAGTAAAACTAACTGAATGTTAGTCCAACGATGACCGGTGAAGCTGGTTTGACTCCAGAAGGCAGTTGCTAAAACAAGTTGTATACACCACCCTACTGCCTTAGCCGTTGGTTAATTATGGTACTATAGTACGCTGCGCATTTTGTAACATTGGCATTGTAAAAAGAGCAGGCCAGGAGGGACTTAACAGGGACCACCTCGGATCACAAGATCACCCAAAATGTCCAACACACTTATGCCTTCAGGTATCGTGGGCTGTTGCTTGGTCCTACACACTTTAGCCTTCACTTGTTCCTACACACTTTAGCCTTCACTTGTTCCTACACACTTTAGCCTTCACTTGTTCCTACACACTTTAGCCTTCACTTGGTCCTACACACTTTAGCCTTCACTTGGTCCTACACACCTTAGCCTTCACTTGTTCCTACACACTTAAGCCTTCACTTGTTCCTACACACTTTAGCCTTCAGGGATGGTGGGCTGTTGCTTGTATTATATGCAGGCATGGGCTTAAAAACAGGTTACTTCATGAAAATCTGCTTTTGCATAAGGCCAGGAACACGATCTGACTTGGGCAAGATCACCGTTTCAGCTGATACAAGGCCTTGGTGCAAGATCACCGTTTCAGCTGATACAAGCCCTTGGTGCAAGATCACCGTTTCAACTGAATCAAGGCCTTGGTGCAAGATCACCGTTTCAGCTGATACAAGGCCTTGGAGCAAGATCACCGTTTCAGCTGAATCAAGACCTTTGCGTTGTAGCAGGTAGGGGGTCAGGGTCCTTAAGCCGTTCCAGCTGAGTCAGGACCAGCGCAATACACACATAAACACACACACACACACTTGAGTCGTAGCTGAGTTAGGGCCACAAGTTCAGAGCAGGTCAGGCAAATTGTGTGCAAGCCGCTTCAGCTGACTCAAGACCTTTGTAATATAGCCGATCAGGGGCATTGGGCATGAGTCGTAGCTGGGTCAGGACCCGCACGGGGTAGATAATTATTTATTGTGTTGTAGCAGATCAGGGACTTTGTTGCATGGGTCGTAGCTGAGTCAGGACCAGCGCGATACACACACAGGCACTCACACACACAAGTCGTAGCTGAGTTAGGACCAGCGCAATACACACACACATACACTCACACACACACACACACACACACACACGAGTCATAGCTGAGTTAGGACCAGCGCAATACACACATACACTCACACACACACACGAGTCGTAGCTGAGTTAGGACCAGCGCGGCGTAGATCCACCTCATTGATATCAAGTTATGTGGGGACACTAGACCTCAGAACCAGATGAGCGCTGTGCAGGAACAACGGTTCTAGGTCAAGCCTGCAACCCTCCTGAACCCTATTGATTTTTCGCTTTCTTTTGGTGGAGGAGTCTTTCAGTACCCGGTACCAAAGTGGCTCAATTGTTCTTAATTAATGTGGGGACTGGTTTTTCACTGCCTGCTTGTTTTGTTTTCTTCCAGGACCAGCGCGGCGTAAGCGATTGTTTGCCAACATAAGAGGTTTGAGGGTGTTAATCCTTTGGTACAATGATCTACCTCCAGTGAAAAGATTTTTTATAACTAGGGTTGGCCAGAACCGTACATGTACACCGTATATGGCAGTATATATGGTAGTTTCCCTGCTGACAATACCGTATATACGCCGTAAACACGCATGCATGTATGATTTTGGCCTAACCTACTTAACAAACACTACAACGCACCCACTTCCCTTCCTCCAAAGCCATATACTCATAACTAAGAATTTTCCCAACCATTCCTCCCTCCAAGGTCAGTTTCGAAACCACTAGCCCACTGCCCGCCCTCAAAAACCCACCCACTGCCCTCCTCCTAAAACCATGCTCCAAATCGATCCACCCACCCACCCACCTTGAGGGACACCACAATGAACTGGGACTGCGGAAAGTGAGACTTGATCATGTTCCCGATATTCTGGGTGTGGTTGAGGTCCAGAGCTGCATCGACCTCATCTAAGATATACAAGGGTGCAGGCTGGAACCTGTGTGTGCATTTGTGTGTGTGTGTGTGCGTGTGTGTGTGTGTGCAATTGTTGTTGTTTGTGGACAGTTCCTATGACAGGACATTTGGGAGACAGGGAGAAGGAGGAGCCTGACACTCAGGAAGCAATAACAGCCTGGCACTCAGGGAGTAATAACAGCCTGGCATTTAGGGAGCAATAGCATTTCAGTGCTTTCCGGTACGGATTGTTCAAGAAGCAAACGCCTTACTGATTTGATGTCACCCAATATCAGGTGATCAGGTGACAGCATACACGGGCAGAACATTACACACATTAGCAGATCATATACGAGCAAAACATTACACACAGCATCACGTGACAGCATACACACAGCATCAGGTGACAGCATACACACAGCATCAGGTGACAGGAAACACACATTATCAGGTGACAGCATACACACAGCATCAGGTGACAGCATACACACAGCATACACACAGCATCAGGTGACAGCATACACAGCATACACACAGCAATACGTGACAGCATACACACAGCATCAGGTGACAGCATACACACAGCATCAGGTGACAGGAAACACACATTATCAGGTGACAGCATACACATATTATCAGGTGACAGGAAACACAGGTTATCAGGTGACAGCATACACATATTATCAGGTCACAGGAAACACACGTTATCAGGTGACAGCATACACACAGCATCACGTGACAACAAATACACATTATCAGGTGACAGCATACACACAGCATCAGGTGAGCATACACAAGCATAACATTACAAAATATCAGGTGACAGCATACACGAGCATAACAACACAGCATACACACAGCATCAGTGACAGCATATACACAGCATCAGGTGACAGCATACACGAGCATAACATTACACATTATCAGGTGACAGCATACACAAGCAGAACGGGGTTAGGATACCTCTCCCCCTCCCAACACTCATACGCACAAAACCACACATGTGCAACCACAGTATGTTTGTAGCCACCGGTTTGCAGCCAGCCACCAGATTGCACCGAATCATAATCGTCTCCTTTTTCTTATTTATGTGGGGAGTGGTTTTCACTGCCTGTGCAGTTTTTCTTTTTCATGATCGTTTTTTGTAAGCTCACTACGCACCTGCACAGGGCCAAGAGCAGAGACAGGGCCAAAAGAGATCGCTGCCCTCCACTGAGCTCCGTCAAGGACTCCTTCCACACCTCCCCAAACGCAACTTTTACCTCCAAACCTGCAATATGGCAAGGAGGACGTGTGCGTGTGTGTGTGTGTGTCGATGTACGTGTTGGCGCGTCAAAAAAAGCGATTGGTTTCTGAATAGGAAAAAATAGATAATGCGTAACCATTGAGCCGAATGAGGGGTTTCACACTTTTTCTGTGGTGGATATCTGCCTGCCTGTTAAATGCTGGTAGCAGGGCCTCTTTTCTGCATGTTTTAATAAGCAGCCCCTTTATACCAAAGCATACCTATTACTCTGCCCCTTTATACCGAAGCATACCTATTACTCTGCACCTATAACTCTGCACTTGCTTATACCCATTGCTCTGCACTTGCGTACGACTAAGTGCATAAGACTAATTGTTAAGACAATCTTATGCATGTACAAAAGGAGCAGATGCACACAGGCAGCACCAGAAGTGCGTCGTAGTCCTCCCTGACTCACAAGCGCACTTTCACACAAACACACACACACACACACGCACACACACATAGACACACACAGTCAATGCTGACCTTCTAGGAAGGTCTGGTTTTCAGGAGGCACTAGCTTTGCATGGGCTCCAGGCAGCAGCGTGGTGAAGATGGAGCTGAAGAATCCGTTGACCTGCAGGAACGACAGGGCAACGACAGAAATGAACGAGGTTTTGGAAAAACTGTGGAGAAGATGTAGCTGGAGAATCCGTTGACGTGCATGAACGACAGGGCGACGGCAAGAATGAACGCAGTACACATAGGGGTTATGGCCAACCCTATACATGCCGTTTGGGATGCGCGGGTGAGAGAGGGACAGAGTTTTGGCAGGGTGTGTTGAGTGGCACTGATACACGCCGATATACAAAAGTTATACGCAAGGGGTGATAACACCACAGGCATGGATTAAGGAAACGGAGACGGAGCTGTCGGACAGCAAAGTGCTCACGCTGCCAGGCAGATTCGAACTCAAGACCCCGAAGAGTCCGACCTGACCACGGACCGGACCACTAGGCTTTCAGGGCAGCTTCCCTATCGAAACACCTGAATAGAAACGCTGATTGCATCAGATGCTCTTAAGTCAAAGTTCTTAGCAGGGTGTCACATATAAACAAGGATACGCCTTGCTTTCCTTTTTTGCTTACAACTCCTCACCTTGCGCGACGTTTCCTTCATGGCTGCCTGCTTCTCGTCGCAAGGAAAGCTCACAGCTTAAATATTTTCTCGCCATCTTAAAACCCCTCACCTTGCGCGACGTGTCCTCCGTGGCTGCCTGCTTCTCGTCGCAAGGAAAGCTCACAGCTTTAATACTTTCTCGCCATCTTAGAACCCCTCACCTTGCGCGACGTGTCCTCCATGGCTGCCTTCTCGTCGTCGCAAGGAAAGCTCATAACTTTGTATTTTTTGTCAAAAATAGCCCTCACCTGAGGCTTCATGCCACATGTCCTCCATGGCTGCCTTCTCGTCATCACAAGGAAAGCTTAAAGGTTCTTTTTTATGTCCTCACTGTCTTAAAACCCTCACCATGCGCCACGTGTCCTCCACGCTGCCTGCTTCTCGTCGCAAAAAAAGCTCATACTATTTGTAATTTCTCGCTGGAAAAAATGCCCACCTTGTGCCACCCGTCTTAAAAACCCTCACCATGCGCCACGTGTCCTCCACGCTGCCTGCTTCTTGTCGCAAGGAAAGCTCATACTATTTATAATTTCTCGCTGGAAAAAAATGCTGAAAAAAAATGCACACCTTGTGCCACGTGTCCTCCATGGCGATCTTCTTCTTGTCGTCCAAATCCTCAATAACCTGTGTGTACCCATTGGGATGAGTGGGTTACAGAGGCGTCTGATGTTTAGGTTACAGAAACGTCTGATGTATGGGTTATATAGACGTTTGGTGTATGGGTTGGAGAGTGGTTGGGTGCATGGGTTGGAGAGTGGGTAGGTGCATGGATTGGAGGGTGGATAGGTGCATGGATTGGAGGGCAACCATGAGCATGGATTGAAAGGTGGTCAGGTGCATGGATTGGAGAGTGAATAGAAGCCTGGGTTGGAGAGTGGGTAGGTGCATGGATTGGAGGGTGGACAGGTGCATGGATTGGAGGGTGGATAGGTGCATGGATTGGCGAGTGAATAGGTGCCTGGGTTGGAGAGTGGGTAGGTGCATGTGTTGGAGGGTGGATAGGTGCATGGCTTGGAGGGTGATGAGGTGCATGATTCGGGGAGAGATAGGTGCATGGAGTGGAGGGCGATAGGTGCATGGAATAGAGGGTGGATAACGGAGAGTGATAGGTGCCTGGGTTGCAGACAGGTCAGCAGCATGTGTTGGAGGGTGGATAGGTGCATGCAATGGAGGGCGATGAGGTGCATGGTTTGGAGAGTGGTGGGTGCCTGGGTTGCTGAGTGGTGCAGTGCATACGTTGGAGGGTGGATAGGTGCATGGCTTGGAGGGTGATGAGGTGCATGATTCGGGGAGTGATAGGTGCATGGAGTGGAGGGCGATAGGTGCATGGAATAGAGGGTGGATAACGGAGAGTGATAGGTGCCTGGGTTGCAGACTGGTCAGGTGCATGATTCGGGGAGTGATAGGTGCAATGGAGTGGAGGGCGATAGGTGCATGGAATAGAGGGTGGATGACGGAGAGTGATAGGTGCCTGGGTTGCAGAGTGGTGCAGTGCATGTGCTGGAGGGTGGATAGGTGCATGCAATGGAGGGCGATGAGGTGCATGGTTTGAAGAGTGGTCAGGTGCATGGTTTGGAGGGCAATCAGGAGCATGGATCGGAGAGTGGCAGAGTGCATGGTTTAGAGAGTGGTCGAATGCGTAGGTAGCTTGGAGAGAAGCTAGGTGCATGTGTTGGGTGGTCACAAGGATTGCTCACTCAGAATGGCACACAGGACACTAATCACACGCACGCACGTGCACGCACACACACACTCACACACACACACACACACAAAACCATACCTGTAAGATGCATTGTCGGTCGTTGTCCACTATCTGGCGCTTGGACATGAGGCCATTGTACTCTGACTCTGCCTTTTCCAGCTTGTCTAGTGCCTGCGTGCATGCATGCATGTGTGTGTGTGTGTCTGACTCTGCCTTCTCCAGCTTGTCTAGTGCCTGCGTGCATGCAGGCATGTGTGTGTGTGTGTGTCTGACTCTGCCTTCTCCAGCTTGCCTAGTGTTTGCGAGCATGTATGCATGTGTGTGTGTGTCTGACTCTGCCTTCTCCAGCTTGTCTAGTGTTTGCGTGCATGCATGCATGTGTGTGTGTGTGTGTGTCTGACTCTGCTTATACCAGCTTGTCTAGTGCCTGCCTGCGTGCATGCAAGCATATATGTGTGTGTTTTAAAGTGTATACTCTGTGGCAAATGTTGTGTGTGTATTTACGTGTGTGTGTGTTTGTATGAATGCTCTGTGTTTCTTATTGTGTGTAAGCTCTGTTTTAATTGTTGTGTGTGTATGTGTGTGTATGTGTGTGTTGTGTGTGTATGTGTGTGTGTATGGTTGCTCTGTGTTAAATGTTGCAAACACACAAAAAAAGTTGTAATTTATGTGTGCACGCTTGAACCTGTATTCGTGGTATACTTACATGCGCGCGAAGGCATACTGATTTACTGTGTTTGCATATGTGTGTGAACATGTGTGCGTGCTTGCCACACATACCTTGCTATTCACGCGGCCCTTGAGCTCTGCACACCGCCCCTCAGCCTGAGTGTGTGAATGTGTGTGTGTGTGTTTGTGTGTGTGTGTTTGTGTGTGTGTGTGTGTGTGTGTGTGTGTGTGTGCGTGTGCGCGTGCGTCATGTGTAGAGTGTCTCGTCATGCAGTGCCACTCGCACGCACATCAACCACAGCCTTTAAAATTGTAACTTTTACAACCCTGTACCATATTTAAGCACTGTAGACAGACTCACACAAGTTCAATAAATGTCCCAGCTATTTAAATATTGTCAAGCCTTTGCAGCCAAATCCAGTGTGCACAGCTCTCTCGCAATAATAGCCCGTTCAGAAAGGCCAGGCCATTGCAGCAAAACCTGGTGTGCACAGCTCTCTCGCAATTACAGCCCATTCAGAAAGGCCAGGACTTTGCAGCCAAACCTGGTGTGCACAGCTCTCTCGCAATTATAGCCCGTTCATAAGGCCAGGCCTTTGCAGCCAAACCCAGTGTCCACAGCTCTGTGCAGTTGCTCACGTAATTATCACAGCTGGCCACTTACATTTATAGCCTGTTTATATGCCAGAAATTTTGCAGCCAAACCCAGTGTGCACAGCTCCATGCAGTTGCTCACATCACAGCTCTGTTGCTCACATAATCATCACAGCTCAAAGCAGTTGCTCACGCACTCCCCTCAACTACACAAGCTTAGCCCCATCGGCTAAACACACCTGCGCAAAACCTAGCTTGCTTTCACGCTTGTCGCAGTTCCAACGATATGCAGCCACCAGAGCCAATGCAAAACACATAGGGTTGGCCAGAACCGTATATATGCACTGTTTATGACCGTATATTTGGTGATTCTCTGCCAAAGATACTGTATATACACCGTATATATATGTTTCTGGCCAACCCTAAAAACACATTTTGTTGTTGCTGTTCTGACGAGATGCAGCCACCAGAGCCAACACAAAACACATCTTCTTGTCGCTGTCCTGACAAAATGCAGCCACCAGAGCCAACACAAAACACATCTTCTTGTCGCTGTTCTGACGGTATGCAGCCACCAGAGCCAACACAAAACACATCTTCTAGTCGCTGTTCTGACGATATGCAGCCACCAGAGCCAATGCTAAACACATCTTCTTGTCGCTGTTCTGACGATATGCAGCCACCAGAGCCAATGCAAAACACATCTTCTTGTCGCTGTTCTGACGAAATGCAGCCACCAGAGCCAACACAAAACACATCTTCTTGTCGCTGTTCTGACGATTTGCAGCCACCAGAGCCAACACAAAACCAAGCTTGCTGTAAAACCTCTTGTCACAGCTGTGTAGATATCTGGTTTTAACCACCACAGCAAAAACCAGATCTCTGCAAGTGAGATGTTCCCAGCCTCCAAACAAAATATGTGTGCTTCTTCTAGCCAGTACCCAGTGCGCAAAGCTCTCTGTAGCCGCCCACACTTCTATCACATCTGGACACTACGCGCAGTCTTAACACATCTGAATACGTGCATCCTTTACGCAGTTGGATATTACGTGCAGTCTTTACGCAGCTAAATACGTGCAGCCTTTATGCAGCTGGACACTATGTGCAGTCTTTACGCAGCTGGACACTACGTGCAGTCTTTCCGCAGCTGGACAATACGTGCATCCTTTACGCATCTGGGCACTACGTGCAGTCTTGACGCACCTTATTACGTGCATCCCTTATGCTGCTGGACACTACGTGCAGTCTTTATGCAGCTGAAAACGTGCAGTCTTTACGCATCTGGATACGTGCATCCTTTACGCAGCTGGATATTACGTGCAGTCTTCACACATCTGGACACTACGTGCAGTCTTCAGACATCTGGACACTACGTGCATCCTTTATGCAGCTGGACACGTGCATCCTTTACACAGTTGATATTACGTGCAGTCTTTACGCAGCTGGCTAAATACATCCTTTACGCAGTTGGACACGTGCATCCTTTACGCAGTTGATATTACGTGCAGTCTTTACGCAGCTGGTTAAATACATCCTTTACGCATCTGGACACTACGTGCAGTCTTTACGCAGCTGGATACGTGCATCCTTTACGCAGCTGGACACGTGCCTTCTTTACGCACCTGCGCGTAGTCCAGCTTGCTCTTACGCATATCGTAGTTCTCAAAGTTGTAGTCCCCTGAGCCAAACCCAGCCTTCTCCACTGCTACCCACGAATAGTCCTTCTCCACTTTGGTGGCAAAGGCGGTACACTGGTTGCCGTGTTCAGCGATGGCACGAGACCTGAAATGGTGGTTCAAGACACACACACACAGTTTGAGGCCATGGTACAATGTGTGCATGCTTCTCACTTGTATCCACTCGGCCCACGAGTTCACGCTCTCTCTCTCTC
>Ga0307966_1003777_pt1 | contig 11324 bp, 9 predicted proteins | sample OrgLakmetagen646_FD_203141 | JGI IMG/M metagenome (GOLD analysis project Ga0307966, IMG submission 203141) | Saline water microbial communities from Organic Lake, Antarctica - #646 | ecosystem: Environmental > Aquatic > Non-marine Saline and Alkaline > Saline | place: Antarctica: Organic Lake... | reverse complement strand
GACTGAAATAAAGCTGGGATTAACCCTCACCCCCGGCGGCTACGCCGCCGAAAAGCAAATTCCTATCAGTAACTCTTTTGCAAGTGCCAGATTGCATGACTGGCCTGCTTGGGGTGGACAACCGTTTTGATGATAGCGTGGATCCACCACTCCTTTCCCTTATCAGGACCTTTCACGACCCGGTAACGCAGCTTCAAATCGTAGCCTGGGTCTGAAGGCGTTCCGATTGAGCGCCCAACCCACTGGTGATCCAAAATCTCGCCAAAACGCCCCAAGCTCTCGCGAATAACGTCGAGAGCCTCCTTTTTTGCGGTTTCAATATCGGGCAGCGGTTTCACTGTGCGGTGAAAATAGCCAAAACAGTGAAAATAATCAAGCGGGATTTCACCACAATGCCGTATTTCACCGCATGGTGAAACCGCTCGAAATGGCAACAGGAGAAGGGTAAAGCCCAAAAAGCGATACAAATAGCCCCCGCACCGCTGCAAGCCGCGCAGCAGCTTGTCGATCTCCCGGTTTCCCTCCACCAGGCTCAAAGGTCGAGCGATCCCGCGTCAGCTCCTCCACCGGATCTTCTGAGGACCACCCTGACCTCCGAAGCCTCGGCCAAGGAGTTCGTCTTGGGCGTTCATCGACTCCCAGCCCGACTCATGCTCCATGAGCTGGATCGCTGGTTGCTCGATGAGGTGATCTTCGGTGTAGGTGGCCATGGATCGCTATTTAAATCTCTGTTGAATGTATTCGTGGGCGTGACTTGCTGGCAGTGCCGGTGACGATGCTCCTGCGCGGATGTAGAATTCTTCATTCCCGCCATTCTTGAGGAACACCGGCTTGTCGCTAGGCCGACATTCAACGGCCAAAAACCGAGATCCTTCAATCTCGCTGCACTCCACATTGAGGCAGGCATACACTGATTGTCCCAAGCTCTTTTTAATAAGATTGTCGAGGTGCAAAAGCAGCTTGTCTTCGTTCGGAAAATTGTCCGAATCCAGACCCACAATGTCTCCTTCGTCATTTACCCCGATAAAGAGCGTTCCGCCTTCTTGGGAGTTGAGAAATGCCGCCAACGTTTTCAGGACTGCGTGCTCCATCTTGGGATCTTTGCCTCCGGTGTGAAGATTAACCCTGAGTGTGGATTTGAATTCTACCTGCATGCCTTCTCCACGTTCGATGCGTGCGGCATATGTGTCCTCCGTGATCTCGACCACTTCACCGTGGGTCAGACGGTTGAAGCCATCCGAGACGATTTTCGCGATTCCATTGCGCCGCGCATCCAGAAAGTCCTGATACTCCATCTTCTCCCATCCTTCGGGGAGAGCATGCCAGTAAGCTTGATCGGCTTGCTCCTTTGGCTTGAGGCGATCCCAATACTTGGGGAAATAATCGGAGGGAGGTGTATCCGAGATTGCAATGTTGTCATTCCATTCGACTAGCGCGTAGTTGGCGATCTGGTTGGTTGTGCGGGGTTTTTCAAAACCAAGCGATCTGAGAAACTTCTTCGGATAGAGATGATGCCGTTCCACCGGGGCCTTCTTCGATTTCATCGTTGGGTCTAGCACATCACGGGTGTGTTTTTTGGAGAACAAAGCCTTGGCGTTTAGGAGATTCAAGGAAGCATGATAGGCATAGAGCAAGGGGCTGGTCGCCGAAGATGTCTCCAGTCGGTTAGGTAGAGTCACGGACCAAAAGTCGGAGGTCAGCTCCGCCACCATTACCCGTTCGATCCAGCTCAGGAACTTCTCGGCCGTATCGACCGGCCGCAAGGCGGCAAGATCACGCTCCATCAGCGTTTCAGGGGATCCTCCAGTGTAACGAGAGGTCACTGAGGCCATGAAATACCAACGTCCGATCACCTGACCGAGGGTGTTGGAGACAACCTTGAGGTCGATGCGGCCGATGAGGTAGAGGATGTAGCTGTAATAGATGGTCGTCTGGGAGCTGATAAGATTAGAGCCCGTAAAACCGCTTTGGCGAATAATCCCAAGGAAATCGTGCCAGTGGGTCAGATTAAGGACATGGGATTGTGCCTCCTTCAGCTTCGCAAACTGCTCCAAGCGAAGTTCTTCGCTGAATTCATCCGTTTCCATGTCTTTTCCGCGCAAGACGGAGTAAGCGGACTTGAGTCTAGCCCGGCGGAAGGCTACGCCCACGGCGACCCTGAGTAATTGATCCGGCGAAGGCTCGACAAAGTGGTTGTATGGGCTCGGTCCGGACTTGCTGGGAAATCGTGCTCCACGGCAGAAGTCCTCAAGCTCCTTGCGCCCTTCTTCCCAGAACACCGACATCAAGGTGAGGATGAAGTCCGCCTGGTTGAGCTTTTTTCCCTCGCTATTGATTCGAACGAACACCTCGGCCACCTGTTCCTCATCGATGTTTGCGGAAAGCTGAAGCGTGGTAAACGGGAAGCTGGAGAGGTTGAACAACCGCTGGAGCGCGACCTCACAAGCTTTTCGTTCTTCTGGGGTGAATTCCTGAGTGTTCTTGACGCGGTAGTCTTCCAAGCCTTCCAAATACTCTCCAATGATCCGATACTGGCTCGCGGTGGCTGAAAACAGCTCCGAAATATTCGGCAAAAATTCGGGATCTCGCCGGATCGCCGCATCGCACACCTCGAAGCGACCATCAACGGGTCGGAAAGCAATTTCGATGTTCTCGCTTTCGTAGTTCTCGCGAATGACCGGAATCCCTTTCATCACGGCGTAGAGCGAGGTCATCCGCTGCTGTCCGTCCACGATTAAAAGTTGTGGAACCTTCTGATGCTGGTTGGTGCCAATCAACTTTGTCTTTTCCCCAACCTGGTTCTCCCAAAAGAGCAAGTAGCCCACCGGGTAGCCCCGATACATGGAATCAAACAGATCCCTCACTTTGGCGTTCTTCCAGACGAATGGTCGCTGAATATCCGGCAACCCAATATCCCCCATCTCGATGTCGTCGATGAGCTTGGAAAGAGAATAGCCGACTTCTTTGAATAGGGTGGTGCTCATGGATAAATTAGTTGAAAGATATTAGTGAAAAGGTCAAGGTACGGATTCGTTCGTCCTGTCTCCTAGTGATCCAGAACGGGGAGACCGGCAGGAAATTATTCGCCGCCGCATTCTCCCAATCGACCACCCTTACCACGTCAATCCACTGCTAAAAAGACGGTCGCAGCATAGGATTGTCTCCTACGAAAGCCGTGCAGACGCTTTGTTCAACGCTTTTTCAGTAAATTTGTATAGATCCGAAGAAGTTTGAAACTTTCTGAATCCGCCTTACGATACCTCATAACCATTAAAACCATGTCGAATACGGCCCCTACCCCACAGACCTTTTCAATCAAAGACGCCTGGAAACCCCTCCCCGGCGGGTTCTGGCGTATCGAAGAAGCACAACACCTTTTGCGAAGGATGACTTTTTCGGCTACGCCCGAAGCCGTCACCGCCGCACTGCGACAATCGCCGGAGCAATGCGTAGAAGAAGCCTTTAAACCGGGTGCCGTCATGCCCAAGCCGGAAGCGCTCTCCGAATTCGAGTCCACGGTGCACGAGCGCTACCGCAAAATTTACCGCGACGTCGAAGATCCCGAGGAAAAGCGCAAGCTGCAGCGGGAACTACGGCAAGAAGACAACGACTTGTTCCGTGAATACGCCATGGAGTGGTTTTACTACGCACGCGATGCTGAAAACAGCGCGAGAGAGAAGTTCGTGCTTTTTCTTCAAGACGTTTTCGTCGTTGAGCGTGCCAAGGTCAAAGAGACTTATTCGCTCTACAACTTGCAGCAGACCCTGCGCACTGGCGTGATCGGCAACTACCCGGAACTCTGCAAACAAGTGAGCAAAGAGCCGGCCATGATTCGCTACCTCGATCTGGTGCAGAACACCGCCCGCAAGCCCAACGAAAACTTTGCCCGGGAACTCTTCGAATTATTCACTTTAGGCGAAGGTAATTATACCGAGGCCGACATCAAAGAAGCGGCGCGCGCCTTAACCGGCTATCGGATCAAAGATCGCACCGAGTTCTATTTCCAAGAAAACCTGCACGACGACCGCAATAAAACAGTATTCGGCGAGACCGGCAATTGGGACGGCGACGACATTATCGACCTCACTTTCAAGCAACCCGCTGCGAGAACCTTCCTCATCCGCGAGTTGATCAAATTTTACCTAACCGAACAAGCCGTGCCCGAGGCCTACATCGAAGCGCTGGGCGAGCAATGGGCGAATCATAACTTCAGCCTCAGCTACCTGATCGAGACATTTTTCCAGAGCCGCCTTTTCTTCCACCCCGCTTATCGCGGAAATTTCGTTAAAAGCCCGATCCATTTCTACATCGGACTCTGCCAGGATCTGCGCCTCGACATCGCCCCCTTCGATAGCCGCGTGCTCCGTAGTATGGATGTCATGGGGCAGTCTTTCTACAATCCGCCCAACGTGCGCGGGTGGCTTTACGGCGAGCACTGGATCAACTCCACCACGATCAGTGGACGCCGGCAAGTAGTGGACTATTTATTCACTCCACTCAACGAAAAGAAGCTCAACGGCAACGAACAGCGAGATCTCGAAAAGGCACGCGAAGCAGAACGTGGCAATTTTCTAGTCACCAATGAGCGCCTCAAACAAGTCGTTGGCACCGGAGCCGACGATCTGGCCGAACACTTCACCACCTACTTCATTACCGCCCCTTCGCGTCCCAGCTACCGGGGTGCCCTTGAATCTATTTTAGGCGACACAACTGCCGACGGTGCCACCCAACGCATCCGTAACGCCATGATCGCCCTCCTCCAATCCCCCGCCTATAACCTGTGCTAACATGCAAAACCTACCACTAACCCGTCGTGAATTTATCCGTGGTGCCGGCGGCCTCGGCTTCCTTGCCTTTAGCGGCGTCGCCCCTGCCTTCCTTGCGCGCAGTGCCCTGGCGCAGACACCTGCGCCGGAGCGCGACCGCAGTATATTTGTCATTATTCAACTGGCCGGGGGCAACGATGGCCTCAATACCGTCATCCCCTACAGCAACGACCAATACTACAAGCTTCGCCCGAACCTTGGCCTGAGTAACGGGCTTCTCAACCTGAACGACGATCTCGCTCTCCACCCAGCCTGCTCGGAACTCCATCAACTCTTTCAGGACGGCAAACTTTCCATCGTCCAAAACGTCGGCTACCCCAACCCCAACCGCAGCCACTTCCGCTCGACCGAGATTTGGGAAACCGCCAGCGACAGCGAAACCTTCGCCCGTGAAGGTTGGATCGGGCGCTACTTTGACAATACCTGCGCCGGTGCCCCCGATGGCAGCGTCGATCACGACCCCTGCGGCATTCATGTTGGCGACATGATTCCCCAGAGCTATCTATCGGAGAAATCGCACTCCCTTTTCGGCATGAAGCACCGCGGCCGCTTCGACCGAGGGCAGGATCCGGCTGACCTAGCCTACGAGAAACTGCTCCAAGCCGACCACATCGAAGGCAACGCCAGCTACCTCCAGCACACCATGATGAATACCCTGGTGACCGAGCGCCGCGTCGAGCAGATCATCGCCAAATATAAGGCCGAGGCCAACTACCCCGGCACCAAGCTCGCGCAATCGCTCAAACGCGTCGCCGCGCTTATCCACGCCGACATGGAGACCCGCGTTTACTTTGTCTCCCAAGGCGGCTACGACACCCACGCCAACCAGTTGACAAATCACCAGCGTCTATTGACCGAACTCTCTGCCGGGATGAACGCCTTCCAGCAAGACCTCAACGCCCACAAGAAAGACGATCAAGTCCTGACCATGACCTTCTCCGAGTTTGGACGCCGCCCCGCCGAAAACGGCAGCGCCGGCACCGACCACGGCACTGCCGCCCCACTCTTCGTGATGGGCTCCAAGGTCAACGGCGGCCTCCTCGGCCAAGCCCCCGAACTCGTGACCGACGTCAAAAAAGACCTCGAATATTCGACCGACTTCCGGGGCATTTACAGCAGCGTTCTCGATAAATGGCTCGATGTCGACTCCGCTAAAATCCTCGGCGAAAAGTTCGAGCATGTTCCGTTTGTGTAGTTGGAAAACCCTTTTAAACGTAGGGGCATGACTTGACTAAGTCCCTGAGCCTGCCGAAGTGGTTGCGCCCGTCGCGGATCGGCTCTTATCCTCGACTGGCCTGAGCAAGCTCAGACACTACGTTTTCGTCCGAACCTCAGTCGATAAATCACAAAGACCATGACTACCGTAAAAACGAAATACCACGGGAAGCTCTGCAGTGAATCAACAAAGGTTGATTGCTGGGCGGCCTGACCGACGGCTTCGCCCTCTGACTGTGATTTGATCCATGCGATCAAACCCGTGTACATGATCGACACCGCCCCATAGCTGAAATTTGTGGAAAGTCCACGAAAGCTCAGCACGGTCGCCCGCTGCTCCGAGGGTGCCACCTCGTTCAGATAGCGGCTGACAAAAAAGCCCGTCAGTTGAATCGAGGCATAAAGGAATACCGCCGGAATGATGCCCCAAATCGGAATCGCATAGCCCAGCCCGAGCAAGCCGGCAAAGACCGCGAACGAAGTTAGCAGGAAGTTTTTAAGCGGCGTGCCTTTCTCTGCCAGGAGTCGTGCAATCCTTGGGACAAAGAGCCCCATCAGCGCCATCCCTGAACCGATCAAACCATAGCTGGCAATCGGCAGACCGATCACATTCCAATACTCACTGGCCAGCGTGAGAAACTGCCTGACGACACTATCGATGACCATAGCGGCGAGGATAATACCAAAGGGCAAGGGCGTCGCCCAAATCCAGCGAGCGGCTGAGCTCGTTTGCTGCCAGCTTTGCGTCAGCGTTTCGCGCACACTCAACTTGTTTGCGACTGGCGTCTCCCGCATCCGCAGCGCCATCCAGAAAACAACGACTCCTGAAAAGAAGGTCAGCAGAATCGGCAGCTTGATCAGTTGCCACTGCTCGACCATAAAGGACGCCCCGAAAAACTGAAGCACCGCATTGACCATTTGCGGATCGTAGACCGCCGCGCCGATCATCATGGCAAAAAAGAAGGCCAGCGAAGTATCACGCTGCACTCGCTCCAGCACCTTCCCCCATTCCATTTCGAGCCCCGCCGCTTTCAGTGAGTCATAAGCCAGCGCCTCATCTGCGCCACTCGCTGCGGCCTCGGCCGCCCCACTCAAGACACGGTTCAATACAAAAAAAGCAAAGAGCCATCCGCCCCCACCGACGGGCGCAACCAGGAGCACCGCCATTTCCAAAAGCATGCAAATACCCGCCACCAAAAGCAGATTCCGCCGACCGATCGTATCGGCCAGCGCACCTGACGGCACTTCGAGCAGAACAATCGTCGCCGCCCAGATGGCGTTGAGCAAGCCAAACTGTCCCAAGGTCAGCCCATAATCCAGAAATAGGAGCGCGTAGACCGGGTAGTAAAAGCGCGCAGAGAAAAACACTCGAAAAAGCGTGAAGCTGCGTACATTGCGCCAAGCAATATTTTCTAGGTCTGTGGTGCTCATTTTAGAAAGTAGTGACAAGCTTCCTGCTTGTCTCAATATTCGCAAGCCAAGCTGGAAGCTTGTCACTATAATACAATCAGAATGACTCGAAAGATCATCCCAGTTTTACTCATTGCCACCTGTATCCTGACCACGGCTTGCACTAAAAAAGCCGATCTAGCCGACTTTGCCAGCGACGGCTGTTCCCTCTTTCCGGATCGCTCTTTGATCAATGCCGATGACTGGTGCGACTGCTGTTTCGAGCACGACATCGCTTACTGGCAAGGAGGCACCGAGGCGCAGCGTCTGGCCGCCGACGAGCGACTGCGGGACTGCGTTCTGGCCAAAACAGACGACCCTCTTTTGGCCGAGGCGATGTTTAACGGCGTCCGCTTTGGAGGCAGCCCCTGGTTCTACAACTGGTATCGCTGGGGCTACGGCTGGAGCGATGGCCGCAAATATCAGGCGCTCACCCTTAAAGAGCAGCGCATGGTGACCGAAAAACTAGTGAGTTATTATAAAAGCAATCCAAGTTCCCCCTGCGACAAGTAGAAATAAAAATTGTTAACTCTATTCTCCCGGACACTGGTTTAAAGTAGCATAGGCTTCCAGCCTGAGTGCCTGAAAGTAGTCGGAGCATCTTGCTCCAGTCATACGAGGCCTTTGGAGCTAGAAGCTCCGGCTACTTTTTGCCAGAAAAAGTCAACGGATGGCCTTAAATCCAATTTTCGCCTTTAGACTTAAGCGCCTTGGCCAGATCCCGCGCGAAAAAGGGACCGCGATAGACCCAGCCAGTGTAGATCTGAACCATGGAAGCACCGGCATCAATTTTCTCGCCGGCCGCTTCGACCGAATCAATCCCACCGACTCCGATGATCGGTAGTTTACCATCGGTTGCCTTGTAAATATAGTTAATCACATCGTTCGAACGCTTACGGATGAAGGCACCGCCACTGAGGCCACCGGTCTCTTTACTGGAAAATCCATCCGGTCGCTGAATCGTTGTATTCGTGGCGATGATCCCGTCGTAGCTCAACTCAAGGAGCACACCGACAATCTCATCGATTTCTTTAAACGAGAGATCCGGGGCAATCTTAAGCAACAAAGGGTGCGGGGCTCGCCCCAGCTTTTTCGCTTGTGACAAGTTCTCGTCGCGAATCGTCTGCAGGAGATCACGGAGATAAGCTGCGCTCTGCAAGTCGCGAAGGCCTTGTGTATTTGGACTACTGATGTTGATTGTAAAATAGTCCGCTTGATCCGCCAGTTGCCGAAAGCAGGCCACATAATCTTCAGCGGCTTGATCGAGGGGAGTGATTTTAGCCTTACCTATATTCACACCGACCGGCATGCCGCGTTTGCCTTTGGGGTAGTTCTTCGCAAGCGCATTCAGCATCACCTGAGAGCCCTTGTTATTAAAACCCATCCGGTTAATGAGTGCCTGCTCCTCAGGATAACGGAAGAGCCGGGGGCGTGGATTGCCCGGTTGCTCTTCCGGCGTGACGGTGCCGACTTCAGCGTGACCGAAACCCAGCGCTTCAATCGCGCGGGGAAACTCGCCGTCTTTATCCATGCCCGCAGCCAAGCCGATACGATTCGGAAATTCGAGACCGAAGAGCTTAACCGGCTTGTCTTCCCGCACCTGATTACAGCGACGCACCAGACTGCACAATGTGGGCAATGCCCCCAGCGTCATTAACGCAGTGCGACCGCGGTCGTGTGCTTGTTCCGGTTCCATTTTGAATAAAACTGGACGCACTAAATTTTCGTAAATAAATCCCATAACGATCTGACCAAAGCAGAAACGGAGGAACCTAACACCCGCGCTTAGCAAAACAATGAAAAAGAAGCTTTGAAAAAAATTATGACTAAGCACTTTACAAAGGTCATTACGAGGCTTTAACCCGTAGTGCGGTTCCTCTTAAATCTTAGATTGAACCCAATCTGCAAATCACGAAAAGCGTCACTCTATTGTATGTCGAAACCTACTAATAAACTCACATGGTGCAAGGCCCGCCTGGGCGAAGATATGAACTGGTGGATCCACGAGATCAGCGATCCTGTCCACTGGGATGTGGATGGCCTGGGAATCATTGATCCACGCCAGTTTCAGCACATTATCGATTTGCTGGAGCCCCTGAGTGATTACGGCTTACAAAACGAGTTGGTGGACGATGCATTCTACTCTTTCGGCATCGATAACGTGGAAAAGGACAAGACGGTCGTCCTCCAGCGTGTGCAGGACAGCATTCTGGAGAGCGAGGATCCCCTCTTTGCCCTCCCCGACGTGCTGGACGAGGAAAAAGGCCCTTACGCCGATCTACTCGACCATATTACCAAACTCCGGGTCAAAATGCTCAACGATATGATCGATTTTGCCCAAAATCTCACCGTCGAGGAGCTCGAAGAGGAGATTCGCGAAGCACAAAGCGCCGACTTCATGGAAGGCCGAGCCTCGCACTTTTTCACGGAACTCACCGCCATCCTCGAATACGTGCCCGAAGGCTTCGAACTCGACGACGACGACGAAGGAAAACCTAAGTCCGAAGACGAAGAACTCGAAAAAGACCTCGCCGAAGTCGGTGCGGATGCCGAGGTCGACGAGAAAATCGAAGAAGACGCTACCATGAAGTGGGACGAGGAAGAGGAAGAAGACGAAGACGATTTCGAAGAAACCACCGCGCCTCCCGAAGAGCAGGAGGAGGGCGAGGACAAAGAAGACAAAAAATAATTCTTATAAAGTTCAGCGCCAAGTGTTTCTTGTTTGATGCTGTTACGCTCAGTCGATAAGCTTCTCCTTGCTACGAGGCAGTAAAATGGTCTATTGTGCCTTTGAAAACGGATGATGTAAGCCTCTCCTTTTATTCTTCGTTGACCTATAATGTTTAATGGAACCAGGGATTTAGGGAATCGCGTCTTATTCAAAGCACTCAAGCGCTGGCGGGTAGCCCTGTTCACCTTCGTTGTGGTCAGTCTGGTCGGACTGACACTTTTACCTCAGTTCAATAGATTAAAATTTATCTATGGGGTCGAACAAACGGCACTCTCCTTGCGTTTTCAACAACGCGGTGTTGAGGCACCACAGAATGATGATACGAAGATTATCATCATCGGAGTGGATGATACGTCGCTGAACCCCCTACTCTCGCAAGAGGATCTCCTGAAAAACCCAGAGGCTGCGATATTGCAACAACCCTTCCCTTGGAACCGATCTATTTATAAATTTGTCGCGGACCGCCTGATCAATGCAGGCGCTAAAGTTGTCGCTTTTGATTTTGTATTTGCCGGCCCGAACGATGGCGACTGGGAGTTCTACGATGCCATTGTGGCACACCCAAACCAGATTGTGCTTGGATATGATTATACCTTCAGCGAAAACGAAATAGGGGAAACACTCGTCCAAGAACGTTTACCCTATGATGATTTATTGCCTATCGATCTATCTAATCTACTCGGTTTCGTCAATATTCATAGAGACGACGACGGCGTCCTTCGCCGAGCCAAGCTCGTCACTAATATATTTGCAGAAAACCAACGTTTTATTGACGATCCGGTGCAGAATGCGCGTGTGACGCAACTTGCCGAGCGGGAGGAGAATATGCTTTCATTCGGCGCACAAGCCGCCGCACTGGTCAAACCAGCGGTCAAAAACACGCTTCCCCCATTATTCGAATTTCCGGTTATCAACTACGGTGGCTTAAGCTATTTTCCCACCGTCAGCTTCATCGACCTCGTGTTGGAGGATCGTTTTAATTCTCAAAAATCAGTTTTCAAAGATGCCATTGTGATGGTGGGGCCTTATTCGGACTTTTTTAAAGACGTGATGTCGACTCCTTTTGGGGATATGTATGGCATCGAGACTCACGCCCATGTTGC
>Ga0307966_1003773_pt1:0-10000 | contig 11335 bp, 10 predicted proteins | sample OrgLakmetagen646_FD_203141 | JGI IMG/M metagenome (GOLD analysis project Ga0307966, IMG submission 203141) | Saline water microbial communities from Organic Lake, Antarctica - #646 | ecosystem: Environmental > Aquatic > Non-marine Saline and Alkaline > Saline | place: Antarctica: Organic... | reverse complement strand
TCTTGTAATGTGCTCCTGCAAATAAAAGTGGGTGCGGCTGCAAGAAGCAACGTCGCATGAACCATTACTGACATGCTTTCTGTCTTGTAATGTGCTCCTGCAAGTGAAAGTGGGTGCTGCTACAAGAAGCAACGTCGCATGAACCATTACTGACATGCTTTCTGTCTTGTAATGTGCTCCTGCAAGTGAAAGTGGGTGCTGCTACAAGAAGCAACGTCACATGAACCATTCCTGACATGCTTTCTGTCGCGTAATGTGCTCCTGCAAGTGAAAGTGGGTGCGGCTGCAAGAAGCAATGTCGCATGAACCATTACTGACATGCTGTCTGTCGCGTAATGCGCTCCTGCAAGTGGAAGTGGGTGCTGCTACAAGAAGCAACGTCGCTTGAACCAATACTGACATGCTTTCTGTCTCGTAATGTGCTCCTTCAAGTTAAAGTGAGTGTGGTTGCTAGAAGCTAGGGCGTATGAAAATGATTTTAAAGTCACAAATATCGATTATAACGTTCCTAATAAAGAAAATCACAATGATGAAGGATTGGCCAGAAACGTATACGCACACCGTATATGACCGTACGTTTGGTGATTTCCCTGCCAAAAACACTGTATATGCACCGAGTATGTATGGTTCTCCACCAATCACCAAATATACGGTGTATATATACGTATATATACGGTTCTGGCCCAACTCGTACAGCCTACCCCCAGCAATAGCACACACACAAAAGCAGTCCAACAACTGTGCCTGCACAAACATACAGATACTTAAGGTCGGCCTGAAATGTATGCACACACCGTGTATGACCGTATGTACGATTTTTCACACAGACATAGGGTCGGCCCATATCCTACACACCGTATGTCGGGTGATTTTCTGCCAAAAAGTAACGTATATACACCGCACATACTCATGATATTAGTATGATTTCAATATGATTTCCGTATGAACAGGTCATTCTTTGCCAAAAGTAACGTATATGCACCGCACCCGTAATCATGATTTTGGTATGATTTTGGTTTGATTCAGTATGATTTTGGTTTGATTTCAGTATGATTTCGGTTTGATTTCAGTATGATTTCGGTTTAATTTCAGTATGATTTCGGTATGTAAGGTCATTTCTGCCAGAAGTAACGTATGATTTTGGTATAATTTTGGTATGATTTTGGCCAACCTTCTACATACAACTATACAACATGAACTCCTATCAATGCTTTCACGGGGTTTTTGTCGCAGGGCACGATCGCCTCCGGGCAGCAGAGCAATGCACCAGCACCTGCACCTGCAGCGCAGCACAACAACCGTGCCAGCACCATCGCGAAATACGCAAGCACGTTCTGGATGATGGTGTCACGCGGCACTCCACGCAGTGGGGGCACCTCTGCACGTCAGCCGCAGGTGTGGGTGTGGATGTGTGGGTGTGGGTGTGTCTGTTGCTACGTTTTGATGATGGTATTCAATAAAAATCCAAGCAGTGGGGGCACCTCTGCACGTCAGCCGCAGGTGTGGGTGTGGATGTGAGGATGTATGTGTGTCTGTTGCTAGGTTTTGATGATGGTATTCAATAGAAATCCAAGCAGTAGGGGCACCTCTGCACATCAGCCGCAGGTGTGGGTGTAGATGTGAGGATGTTTGTGTGTCTGTTGCTACGTTTTGATGATGGTATTCATTAATAATCCAGGCAATGGAGGCACCTCTGCATGTTAGCAGCAGATGTGTGGGTGGGCGTAGCTGTGGATGTGGATGTGAGTTTGGGTGTGAATGTGGGTGTGGGTGTGGGTATGAGTGTGTGGGTGTGGGTGTGGGTGTGGGCATGTGTGTTGATTGTCGCCATTTGTGGATAATGGTGGATATCAGCCCTTTTTTTATGGAAAAATTCTTGTATGTCAGGTGGATGTGAGAAGGGGTAGGTCGACTGATTGTGTCATCTATTTGGGTTTGGGTTTTGGTGGCTCATCAGCAATGATGGAAATTCAGTTACGCTTAACAAATTGGTCAAAAATATGCATGGGCATTCTTTGCACATACGTTAATGTGGTTTGGAAATTGAGCCGTGTGGTTATCTTGAGCTTAGTGTTCTTTTACGTTCAGGCACTTCACAAACACAGAAATGGATGCGCTGCTGTCGCACACATAGCATTTGGGTAGGTAGCTATGAGAAGATTCCGGAGGGCAATGCATGCTCATGACATGCGTGTATGCACACGCACACACACACACACACAAACACACACACACACACACACACACACATACACACACACATGTGCGCATACACACACACGCACACACACGCACGCACATGCACACACACACACACACACACACACACACACACACACACACACACACACGCACACGCACGCACACGCACACACACGCACAAGCACGCACACGCACACACACACACACACACACACACACACACACACACAAAGGGCACGTGGGTTGATGGAGAGGAGTGGATTCCCGAAGACAACCCAGAGGCCCCACAAACAGCAAGATGGGGGGGCTGGAATGCTATGGATGCTTCTGCAGGTGTGTTTGTGTGTGTGTGTGTGCTTGTTTTTTAGCGTGTGTGTATTGTTGTGGGTGTGGTTGAGCAAGTGTGTGTGTGAGTTTGTGTGTATGTGTGTATGTGTGGACCTGTGCTGTCATATCAGTCTCAAACGGTGCTTAATAACTGATGGTTGCGTGTGCATGCAATCATCAGCAGGTGCTGCACATCACGTATCTAATGATTGCATGCACACACATGCACGCATGCACGAGTACGCACATGCCTGAGAACACACACACACACACACACACACACACACACACACACACACACACACACACACAAACACACACACACACACACACAAAACCACACACACCCACACACACACACACACACATGCACACACACATGCACACACATACACACACACACACAATCACAATCACAATCACAATCATAATCATACTTTATCTCACACACATAGGTACACTTGCTTCTCCTCGAACCGGCGGTCGCTTATTGAACCGCGTGGGCGGTGTGGGTAAGCAACTGCAAGCCAATGCCAATAACATGTGGACGAAAGCGATGAGGGAGCCCTCCACTCAAATACGTGAAAAAAGGGTGAAGCAGTCTTTCGTGGATGAGGATCAGTGGCTGGGACAAGAGGTACGTTTTGGAATGCGGTGTGTTTGGATGAGTGTGTGTGTGTGTTGTGGGGGCTTGGGGGGAGGATCTTGTAGCTGGTTTAAAGAGTGGATAAAAAGAGGAAGTACGGTGTGCGTGTGTTGGCGCTCTACTATTGTACAGTGTGTTGGCGTTCTACTATTGTACGGTACTATTGTACGGTGTGGTACCGTGTGGTTGTACGGTGTGTTGGTGCTCTACTTTTATATGGTGTGTCGGTGCTCTACTTTTGTACGGTACTATTGTACGGTGTGGTAGTACGGTGTGTTGGCGCTCTACTTTTGTATGCTGTGTCGGTGTTCTACTTTTGTACGGTACTATTGTACGGTGTGGTAGTACGGTGTTGGCGCTCTACTTTTATATGGTGTGTTGGTGCTCTACTTCTGTACGGTACTATTGTACGGTATGGTAATATGGTGTGTTGGCGCTCTACTTTTATATGGTGTGTTGGTGCTCTACTTTTGTACGGTGTGTTGGTGCTCTTCTATTGTACGGTGTGTTGGCGCTCTATTTATGTACGGTGTGTTGGCGCTCAACTTTCGTATGGTAGGTACTATTGTACGGTGTGGTTGTACGGTGTGAATATACAATGTGTTGGCGCTCTACTATTGTACGGTGTGCGTGTGTGGTGGCGCTCTACTGTTGAGGCACTCTTTTGCATTGAGCACCGCACACTCAAGCACGCCAACCATTTCAGGTTCCTCTCGGAGTTTGAGTACAGTCCATTGGATCAGGTACTTCAAATTATGCGTAGCACGATCATACCAGGCCGACCACACTTTAATCATTTCACACTTACAATTTAACCACCACTCATTTCACCACCAATTTAACCACCATGTCAACCACTCCAGGGCCTACGTAAATTGGGGTACAGCTTAAATTAGGGAACAGCTTGAATTGGGGTACAGCTTAAATTGGGATACAGCTTAAATTGGAGAACAGCTTATATTGTGGAACAGCTTAAATTGTGGAACAGCTTACATTTTGTAAGAACAGCCAATCAACTGTAGCACCTCCATACCTCATTCATCTTCATTGCATTTCATAAATCGATGCACTTTAATCACAATCAATCACGATGGACCACCACACATTTTACCAACGGGTCCAACGGGTCTGCTCAGAAAAAGCAACCACTCGTAGCCCATGTTTTCCATGCCGACCACATTATACTCCTATAACCATCACTCATTTCACCACGCAAACTAATCCCAGGCCTATATACATCAGGGGACAGCGTCACTTGGCAAAAAAACAGCCAACCAAATGTGGCACATGTATTCCATGCCGACCACATTATACTTCTATAATCATCACTCATTTCACCACGCAAACTAATCCCGGGCCTAGATGCATCAGGGGACAGCGTCACTTGATAAAAACAACTAACCAAATGTGGCACATGCATACCATGCCGACCGCACTTTTATCGATGAACGCCACATATTCCATAACGCTAACAATTTCAGGGTCCAGTTGCATTGGGATACAGCGTCACCCGATAAAAACAGGCAAACCATTGTAGCGACCGCTCTTTTATCCACATTCCATTACGCAAACAATTTCAGGGTCCAGGTGCATCGGGATACAGCGTCACCCGATAAAAACAGGCAAACCATTGAAACACATGCATACCATGCCGACCGCACTTTTATCCACATTCCATTACGCAAATTATTCCAGGGTCCGGTTGCATCGGGATACAGCGTCACCCGATCCGGAAAGAGCTCCCTTTTTGGATCTTTTGGGAAAGGTGCGTTGTGTAGTATGTGTGTGTGCATGTAAAGGTGCTAATGTGCAGTATGTGTGTGCACGTGAATGCGCTAATGTGTTGTATGTGTGTGTGCACGTAAAGGTGCTAATGTGTAGTACGTGTGTGCACGTAAAGGTGCTGATGTGTAGTATGTGTGTGTGTGCACGTAAAGGCGCTAATGTGTAGTATGTGTGTGTGAACATAAAGGCGCTAATGTGCTGATAGGAAGACGGTGCGTCGTTGAGTGTGGGCGTGGAAATGCGTTGCTGTGTTGGTGATATGAAAATGGTGTGTCGTTTATTGTGTGCACGTAAAGGCGCTAATATGCTGATATGATGAAGGTGCGTCGTTGAGTGTGGGCGTCGAAATGCGTTGCTGTGTTGGTGATATGAAGGTAGTGCGTGGTTTATTGTGTGCACGTAAAGGCGCTAATGTGCTGATATGATGAAGGTGCGTCGTTGAGTGTGGGCGTGGAAATGCGTTGCTGTGTTGGTGATATGAAGGTAGTGCGTTGTTTATTGTGTGCACATAAAGGCGCTAATGTGCTGATAGGAAGACGGTGCGTCGTTGAGTGTGGGCGTGGAAATGCGTTGCTGTGTTGGTGATATGAAGATAGTGTGTCGTTTATTGTGTGCACGTAAAGGCGCTAATATGCTGATATGATAAAGGTGCGTCGTTGAGTGTGGGCGTCGAAATGCGTTGCTGTGTTGGTGATATTTAGGTAGTGCGTTGTTTATTGTGTGCACGTAAAGGCGCTAATGTGCTGATATGATGAAGGTGCGTCGTTGAGTGTGGGCATGGAAATGCGTTGCTGTGTTGGTGATATGAAGGTAGTGCGTTGTTTATTGTGTGCACGTAAAGGCGCTAATGTGCTGATATGATGAAGGTGCGTCGTTGAGTGTGGGCGTGGAAATGCGTTGCTGTGTTGGTGATATGAAGGTAGTGCGTTGTTTATTGTGTGCACGTAAAGGCGCTAATGTGCTGATATGATGAAGGTGCGTCGTTGAGTTTGGGCGTGGAAATGTTTGCTGTGTTGGTAATATGAAGATAGTGTGTTGTTTATTGTGTGCACGTAAAGGTGCTAATGTGCTGATAGGAAGACGGTGTGTTGTTTGATGTGGGCGTGGAAATGCGTTGCTGTGCTGGTGATATATAGTGCGTTGTTTATTGTGTGCATGTAAAGGCGCTAATATGCTGATATGATGAAGGTGCGCCGTTGAGTGTGGGCGTGGAAATGCGTTGCTGTGTTGGTGATATGAAGATAGTGCGTTGTTTATTGTGTGCACGTACAGGCGCTAATGTGCTGATATGATGAAGGTGCGGCGTTGAGTGTGGGCGTGGAAATGCGTTGCTGTGTTAGTGATTTGAAAATGGTGTTTTGTTTATTGTGTGCACGTAAAGGCACTAATGTGCTGATAGGAAGACGGTGCGTCGTTGAGTGTGGGCGTGGAAATGCGTTGCTGTGTTGGTGATATGAAGATAGTGTGTTGTTTATTGTGTGCACGTAAAGGCACTAATGTGCTGATAGGAAGACGGTGTGTTGTTTGATGTGGGCGTGGTAATGCACTGGTGTGCTGCATTTGAAGATGGTGTATTTTAGAGTGTGGACATAAAAATGTGCATGAGTGCCGGTATGAAGTTGGTGCAGATGGTGTCATGAGAAAAAAGGTGCAAGGCTAAAGATTGTGCAAGCAGTTTATGAATGAAGACATGCTACAGTGTCGGCGGCGTAATGTAATGTGTGGTGGTTTATCAAATAAAATGAGATTAAATTGAGGTGTCGGCATGAATCTGGTGCAAATGGGGTGTTGTGGAAATCGGTATGAATTGGGTGCAGAATCGTAGATCATGCAAGCGAGTTATGCTCAGGAAAAAAGTTTGCTATGGCATGTTTCAGGCTGGGATATGTTGTGCATGAATTTCGTAGCTGTGCCTGACCCTGCAAATGTTGGAACACACACACACACACACACACACACACACACACACACACACACACACACATGCACACACACATGCACATGCACACGCACTAAGCACACACACACACATACGCACACACATACACACACACATACACGCACACATACACACACATGCACACGCACACGCACTAAGCACACACACACACACAAACACACACACAGCCAGTATCGACGTCCACACCGCGTATAGTCCTTACTCCAAGGAGGCCATGATTCGGGCTGCAAAAATGGACGATGACGATAACGAGAGAGACAGTCCTGAGAGGTCGAGGCCTTCCGTTGCTCGTCGCTCCCTTTCTGAGCGAAACGCACTGCGCCAGGTGCGTGTGTGTGTATGTGTGTGTGTGGGTGTGTGTGAGTGTGTGTGTGTGGGTGTGGGTGTGTGTGTGTGTGTGCGTGCGTGTGTGTGTATGTGTGTACTTGTGCATGTGTCTGTGTGTGTTCTTGCGTGTGTGTGTGCGTGTGTGTGTATGCATGTTGTGTGTGTGCATTTGTGTGCGTTGTGCATGTTTGCATGTGTGCATGTTCGTGAGCTGTGTGTGTGTCTGCGCTTATTGTGTGCGTGCCTGTGTGTATGTGTGTGTATGTGTGTGTCTGCACATGCTTCGTTGCAAGTGTTTGTGCTCGAGTCAAAACACACACCATTGAATTTGCTTGTTCATTCTCTGACCGCCGTTTTGTTTGCTGCGTATCATGCATGTTACGATATTGTTCAGATTGTGTATCATGCATGTTACGATTTTGTACAGATTTTGTATCATGCATGTTACGATTTTGTATGCGATTTTGGCTTTGTTTTTTGACCAGATCAGCTGTGTATGAACGCACGATGTCCAAATGCCATAAAGCATACATATCTGTGTCTCACACACCCACAAAATAACCTTGGTCAGGCAAGTTGGTGCAAGGGGACGAAGGAATTTTTTGTTATACGCTGTAGATGGCGGATAATCTCTGCGGTGAAGACCATATACACATTTTGTACAGATTTTGTATCATGCATATTTATACGGTTTTGGCCAACCCTACTCATAGCAAGTCAATTTGCAACATGGGCATTGTACCAAAAAACTCAAAATTTCACCAGAAACAGTTCCTTATAACACTTTGATGTGTGGCAGACAGACACACACACACACACACACACACACACACACACACACACGCTAACAATTTAATGTGCGGCACACACACACCCACAGAGTAGCCTTGGCCAAGCACGTAGCAAGTTGAGTCGGAACGCGCGTGATGTGCTACGAGGCCACTCCCTGTTTTTCCTGAGGCCCTCCAACCCGCTGCGCGTATTTTGTGCCCGGGTACGTTTGAAGCTCGCTTGCTTTACCCTGTGAAACACATGCATGCACACAAACACACACACAGACACTCGTAAAAACGTACACACACATGCACACACACACGCGCACATAAAACACACACACACACACACAAACGCACACATGCATGCACACACACACACACACGCATGCACACACACACGCATGCACACGCACACACACAAACACACACACACATGCATGCACACAAACACGTACGCATACACACACAAACACACATAACTACACAGGTCACTAGCCACCGCTGGTTTGAGGGCTTCATTGTGGCCATTGTGATCTGCTCATGCGTGCTGCTGTGCTTTGACACCCTCAGTCTGGATCGGACCTCCTCACGGGGTTTGGCAGTGCGCAATCTGGACAGGGCAGTGACAGGCATCTTTGGTTTGGAGGTGAGAGGTGTCTGAGGAGAAAACAGAACATCGTTTGCCTCTCGTAACAATTTGTAATAATACATCATTGTGTAATCTGGCGTAATCTGGACAGAGTGGTGACAGGCATCTTTGGTTTGGAGGTGAGAGGTGTCTGAAGAGAAAACCGAACATGGTTCGCCTCTCGTAACAATTTGTAATAATACATGATTGTGTAATCTGGCGTAATCTGGACAGAGCGGTGACAGGCACCTCTGGTTTAGAGTTGAGGGGTGTATGAAAAAGAGAGGGGAGTCTGCAATCTGCCTTGCGTTGAGCGAGAGCTGTGAACTGTATCGTGCAGTGCGTAGGCTGGAAAGAGCCATGAGTTGGATATAATTAGAGTTGGCCAGAACCGTATAAAAACACCGTGTATGACAGTATCTTTGGTGATTACCCTGCCAGAAATACCGTACAAACACCGTATATATAATTCCGGCCAACCCTAGGTATTATTGGTGTTTTTTGGTTTGTAGGTGAGATGAGTTTCAAGAGTGTTGTGAATTGTAGGGAGAATTTCGTGTTATCAGACAAGCACGCGCACAACAGAGAGGGATGAGCCTGCCATTTGCCTTGCATAATGTAAAGCCCTAGCTTGCAATGCGAATGATGTAGATGAATAAATGATGTAGAACGAATGATGTATAGAACATATGACGTATAGAACGTATGACGTAGAACGAATGATGTATAGAACGAATGATGTATAGAACAAATGATGTATAGAACGAATGATGTATAGAACGAATGATGTATAGAACGTATGACGTAGATGAATGACGCCATGCGAATAATTAGAGCCCTAGCACGCAATGCAAGCAGATGTACGTATGGCGGGTATCATTGTTTACTACTCCTTCCGCAATGCTGCTACCTCTTTCTACACTTTTTCATCTACGCCCTATCGTTCCCCACTCCCTGCCGCAAATGCTTCTCATATGCACACCCTTGTTGCTTGCAATGCTGCTACCTCTTTCTACACTTTTTTTATCTACGCCCTATCGTTCCCTACTCCCTGCCGCAAATGCTTCTCGTCTGCACACCCTTATTGCTTGCAGGTCATCATGAAGATCATAGCCTTTGGCTTCTTCTTCAACGGCAGGAGGTCTTACTTTAGGAGGTACCAATTTGACTCCTTTTTTTTTGGGTTTATTGCGGAATTGTTTTGCTACCTGTATGATTGTAATGGTTTATTTCAGAATGTGAGGCTCACCACAGTCCAGGCTTGCGAGTCCCTTGCCTTTATGAGCTCTAAATTGTCCTGTTCAAAAAATTAGCTGTGTGTGTTTGTGTATGTGTGGGTGTGGGTGGGT
>Ga0307966_1003772_pt1 | contig 11335 bp, 10 predicted proteins | sample OrgLakmetagen646_FD_203141 | JGI IMG/M metagenome (GOLD analysis project Ga0307966, IMG submission 203141) | Saline water microbial communities from Organic Lake, Antarctica - #646 | ecosystem: Environmental > Aquatic > Non-marine Saline and Alkaline > Saline | place: Antarctica: Organic Lake... | reverse complement strand
GCGTGCAAATACACTCAGACGCGCACACACACATACACATGCGCACACACACAAACACACATGCACACGCGCGCACACATACACACGCACAAACACACAGGCACATACGCGCGCACACACACACACGCACACACTCACACACACACACACACACACTCACACACACATGCATATGCATGCACACGTTGTGCGCGTGATGGGCTTCGCCAATTTTTCAGCGTCGCTAGCAACGCTCCCACATTGTCTGTTTCATGGTTTGCAATCAATAGCTTTATGTGCCCTGGTTGTTTTGGTAGTTAGTTGTGTTCTCAGGCAAATTGACTGTTGCTTTGATTTCGGTCCGTGCCACTGACTGTATAGACTGGGCGGCTGCAAAGTTCATAGACGTGCTATCTGAACCTCCCAATTACTCACTTCACTCAATCCAATAGCTCGTGCATGCCCTGTAAAGAGACTTTCCTCTGCTCCTTTTGACTGTCAGGAAGCCACCGTAGTGCCTGTGGTTATGCAAGGCATGCAAGCTGTGTGCAAGGAGCGGCCTGAGAACCCTGTAGAGTTCCTAGCTTACTACTTGCTGTCCCACAATCCTCAACCGAGTACATCCCGACCAAAGCCTGGCGCTCAGGAGCCACCTAGCACGGCAGAAGCGGCAGCAGCAGCAGCAGCAGCAGCAGCAGCAGGTGCACCACCACCCCAGCCTCCGCCCCCTTCCTCGTAGCAAGGGAGAGCTCGTCCATACCTGTATTATAAGTAATAGATTGACATGCTGGTGCTTGAAATCTCACGACCATCTGCGGGAGCAAGAGCAGTAAAAGCTGTCATGCTTTGCCGTGTCGTTCATGTGGCAGCAACAAAGGTTTTGAATGTTGACTGTGAGCTTCTTTTCCCCCCGCCCCTTTCCTTTATTCCGGCTATTCACATGACAGGAGCATGTACAAATCACGCCTGCACAAATGTAATTGATTCATTTTATGTATAGCTGGGCAGGGAAAACTTACACTCCCCACATTAAGTCATACCATCTTTTAGGAACCAGTTTTGTGTGCTATTGACAAGGCTGCAGCAATTATCATACACTTGCTGCCGCACAACATGGCAAAAAGGAGAAGCTAGTAGTACGCAGGCATTATAACGAAGAAGCTACCCTCCTTATTAACTTAAACCACTCGCTCCCCACATTTAATTCTTTCCATCTTATATACTTAAGAAACAGCCGCTTTGATTCGGGTAGCACAGTAAACTTTTGGAGAGCTGAGACAACAGTTATAGTAGTTACAATGGGGGGTGACCTTCAGCCAGGTTGTTTGGCTGATCGGCTGCTGACTGGTCTCGGCCAGCCACAAATAAATTCATAAGCTCAGAAAGAAAAAGAAAAAGTTTAGTGTTCTGCTGAGAAGGGAAACTATGAGCAAGTTGGTTGTTGACCTGTTGCAGCAAAAAGGGTTGGGCTGCTGAAAAGTCCTCAAAAAAGGTGTAGTCAAGAAAGGAGAAAGTTTCCTCATTAACCCGATGGTCTTAGCAAAATAAATGAGCATGCACCTCATTCTAAACATGCTCATCTTCACCAGGACATTGGTTACATACGCGAGAACCATCTTCAAGCCATGCTGCTGCCTCAACTTTCAAAGTTTGTGCACGCAAGCGGAGTCTACTTACATTGCGCATAATATGTTTTGACGGATCAAGATGAAGACACCGTGGTACAGTAGTCGGCATATGCTCATTTCTAGAAAAAGGTATGGCAAACCAAGAATGATAAGTGGCCAGTTTGTTGTTGTGTGTGTTGGGGTCCACCAACTCAGCATCTTTCGAAACACCTCCCATCCTATGCTTCAAATCTGCAGTAAACTCTTGCAAGGAATAGCACGCCCAGTTTGAACAGCTCGTACATACAACTCGCACCCACGCAGTCCTTGAAAAACGCTCAGCAATTGAGCAGTCCAGCAGGCACTTGAACGAGGCTGTAAATTGAGATCAACCTGGACTGCCCTCCGCAAAGTGTCACTATTGGTACTAAGCATAATAATGAAAAGCTTGACAGCTGACCAAAACCGTAGAACTGCAACGGTTCATGTCCACATTCTCGGAGTACAGCCCAGTTAGTGGAGAGCTGAGACAAAGAAAATAAGAAAGCGGTGTACACAGCCGGCATGACTTGTGAATAGGCGTCATTTTGTGTTCTGCTTCACCCTACTATGGGTGCAGAGTCACACAAACTCCCAGCCTGGAAATGATAAGAGGGAGGGAAGGGCTTTTCAGTGGGGATCAGCGTTTGGGAGGCAAAGGCTTGCACACCGGGGTATGCATTGCTCTCACACGATAGAGGAGTCAATTAAGGACTTGGTGTCGCGCCCAATCAGTGAAAGCGACGAATTATGTGACAAGCAGGTTAGTTGATTGATAGTTGAGAGTTTCTGTGTGTCTCTTTCAATAAATTAGATTTGCCAGTCTTCTTATTGATGATTAAACAATCTCAGCTCCGGAAAGAGACAACCGCTGTGGGGCAGCCAACCAAAGATGAGAAGGACTAGCAGAGATAGACACATGCACATGAGTGAATGTAAATGTTAATTAACGCCATGGTGTAAACACTTCTGGCAAAGTAGGAAAGAAACGGTTGTGGGTTGAGAGAGCTGTACAGCATCCCACCGTGTCATATAAAAGAGAGAAGAACACACACAAAGAAAGACTCTCTGAAATTGAGTCAGTACAAAAATGTAAGCAGCGAATAACAACTCTCCCCACGTGTGCACATTTGTTAAGGAAAAGGAGCCATTTTCGTCCCAGGTACTGTAAAACTCCCTACCAAAAAGAATAAGAAAAAGGTTATTAGGGAGCAGGAGGGTTGCAGGAGGGTTGCAGGCTTAACCTGAAACCGGCTCCTGTTGAGAGTAGTTAGTAAGTACTGCAAGGATACAACTGGTATGGACATGTTTAGCAGCATAGTTGACAGAATGAACATGGAGCTGTGAAACAAGTTTTCTAACTCTTGCTGGTGAGTGTGTCCTGTAATAATTACAAATTATTTTGACTTATCGTAGCTTTTTTTTACAGCTGTAGTGCAGACTTGGTCTTCATCATTTTATTCTTAACATTCTTTTCCGTCCATGCCACTCTAGTTACACGTCCAAAAATAACTGCAATATTTGCAATGAAATTATAGTCAGCATAGCGTTTGAATGGCTAGGCGTACAGCCAACAGCAAGTCACCACAAGTGGGAGACTGAAGAGAGCCGCAGCTTGTTTATGCTGTTATCAACTGTTAATTTGACTAATGTCCAATGTCTCTAAATATCACAAAGAGACTTGCAGCTATAGCAATGGGGCCAGCACCTGCAATGCGCAGCAAACAGAACAAAAAGTCAGCTACAGTAGGTGAGATCGAGCTACGCAGAAGCATCATTTGAAAGCGTGTTTGCAGCGATTGAAAAATAAGGGAAAGAAATATCTTTTGTTGCCGTGATAAGCAGGGAAGACTACGCAGGCAGTGAAAACCATACCCACACTTATTAAGGAAAAGTGAACCACATTCAGTGCAAAGTGCAAGTTCGTTGCTGCCATCCTTACCGCATCCACAATGTGTAGCACAAGTTGCCCTGACGCCACAGTCCTAATGACCTTGGCAGTACGTGTGACTTCATCATATGCCGATGCAATAGCCACAGAGCCAGCCCTGTAATCAAGTGAGCCAGTACAATTGTTGAACTGCATAAAAAGAAGCTCATAGGTTTACGCACTGCAAATGTTCAATGCAAAACCACAATCTTAAAATGCAAAGCATTCAAAAATGAAATAAGCTTCTAGTATTGCGCTTCTGAGTGAGAATCCAAAGAACATAACTCACAGCTTTGTGATGATCAGCGGTGTCTTTACTGCTGAAGTGTACACGTGAGTGCCCTCTGGAATGTTAGTCATTACGAGGTCAACACCTACAAGCGTGTCATGTGGTGGGTAGGTGTGTATCTAAGGGGCAATACAATGGATTGCGGCACAGTGTAAAAACCAAGCTGTTTCTCAAACTATTTCATCGTACCAGGTATCCAATGGGCTTTAATTGCTGAAATTCCATTGGCAGCTGGGAGCTTTTGTAGAGCAGCCCTAGATCCTCCAATTTGCTCCCCGTGAGCTATGAGGGCACTATGTGTTTAAGTTGAATACACATTGCCCATGCTGTTGCTTGGAAGCTTAATAGGTCAAGACGTGCAGCTATTTTTAGAGTTTCTAGCGTTGAGGGTGACACAGGAATGGAATTTTCTTGCAAAAAAACTAGCATTCTGGGAACAAAGTACATGTCCATTTGATGCAAGTTACGGATGCAAGAAGAAATGTTGGCAATAAAAAATTCTCCGTGCTTGAACGCACAGCAAGAACTTCCAACCTGTCATCAGGTAGGAAAAATGTGCCGCCTTGAGCCAAAAATCCAGCAGCTACGCCAGCCAGCTGAGCTGCCTACACGACATGAAATTTGTTAATGTTGCTGATTATGAAGCATTTCTTCTTCATTGTGGATCAGCCCTTCAATAAGCAAAGCTCTCCTTGACACCCAAAATGCTACGACGGTGTTAAAACGGACTTTTTGAAAGGTTTCTCAATAATCGAGATGACATTGAGAGCACTGCACAGCAAAACCAGCGTCTCATTACAGGCAGTGGCCACTATATCAAAATGAAAGAGATTAAAGTTAAGAGGGGAATGGAAAGAGCAAGCACGAACATGCACCCAGACACATACTTGGACAGCCCAGTTAATTTCATGGCTGGACTGTTCAACAGCAGTCGCGGATGGTGGTGTGGGAGAAGCTTGAGGGGATGGTAGAGGTCGGATTGGCATCAGAACGAGGTCAACTATGTGGACAATAGCAGTGGGTCCATGAAGGATGTTGCCTACAAGTCAGGCGGCAGGAGATACAGCCTTTTAAAGCGCAAACCCTCCTGGAGCGAAATGGGAAGACTGTGATCCAGTAATTGGTATGAAGCAAAAAGCCTGAGTGATTTTCCTTTTCTTCCTCTTTCAGAACTGAAGGTGGCAGAGCAGTTGGCTCAGCAACAGAATGGGATAAAATCATCAATGTCACCTTAGCACGTCAACTGCTGTAAAGACATTGCGGACTGAAATCACTATTTCTTTGTGTTATACCTCCAATGACCTCTCCAGGAAGACCCCCTGTTGAAACCGACAGAAGAGATCCGCTGCATTCAGGGATAAATAGGAGGTCATTCGATTTAAACCCACATATCTTACCACTTGTCATGTCCAACATCGCATGGCCTTTTTTAAACAATCATGCTGTGAGTTGAGTGTACGGGGACAAAATGTGAGCTCAATGTTTTAAGAGGCAGTCAATAATCCTCCTAGAAGGGAGGCTTAAAGGAGCGTGGCCCTTGCTTTTAATTTATACTCACTTCCTTGTCACTGTGAGACGGTCCCCAGAAAGTGTGGTGTAGACGCTGACTCCTTGGGGGAAGTCATTTAGTGTTTGAACAATGCCTGTGTTAAGGTCGTGGCAGCTAGAGCATCAATCAGTAACGAGCATTGCTCAAAAGGTAACACACAGGCATTTCAACCCAAAGAAACTTAAAGCAGATCATACGGACAAGGGGTTTGCATGCAGTCTGTACTGTTCAGCAGGTTTACTCACCTGGAATGACGTGCGCTTTTATGGCACTCTCACCAGAGTCTGTGGCAACCATGGAGCTCGCAGTTGGCTCAGCAGCTGCGTATCGCTGGATAGCAGAGCTGCAGGAACAAGAGAGCAAGGGCAGTGTTATATTTTGTATATGCATCCATGTGGCTTTGTTTTCCTATCAGCCCTTATTTAGCAGATTCAAGCTGAACAAAGATGTGAAAAAATTAAATACCTAGACGGTGCAAATACCGTTCCATGGATGAAATCCATATTGGTACGCCTTAAAACCTGCATGCACAGAAAATAGTTGATTGTGTCAGTGAGTGAAATGCACCCAGGTTTGCACGTCATAAGAATATGCTATTGTTTAAGTGGGAAAAGAAGAAGGGGATTCAGAGAAGAGAAATCGACTGTGGTGACGATAAGTAATTAGAAACCTTGTGTGAGTCTCATTGGTTCAGAGGCTGATAGTATAAGCTCTTGTTACCAAGAAATTTTGCACATATGTCAAAAAGGGCTGCTTGTGTGTTTGATCAACCCCTCTCTCTCACCTCAGTGGCAAGCGTCAGATCTGCTGTGGTAGCAATGCGCGGAGCTGTAGCAGCAGGCTCAATTTGATTGGGAAGGAGGCTGGTCGTGAGGATTTCTTCTGAGGGAAAGGGCAGGGGTGGAATCGGAACTGCAGCCTCCTTTTGGCCTTGGATTACAGAAGGCAGAGTTAGGGGCTCGAGCACCTACGACACGAAAAGAAGCCGGAGCAGACTTTGGAACCACGTGAACATGAAAGCACCTAGCATAGTCCAAGAGTGACCTTGCGCCTATCACCAAGCAAAACCACTTGCATTACTGCAGCGTCAGCTCTACAGCGCAATAACTGAAGATATGGGAGATGGATTTGTTGCACTCACAGCATCAATGGTATGGAGGGTGTTACCAGACCAGGTCACGTTGGGGGTTACTATGCTGGCAGAGGCACACAGAGAGGACACTGTTACAGAGGCGCCCCTATGGAGAGTACAAGACCAAAATGAAAAGTGTGAGAGAGGGTGAAAATGGATCTGCTGTATGTTACAAGACAAGTAGATTCTTTGTGAGTTTATGTTCTTGTTGCGCTCACTGAGCGCAGATCTAGGCTAGATAACTGATAATTGAACCTGTTCCTTTTTTACGCAAAGTACGTACGTCTTGGTGACCACCAGCTTATCACCAGAGGCAGCTGTGTAAGGGGTCTGTCCTTGTGCAAAGTCAGAGAGCATCATCGGCAGTCCCACTTTGTGCAGTGTGTGTGTGTGAGTGTGTGTGTGTGTGTGCGTAATTTTGTTCTTAAAAGAACGGAGCACAAATTGATGGGTGTCTGGAATTTGTATGATGAAATTTAATGCAACTCTATCCACATCATACCTATGACATGCCCCTTGATTGCTCGAGCAAACCCTGCAGGATTGCTTAACGTTGTAGTGGACAACGCGTCAGGGTTGTTCTCAGCGTAGGCCTTAAGGGATCTGTCATTGGGGACCTTGAAATAAGTGAAGGATTTGAGTACACAAAAGGTGTGAATGTATGTGTCCCCGTGTATCTCTGCTAGTGCAAGCATTTCCTCCAAACGTTCAGGTCCAGAAGTAAAAGCAGGTTTTACTTACAAAGATACAGTTTCCAGACCCCAAGATCTCAGAGCCTGCCCGCATCAGTGCCTAGAAACCAGCAAGAAACAGGGTTGTTCTTTTTGTAAGTTGGGTAGCCAAAATAAAACGAGCAGTGAGTACTAACTCCATGAGAAGCACTAATATGCCATCTGCACATTCCTATTAGTGCTTTCACTGCCTGCTTAGGTTTTCTTTCTTTCTTTTACAAAAGCCTCAAGTGCTGACAAAAAGACAAGCCTTACATCTACAGCCCAGGTGCAGTCGTCGGCTATTGCCGAGGCAGAGTAAGAAGGGGGAGCAGGCATGGCTGCTGCTACTTTGCTGCCGTGCAGCTTCAGAGATCCTGCATGAAAATCAAATCAGTTAGGGAACTTAAATGTTTAAAGCGTAGCAACGACGTGTGTGTGCCCCTACACTGGCACAACAAATAAATACACTGAGTGCAAGTCTCGACAACAGACTTACCCATAGAAGACATGGCAATTTCCATTGGAGAAGGACCAACCACAGGTGGCATGAGGGAGTCATCAGGGTCAGTTGTTGGTGCTGCCGCTTCGGGAGGTGCATCAGAAGTGGAAGCTGAAGAGGGTACGGTAGGTGAGAAAGCTGTTGTCTTGATGATTTGTTGAGTAGTAGGAGAGGGGCTGGAACGTGCATCAGCAGGGGAAACCTGGGAAGACACTGGTGCGGAGGCAGGAGGAGTAGGTACAGCTGTTGAAGCAGCAGATGGGGAAACTCCAGGTTCCAGGCAGCGATCAATCACCTGTAAATTGTTTGCAGGATTGCCGTGTCCATTAAATAAGCAAGCTCTAAAGGGAGCACCCACAAAAATACAATTGATTGATGCCAAAAGCAACGATCACACACTGTGCAGTATGTTTGACCTGCTTATGCCTCACGTGTGCAAATCCATCCCCGAATGGGACGTTGGGCGTGATCACTGTTGCTGAGATGCCCCCATTTAGATCCACCGTGACTTTTGCGCCTCTGAATTGATGGATTTGGCAAAAAAAGAAGTCTTATTGCGTCATTAAGTCCTATTTAAATGGATAATGAAGCCTTCATAGATCGCACAAACATCAAAAAGAATGAAGTATGCTTTGTAAATGGGCAAGCATTCAGAGCAAGACGGCATGGCTGTTCCTTACGCATGAATATCAGAGGGAATAGCGTGTGCTTCATCACAAAGTTAATTACCGTTCATTTACACAAGGTCACTTTCAAATCCATACCTTTGCTCTAGCTAAGAACTGATGCAGGTGTCTATATATAGCTTTTGTGTCGCTACATACTTTTGTGCTTCCGTCTGAAACACTCACGTCCATTCTAATTCTTACCTCCTCGCCACGTTTAACCATGATCCACCTTGCAAAGTGTCGTAGCTTGATGTGCCCTCCGGTATATCTTTGAGCTGAAGAGAGCGTGCTGGGATGATGTGGCCGCGGACCAATCGTGGGTCAGCGCTTGAAACTGCATGGACACTTAACCCAATCATGTGACCATGTATATATATATCAATTAACCCAATGTGACCATGCTTGGACACTTAACCCAATGCGATCAGTGAAGCAAGTTAATTGCAAGAGCATTCAAACGCCTGGTATTAAAAGCAGTATACGTGCAACTCAGGTGTGAAAACTAGACCTTGCTGCAACTCTGCTGACATTTCTGCGAATCAGACCTTGATGCTGGGATGCATGGTGGAGTATTGCGGTGTCGCTGGGGGTAAAGGCGGTACAGTTTGGCAGCATCGTGATCCCTGCCTGTTTCAGAGCCTGTGGACGTTTGCGTATTTGCAGTCTGTAGGTTTTGATTGCTTCACAATTTCAGGACACGGACAGAAGCATGTCTTCTCTGTTATTATAATTTGTCAATATATTCTTTATCCTGCTGGCCAGATCTTTATATCAAAGCTTAGTCATGCGCTGGTAGGCCACCAAAGCTGACAGATGCTTGACATAAACTAGGCAAGGAAAATCCAACCAGGTCCAATGCAGCCAGTTGTCAGACAACAGGAGGGAAAGCAGATACACATGCAAAAAAACACACATTCTCAGCACACCTTTCTCGCCCAACTAATATCCGCGACGTAAGGAGAAGAAGCGCCGAGCGCTGCAGCTTGCTCTTCTGCCTTAGTCTCGATGGGACCAAATGGCTGAGGAGCAATTGGAACCACCTTGGCCAGTACGTGATCACAGACCTGCATTTTAAGTAAAAGACATAGTTACCAAGTTTCGAATGTTACTGCACAAGCACAAGACACAAGAGCGTTAGCAATTTGTGCTGCATTGATGATTGATGACCATACAGTCAAGTCGGTCTCTGACCAGTTCAACATGTGGACAGCCATTCCATTATAGGAGGAGGAGTAGCCGCTGGGGTCCAAACAGACTTCTGGACAGCCTCTATCATTGATACAAGCAAGTCCCCAGGCAGCCGCTGAGAACACACCAACAGCCTCAATAGTTTCTGCCAGGGGTGCGTGCTGTATATGAAGTTCAAGAGTCATACACGGAGATGTAATGTTGTAGTTTGAAGCTTTACACACTTCTTTATAGTCAGTTCACAGTTTGGCACATTGCTTTTGGCCGTATTGCAAAGCCACGTGATGAAACTTAAAATGGTCAAAATGGTCAATTCTTAATGTCGCACTGAATTCCCCCCTTTTACATACAGCATATGTTCATAATAAAATACGCAGGCAGAAAACTACTCCCCACATAAATAAAGGAAAGGGATCCCATGCTGGGTACAATGAGATTCCGATGCCACGTACAGCAGACAAATCAGGTGAAGGCGTACAACAGATGACAGATCAGGTACATACATCACAGTAAAGTCACACTGTCCTTACATGCACAATGGCATGGCCGTACTCAATGTCAGACGCCACGATGTCAGCATTCAACCCCTGGTGAGAAATGGACAAGCCTGTACCCCTGGAAACAAAAAGGGCAAAGAGAGTGTAGCATCAATCTCAGTTGTTGCGTTGCTCCTGCTGCTACACATGCTTGCTTTGTGAGATCCAGTGACGTATCATAGAAGCTTGCTTACGTGCGCGTGATTTGCAATGGAGTGCCTGCTTTGGTGGTCGTAGAGCTCAGTCCCTCTGAGAAGTCTGAAAGCTTCATCTGCAAGGAAGGAGTAGAAAGCTCAGTTGTCCCGCTTCTTTCTTTGATACATGCCTTAATATCATCATTTGGAGCAGGGTGCAGATAAGCAGTCCTGCAATCTGTAGTAGCACAAAGAAACAGCACAAACAAAACTTGCATTGGCTGGACACATGCATCTCTTCGAATTCCCAATTTGATTTCTGGAGGCAAACAAACACCTCATCATACGTCATTCATGTATACCTGCACAGGCAAAATGTGTGCATCCAATGCACGGGCGGCGCTCTCTGTTGAAAGCAGGAGGACTGCATCTGGATCTTGGCTTGCGTATCTGGCAAGTGCCTGCACATGTGGTGTTCTTAGCGCTTGAGCATGTTGCCAACCTTGAACCCTGTTTTCTCGCAAACGACAAAGCCTTTGAGCTTGCACTGGCTCATTATCATAAATAATGAGCCCATCAAGGACATGTTGTGCAGTTGCTTTCACTTACGTCATTAGAAGGAGCGAACACTGTGCACCGACGTTGCCCGGGGTCTAGGCCCAAACGGGCTATAAACTGAAAGTATAAACACAGCAGAGAGTGTGCTTTGAGGCGCATTTCACTACTTAGGCTCCTTGTCCAGTATCACCTGTGGCTCAAAACTGTGAACAACTACTCCAGTGAGAACAACCGATCACTCAAATCTCCTTGAACTTAACATTTTCACATTGCCCCCCGCCCATCCCACATTACCGTACCTCAACGGCCCATGATAGATTGCCTGAAAGCCCAGCACTCACAGCCGGCGCTGTGCGTGCCAAAAGAGGAGGAGAAGCAGGCAGCGCTGCCACAGGTGCTAGCACCTGTGTGTGAGTGAGTTGCGTGCAGTGGTGATTCGTGACAATTACAACGCAAATCTCTTTGGCTCCAGAGTGCTGCAGCGCTAATTAACGTCTAAGTATGTCCATACCCA
>Ga0307966_1003770_pt1 | contig 11339 bp, 6 predicted proteins | sample OrgLakmetagen646_FD_203141 | JGI IMG/M metagenome (GOLD analysis project Ga0307966, IMG submission 203141) | Saline water microbial communities from Organic Lake, Antarctica - #646 | ecosystem: Environmental > Aquatic > Non-marine Saline and Alkaline > Saline | place: Antarctica: Organic Lake... | reverse complement strand
AGATCAAAGGATAAAGAAAGTAGTAATCTTTCCTAACCCTTCAAATGGGCTGGCTACTGTAGAATCAACAAGCAAAATATCAAGAATCCAACTCATTGATTTGCAAGGCAAATTAATTTTTGAAGCAGTGATCGATGCCTATTCTAGTCATTTAGACATGCATTCAATTAAAGACGGAGTTTATATTATAAAAATTATTTTAACCGACCAATCTCAGTTACACCAAAGGATTATTAAAAAATGATTAGGATTAGTTGACCTTATTTATTGCTGGTTCTCAGAAAAGCAATTTAAGGTTTAAAAATTCCAAATTAAGCTCATCTCAAGGTTAGTTCCTTGTGTTAGTCATCTAATCAACCTCCAATAGAATAAAAATTATTTCACTAAACATTAATTAATTTAGTATTAATGCGACAGATTGCTCACATAGATTTAGATGTGTTTTTATCAATTGGACCTTATTGAAACTTCCCGATCTCAAAGGTAAGTCTTAAATAACCGTGGAATAGTTACTTCTGCTTCTGCTGAGGCCAAAAATATGGTGTGCAAAAAGGAATGCCTACCCGTGTGGTTCAGCAAAGATGCCCCAATGCTGTATTACTGAAAGGAGACTTTGATCTGTTTACTAAATATTCTGACATCGTCAATGAAATACTAAGGGAAAACGTGCCTCTTATTAAGTCTAAGACAGCAATTTCTGTGCTCTACCGCTTAAATTAAGCTAGTAAGCGGATCCATCACTCCTAAGCATCAAGTTCACACTTATTTTAAACCATTAAATATTTAATCGAACCAACTTTCTTTTTTATACTCCTCTGTACGTGAAGCAGCCTCTCTATTCCTCATTAAATAGTAGTCTTTATCGAGCAGAATACTTCTATAGCCCAGTAGATGGAAGAATTCTTTTGTGAAAAAACGGGCAATTTTTCTATTTACCTTTAATGTAGCTTGTTTTTCATAGGAAACTCCCGGTAGGTAGCCCAATAATCTCTCAAACCCTATATTTCTTAAAACTGCTGATAGTTTAAGAGCAAAGAGTGAAACTTTCTTTATTGCAAAAAATCCTTCTGAGCCTTTAGCCTGATAAAGAGGCATAAAAATTCTTGATTTGGATTCAGCAACAACTGATTTATTATGACTTAACGCTAGTTTTTCTCCCTTTTTAATAGGCTCGAAATTAACAAATCCAGGTAGCATTTTAAAATCCTCACCGGGCTCAATTTTATAGCGATATAAAATCTCAAAGAAATTTTGTGCACCAATTCCGTTTTTAGAAAGCAAATCATAATATTTTTTGACTTCAATGGCATTTTTTTCGATCAGGCCAGTAAAGTGCAATGATAACATGCAAAAGGCAAAATGATTTTCAACTGAAGCGCCATCATCATGCTGACCAGCTTCAAAACCGAAAGCTACATACCCTAATTCATTTATATAGCTGAGCACAGGTCCTTCTAAATACTCTTCAATTCCAAGTATGCAAGGCAAGGGATACAGACCAGTAAATCGTCTATTCAACAGACTATCGTTCATCACGATAAAAGGACGCGTTTCGCAGGAAGTTGTATGAAGATCAATAAAATAAAATGGCCCCTTATCCTGAGCTAGAATGTTTTTAATACATTCATATAATTCAATCTGTTCAACAGTATCTTTATCTTCAATCTTGATTTCTCCCGTTTGTATTTGAAGCAACCTCTCCTTTGTCCATAATCTGTTAAGGTCATGCTTATGGTATCTTTCCCCATGCTCTAATGCCCATAGGCTTCCTGCAAGAGCATAAAGATTTCCCTTGAGAGATACTTCATTATTTTCTATAAAAGATATCAGGCGATCTAAGGCTAAGACGCCAGCGGGCTCATTGCCGTGTATGCCCCCTATAAATATGATGGAAGGGCCATCATTACTTGATCTGATTTTACCAATAAAACGATCGATTTTTATGGTTTGCGCAAGTGCTTTACTGTACACTTTTGGCATTATCATAGGGGATTATATCATCAATAGTAATAATTCCAACCAAGTGGTGATCATGTGTAACCGGAACACAACCAATGCTGTTTTTCTTCATGATCTTCAGTGCATTATCTATGGTAGTTTCTGGCCTGACGGTGATGATATCTTTGGTCATAATTTCTGAAACAGGCAATCCTTCAGTATTCCCTACGTCTTTTCTATATTTCTCCAGATGTGACCAAGTAAGTAAACCGCATAGTTCCCCTCTTTTATTTTCCACAGGAAGATGGTGAATATTTTTCCACAGCATCACACTTGTTGCCAAATCAGCAAGATCATTTTCGGTGACGGTGAAAAGTTCTGTGCTCATAATATGTGCGGCCATATAAGCAGCCTCATGAGCTTCCAAACCAGGATCCACCTCTGGCCAATTGTGTGCAATTATCGATTTACTTTGATTTGTATAGATTGCTTTGGTCAACATAAGTAGGGCATCATCCTTTTTATGCGTCTGCTTTAGTTTACGATAGTTGCGGATGCACCATTGGGAAGCCGTCTCTTTCTTCACTCGCTCTTCAATGATACCTAAATAATACTCTATATCCTCCTTTGCAATTTTTGCACGCTCTAAACCTTTATAAGCTATAGGTAAAAGTACATTGGTGATCAGATCTCTGGCAGAATATTGCTTCCCTTTCCATCGCAGCACAGATTCCTTACCAGTCCTAGCAGCCTTAATGAAATTTGATTTAGCATCTCTGAACTCCATTACAGCAGGCATATTGTCAAACTCTTTTGGTCGCCCCATCATCATACCGATCCAAAAGGCAAAATTAGCTATTTCATCTTTTACGGTTGGGCCAGCAGGTATATATCTATTTTCTATTCTCACATGGGCCTTACCATTTCCTACTCCATAGCAACACCTATTCCAGTGATAAATGGTGCCATTATGTAAATTGAGTGCCTGAAGCTTAGGGGTGTTCCCTTTCGCTAATTGCTCCAATGAATTTTCCTCAATTTCTCTGGCAACTAATAATTTGTATCGTGCTATATCATCCTTAAATATTTCAGCAACAGAGCCGGAAACCCATGCATTCCCGAAGGTGACTCTTGCACGCTGGTCCTTGAGGGCAAAAGAAGAACTTCTAGTATCAATACTTTGCTGAAAAAGCGCAATACGAGTTTCGCTCCATAATTCACGGCCTAGAAGCAAAGGTGAATTACAGCATATGCTTAGTAAAGGTCCTGAAATAGCTTGTGCCCAGTTATAGCTGGATATGAAGTCGTCAGGAGCAATTTGCAAGTGCATCTGAAAGCTGGTATTACAAGCCTCGAACAAAACAGAATCATGCACAATTGATAATTCGTCTATTCCTCGGATACGCAAATCTATATCGTTTCCGCGATGAGCTTTTATCATATCATTAAGCAAATGATATCGTGGGCTTGGGGTCATGAAATCCATTCCTAACTCATTCTTTGAAATAGTAGGTAATATACCGGCCAGAATCACTCGATTGTCTTTCTCTGCTGCGGCCACAGCTGCTTTTTTTAAAAAATGATCGAGGCTTTTTTCATATTCACTGAAGCACTTCCCTTCTAGTTTGATTGGGTCAAGATTTATTTCGAGGTTATAACGTGCAAGTTCAGTTGTAAAATGAGGATCATTGATGGCCTGCAAAATTTCTACTGATTTTTGGGAGGGGCGCCAGTTATTATTCACCAAACAAAACTCCTGCTCTGCCCCTATTCTGGTAATATCATCTTCTATTAGACCCTCAGCAAGCATTTTCTCCAGCGACTTAATATCGGTGAGCAAATGTTCTATAAATGAAGTTCGAAGATCATTATTTAAATCTAAATTCACGTTTTGTTCACCCATAGCAGATACAGATTAATACCTTGATTTAAATGAATTTAGTTAAAAAGTAGAGAAAAAAGAAATACTGAAAAAGATATGGTGAAGGGAATGATCAAAAGAGTATAAATAGAAGATCAGATTAGCTCTATTTAAAATAAAGTTATATTGAATAGAGAATAAAATATTTAGACCATCCTAATCTAATAATCGAGATATTACCCTTTTCAATATGTATACTTATTTACCCTAAAGCTACACACAGATTCAAAGCATTTGTTTTGAAGGCGAATTAATCTCGAAAAGGCTTATTAATACTTAATGTTAGTCCTTTTGATCTATACACTTGATGAGGAGAAGAAATCCATAGGGCAAAAATTATTTAGCTAAACATTAACTAATATAGTTAGTATTTATATTATATTTGCTAAATAATTTAGTATTAATGCGACAGATTGCTCACATAGACTTAGATGCTTTTTTTATCAATTGCACCTTATTGAAACTTCCCGATCTCAAAGGTAAGCCTTTGATTATTGGAGGCCTAAACAACCGTGGAATAGTTGCTTCTGCTTCTGCTGAGGCTAAAAAATACGGTGTGCAAAAAGGAATGCCTACTCGTGTAGCGCTACAAAGATGCCCCGATGCCGTTTTGTTGAAAGGAGACTTTGATCTGTTTACTAAATATTCTGACATTGTTAATGAAATTTTAACGGAGCATGTGCCTTTGCACGAAAGAGCCACTATTGATGAGTTCTATGTGGATATGACGGGCATGGACAGGTTTTATGGTTCTTCTAAATTTACTCGTGAACTAGCGAATAAGGTCAGATCTGAAACGGGACTTTCTTTGCTTTATGGCTTAAGCGTGAATAAAACCGTGGCTAAAATCTGTACGGCTCATGCAAGGCCTCTGGGCGGTTATGAGGTGGTTGGAGATTTCGTACAGCCTTTTTTAGATCCTCAGTCTATCAGACGACTGCCGGCTGTAGGCACGACCACTTTTAAACTGTTAAGAAGAATCAGGATTAAGTTCATTAAGCATATTAGGTCATTGCCTCCTGAAGCCATGAACGAGCTTTTAGGCAAAAATGGAATCGCTATTTGGAAGAAAGCTAATGGCATAGATCCCACTCCGGTAGTCCCCTATTCTGCCGAGAAATCAATTGGAAAGGATTTTACTTTTGATCAGGATACGCAAGATATGAAGTTGCTAAAGGCTACTCTGTTAAGGTTAGTAGAGCATTTAGGTTTCAAATTGCGGAAGTTTAACCAAATGTGTGCTTGTGTTTCGGTCCGCATTAGGTACTCGAACCACGATACCGAAACCATGCAAAGGAAGATTCCCTTTTGCGCCAATGATGAGCCACTAATGGAGATAGCTTTTGAACTTTTCAAAAAACTATACCATAGAAGAATGCTGATTAGGCTCATAGGAGTCAAATTCTCTCATTTGGTGCACGGTAGTCATCAGATTAATCTCTTTACGGATAATTTAAAAACCATTGAGCTCTACCATGCCATGGATAAGCTCAAGAGTCGCTATGACGATCCGGCTATTGTACACAAGGCTTTAAGCTTATAATTATAAAGTAGTGTTTCATAAAATAGTGATAAACCTATTGCTTTTCACTGAAATAGATCAGTGAGAGCTATGCCCTTGAGGGGATTATAGGGATGTTACTTAATAATAGTATTGATGCTATATAGTGGGTAAAAAACTAAAACACCAACAGGATTAAAACCTGCTTTTTGAAGAATACGATTTTAGTTGGATAACAGTATAATTAAAATAAGATATGTATTTAAATTGTCACTCTTTCTATTCCTTGCGATATGGTACACTTTCAGTGGAAGCACTGGTAAATCAGGCCGTGCTCAATGGAGTAGAAAGTTTAGCACTTACGGATATCAACAGTACTACCGGAGTAACGGAATTTGCCAGCAAATGCGTGGAAGCCGGTATAAAACCTCTTGCGGGTGTAGAAATCAGGAAGAATGACACCTTACTTTATGTGGCTATTGCCCAAAATTTGGAAGGTTTCAGGGAAATCAATGAATTGCTGACCAGAACTAACTTATCGGAGATGCCCCTGCCCTTGCAGTCGCCTCATTTTAACAATGTTTGCGTAATTTATCCTACTCATAATGTTCCGCAAATTCTGCAGAAGCATGAGTATATCGGCATCAGGCCTGCGGAACTGAAAAGATACAAGCCGTCATTTGCTCAAAAGGCCAATAAACTGGTGAGCTTATATCCGGTCACTTTTTCTACTAAGCAGGAATTTAACCTGCACAAATTACTGCGCTGTATTGATGAAAACATCCTACTAAGTCATCTGCAAGAAAATCAGCAGGCTGGTAAGGGTGAATGTATGATTCCTCCAAAGGAGTTAAAGCTACTCTATAAAGATTACCCCCATATCATCAGAAATACGGAGCTCCTTTTTGATCAGTGTAGCTTTGCTTTTGATTTCAAATCACACAAAAACAAAAAGTGCTATACCTCCAGTTATTATGAAGATAAAATCCTTTTGGAGACATTGGCATTGGAAGGTTTTAAAGACCGCTATTCAGCGAATAATAAGGTCGCCAAACAACGCTTATACGATGAGCTGGAAATTATTCATAAAATGCAGTTTGGGTGTTATTTCCTTACGACCTGGGACATTATTCGCCATAGCTTAAGCAAAGGTTATTTTCATGTGGGCAGAGGCAGTGGTGCCAATTCGCTAGTGGCTTATTGCCTGAAAATCACAGAGGTAGACCCTATAGAGCTCAACCTTTACTTTGCCCGTTTCCTGAACAACAAACGAACAAGTCCGCCCGATTTTGACATTGACTGGAGCTGGACAGATCGGGATGATATCATCGCCTATATTTTCAAAAGATTCGGACGAGAGCATACTGGTTTTTGCGGAACGGTAACGGATTTTAAGCATCGCTCTACAGTGCGAGAATTAGGAAAAGTCTTCGGATTGCCGAAAGAAGAGCTCGACCAACTTTCGCGCACTTCGCCTGACCATCTACCATCGGATAATCTGGTGAAGAACATTCAGCATTACGGTAAAATGTTAAGCGGTTTTCCGAATCAGCTTTCCATGCATTCTTGCGGAATTTATATTACAGAGGAGCCTATTGCCAATTACACGGCTATGAATATCTATCCCAAAGGCGTGCCCACCTGTGAAATAGACATGTATATGGCCGAAGCTTTCCATTTAGAGAAAATCGATATTCTTTCACAAAGAGGTTTGGGTCACATTAAAGAGGCGGTGAATATTGCAGAAGAAAATAGAGGCATAAAAATCAATATTTCGGATACCAAAAGCTTTAAGAAAGATGAGAAATGCAATGAACTTCTGCGTACGGGCAAAACGCTTGGTTGCTTTTATATAGAAAGCCCTGCTATGCGCGGTTTACTGAGGAGACTAAAGTGTAGTAGTTATGAAACCTTGGTAGCGGCTAGTAGCATTATTCGTCCTGGAGTGGCCCAAAGTGGTATGATGCGAGAGTATGTGGAAAGACACAGAGATCATTCTCGCATTAAGTACTTCCACCCCGTATTTGAAGAGCAACTGAAAGATACTTATGGGGTGATGGTGTATCAGGAGGATGTGATCAAAATAGCGCATCATTTTGCTAAGCTTGATTTGAATGATGCAGATGTGCTGAGGCGAGGTATGTCGGGTAAATCTCGCTCACAGCGGGAAATGGATAAAGTAAAAAATCAGTTTTTCAGCAATTGTGAGGCACTCGGCTACCCTAGGGAAATGGTGGAAGAAGTTTATCGTCAAATTGCCTCCTTTGCCGGCTATAGCTTCTGCAAGAGCCATAGCGCTTCTTACGCGGTGGAAAGTTACCAGAGTTTATTTTTAAAAGCTTACTATCCATTAGAATTCATCACAGCGGTTATTAATAATAATGGGGGTTTCTATAGGCCTGAAGTTTATATCAATGAAGCCCGAATGCTGGGAGCACATATTGAGGCTCCAGATATTAACTATAGTTACGCCAATGCGAGTTTGAAAGAATCGACCATTCATTTGGGATTGGATCAAGTCATGCATCTTTCCAAGCGTGGAATTGAGTCGATAGTGAAGACCCGAGAGAAAGCGGGTACTTTTTCCTCCTTATCCGATTTGCTGGAAAAAACGGACTTAAACTTCGATGATGTGAGTTATGCCATTTATACGGGAGCATTAAGAAGCATCTCAAGAAGTAAAGGTCAGCTTATTATTGAGGCTAAGCGCTTTTTCTCGCATGAGCCTGCAAAAACCGAAGAGTTGCAACTTTTTGATCTAAAGCCTAAAGAAATTAACTATGAAATAGACGATGGCGATATGTTTGAAGATGCTTTTGATGAAATGGAAGGATTGGGCTATCCTGTTTCTGTATCTCCTTTTAATCTGCTTAAAACTAATTACCGAGGGGCTGCTTTTGGGTCAGAATTATTTGCAAATAAGAATAAAGTAGTGAAAATGGTGGGCTATTTAATTTCAATTAAAGATGTACCCATTGTGAATAAAGACGGGAAGACGAAGATGAATTTCGGTACTTGGATTGATGTTTACGGCAATTATTTTGATACGGTTCATTTCCCTGCATCCCTCAAAAAACACCCTTTTACCGGTTTAGGTTGCTATTTGTTATTGGGGAAAGTGGTAGTGGATTTCGATTTCCCTAGTATTGAGATCGAGAAAATGGAGAAGTTACCCATGATTCCTGATCCACGCTATAGCGATGAAAGCAGACCGGACAATCACATATGGAACAATATGAGGGTGGCCCATAGCTATACTTCCCGATCGCCTTATCCTAATCAGGATGAACTAGATGAATTATATGGTAGAAAGAAGGTATCCGGTAAGTATGATGAGAAAAAGGGAACGAAAAACCAGCTTTCTATTGGTGGGCGGAGATAGAATGTGCTCGGCTTTCAAATCCTGAAAGTGCTGAACTCTCTCAGGTAAATGAATACTTCCAATAGTCACGGTTTAAGCTTATGATCGATGTAATTTATTTGATATTATCAGGCCAGTAAGAATTTAAGCAGTTTGTGAGACACTCCCTTATTACTCATCTCTTCTCCTTCTGTCAATCAAAATATGGTGAATAAATTTCATTTTATCAGCCACAGTATTGGAAATTACAAAAGGATAGACATCAGGCACACCCATCGCACGATTGATGCTATTTACAGCAAAAGAAAGGGGTACGCAAGTCTGTATCACCGAATCAAAATTTACTACCTGGTAGGGATCAAATGATACGTTTAAATCCATGCTTGCTGTAGTGCCTTTCGGATTAGCTTTTATACCAAAATAATAGGCTGTTTCTACCATATCCATGATATGAAGGTAATGAGCCCAGGTTTCAGCCCAGTCTTCCCATGGATGAGCACTTGCATACTTACTAATAAAAGATTGTTGCCAATCGGCAGGTGCCCCGGCTTTATAATAGTGCTGTAAGCTCTCGTTATAATCTTTGCTTTCATCCCCAAATATGGTTCTGAATTTTGCCAAAATGGAAGGGTTATTTCTAATTAATCCTTCCCAGTAGTAGTGTCCAACCTCATGCCTCAAGTGTCCTATTAAAGTCCTGTAGGGCTCTAGTAATTGTATTCTGGTTTGCTCTCGAAATACGGAATCAGCTTCCCGTAGTAAAATGGTGACAATACCATCGGAATGTCCTGTCATTACTTCGCCTTGCTCGTGACTTACAACGAAATCAAATGCTAAACCTTTAACATCTTGATGTTTGCTAATTAGAGGTAGATGTAATTTCTGTAGTTGGTAAACCAATCGATGTTTAGCTACTTCTAAAGATCTCCAATTTTCCAGATTCCCCGTCTTTGATAGATTAGGAATTGTTCGATTAAGCTGACATGCTGTGCAGAAATCATTCTCTAATTCCACAGGAACCAACCAATTGCAGGTCTCATATTCTTTATTTTTGCAGTATTTATAAACTTTATGATTCCTGTCAGATATTAAAGTAGCATTTTGCGGATCGAAAGTGAGCATTTTGTTACTTCGGTCGTCATAACCACAAAGATGACCGCAATTTTCACAACGGTTATTCTCAAAAAACAAAGCATAATGGCAATGTCCGCATTCAAATATTTTCATTTTTTCAGCACTTGGATTTTGAGAGATTTTCTGCTGTAAAGCTAAGAAAAAAAGACTTTATTAATTCATCAATTTGTAATTAGCGTAAAACCCTAACTTACTGCTGATTTTCTCCTTCTCTTCAGAAGAGAAGGATGGTTCGCCAGCTGGCGAATCGAGATGAGTTTAAAAAACCTGCAATAAGCATACATCACCATTCCTAAACTCACCCCTGATTTATCAAAGATAAATCTTCCCCTCTCTTCGGAGAATAGAGGGGAGAAATCGTGCAATCAATAACATTTCCCTTAACATTCAACAAGAGTACAATGATTGAAAATCCCATCTTCTTGATAGCCCAAATATTCTTCTTCTCTTCGCGAAGAGAAGGGTGGAACACCGAAGGTGGGTCGGGATGAGTTAAAAAAGTCAGCTTCATGCGCTATTCGGAAAATTGAGGGGAGAAATCACACAATGAATACCATTTAGCTTAAGATTCAATATAACAGCGAAATGAATTTATAAATTATTATCTAGGATAAAATCATTAATAGTGTTTAGAGACTCAGTTGGTTTTTCCATGATTTCATTCTTCATTCTTAAAACATGGATTCCCAATTCATTAATAATTTCGTCTCTGTTTTCATCATATAGTTTTTGCTCATTATGGATTCCGCCATCTAACTCTATTACTAGTTTTTTCTCATGACAATAAAAATCGGCCACAAAAAAATCTTCTCTGTCCTTATTTCCACCATAAACAATTGGGTGTTGTCTCAAAAATTTTAATCTGTTGAATTTTCTTCCTCTTAGATATTTCCAAAGAATGGTTTCGGCTTCTGTAGAAGCCTTACGAAGTTTCCTTGCTAATAAAATAGTTCGTTTCTGTGCCAGATCAGATACATTTTTAAAATACTAAAGTATGTGATTTTGAGGGATTTTACAAATTCAATTATAAATTACATTGTTAGAACTCAGACCTGAAATATGTAAGATATATACCATACTCATTTTTTTTCCCTCGTTTAAATCTATTGCATCAAAAACCTTCTAAGTTCAACAATGATAGCCAAAATATCTCCCTTCTCTTCGGCAAAGAGAAGGGAGGTTCGCCAGCTGGCGAATCGGGACGAGTTAAAACAGGCTTTATAAATCCTATTCTGCTAAATAATTTATGCTATATTTTAGTAAATGTTCGGATGGTAAAATTGAGATGAGTTGATTAAAAAAACCAGCTTTACTTTCCAATCAACAATTCTAAACTCACCCCTGCTTTATCTTTGGCTAATCTTCCTCTCTCTTCATAGAATAAAGGGTAGAAATTGTATAATCAATAGCATTTTCCTTAAAAATTAATAAGAATTCAGTGGTTGAAAATCACAACAATGGTTCTCAAAATATCTCCCTTCTCT
>Ga0307966_1003763_pt1 | contig 11353 bp, 15 predicted proteins | sample OrgLakmetagen646_FD_203141 | JGI IMG/M metagenome (GOLD analysis project Ga0307966, IMG submission 203141) | Saline water microbial communities from Organic Lake, Antarctica - #646 | ecosystem: Environmental > Aquatic > Non-marine Saline and Alkaline > Saline | place: Antarctica: Organic Lake... | reverse complement strand
GTGCGTGTGCGTGTGCGTGTGGTTGTGTGTGTGTATGTGCGTATGTGTGTGTGTGTGTGCGTGTGGTTGTGTGTGTATGTGCGTATGTGTGTGTGTGTGTGTATGTGTGTGTGTGTGTGTGTGTGTTTGTGTGTGGGTGTGTGAGAGACGAGAGATGAGAGAGAATCCTGGATAACTCCACCGTACACGCCTCATACGCCTTCCCCAACCATATACACTCACTGGGACTTCCGCCCTCATCACGACCCGGGTGAACCTGGGCTTGGGGGCGGATACGGACAAGCGGCGGGCGGGTGCCTGCGCCTTAACGGAAACCTTTGCAGCAGCAGAGGAGAAAGTGACGGCTGACATTTTCAGTGATTGCTGATTATAAATTATGGGCTTAGGTGGGATCTGCGTTTCCTCCTTGCTGACGTGCTGTTAATGCTATTTATGTAAATTATATCACGGCATGAGAGTTTGGAATTGATCCCAAAGAAGAGGAATGTGAGACCTAACTGCAAGCAGAGAGAGAAGAAGGCGGGACCTTCTTCATTCAGACCAGCCCTGCCAGGCCGCTCAACCCCCTATGCGTGACCATGTGATGTCAAGCAGCTGTGCAGCCTCACCCTGGTTCACCGGTGCTTCACAGGAAGACATCCAAGTGGCTGACTTGCTCTACTTGGCCAACGTGAGTGTGCGCTTCCGAGCCTTTTGTCACCTTCTCGCCCTGTGGAATACGGGGCAATTCTAGCCTGCGTCCCTGCGTATGCGTGCGAGCATTGGGCACTTGGTGCACCCGCACCGCGCCTCATGCATGACGTATACATGCTCACGCGCACGTGCACAACCCTGATTGAGATTGTGAGGTAGCTTTTTGGGCATACGTGTGATTTGTAGGACAAGCAAGATTGCTGATGCTGCGCACATTTCTGTACCCGAGCAGGGAGGCATAAGGGATTCGACGTGCTCCCTGACCCCCATGCTTGTGGTTTCATCGACTTTCCAACTCCTTGCCATGAACCTACCCCAAGCTACCTGCTGCTTATGTGTTGATTTCCACAGGCCCCCCTTGTGCACCGCCTGAACAACTTTTTGGGTGATACAGAGTATGGTCCGTACGACCACGTGTCAGAGGCCTCAAGAAAGCTGCAGCACTTGCAGAAGAAAAAGCCCAACAAGGCTGCACAGCTACGGCAGCTTCTCCAGGACTTTGCGGCGCAAGAAGGGTTCAGGGAGCGGGCTTTCGACCAATGGCCAGAGCTGTTGCCCATCAAGGACCGCAGGTTAGTTGCACCTTCAGTTCATTTAGAGCCCTGCCCGGTCAGTAAACAATGCAGGTGTGGGCACTTTAAGCAAAGGATTAGTTATGCCATCCTTTTGAGCTGTTGCAATACAAGACACCACCATTGTATGCTGCGGCAAGCAAGAGCTCAGCAGCGTGCAGTAGTGGAGCCACTCCTTTCAAATGATTCACGTTTGCTTGTTGAGGCTGCCATTGTGCGCTAGTGGAGGCATGTAATCCTATCCACTTTGTATCTGCACAAAGGGACGTTCCCTTCCGATATGAGGGCTGAGCTCCTTATGGCAACCTGATAACACTTCTGCTTTCCGCTATGAAGCGTGCACAACACTCGTGACACGCCTTCTTTGTCTGCTCTTGCATTCCTGTGTGTTAATTTAAACAAAAGCCACCTGATCACGGTAGCAGCCTCCTGGTGCCAAGCATGGGGGTTTTGAAAAGGACACCATGTCTAAGCATTTATTACCCGTTGGGCGTGCATCACAGGGACCTGGTGGCCCACCCAATCAAGCTTCGCTCAGTAGATCTCAACCATCTGGAGCAGTTGTTGCAGGCACCCAACAGCCCGCTCACTGGAGTCAGTGATGCTGTGTCTGCACTCATCATTTGTGCCAGGAAACAGGATTATCAATGAGGTGAGTCCCTACCAGCAAAAAACAGCATCCCATAGCTAAGCAGCTGGATAGTCACCGGTCTGGGTTGGGGCCTGGCTGTCTCGCCTAGGAGTTTGCCACAAACACAGGCTGTCCTTGCTAAGTAAGGGAAAAGCTGAAAGTCCCTCCCCCCCAAAGGTGCTAAAGGTTTTATTAGTGGCTGCTTTCAGCCCTGATAAGGAGTAAATACTAACTAATGTATCCGTGCTCTGCCCCTACTTTGCTTGTGTTGGGGGATGCCTTATTGTGTATTGCCCACCCAATGCATTCCCTCTCCACTCACGTCCCATGATCGTGTTTCATTGAATGAGTTGCACATGCACATCAGGCCCTACCTATACCCTAAAGAACATGGAAGCCGGGACCATCACTCCCATCCCCCTCAACATCCGTGTAAGCTCCACGGTTTACCCTCATATCGCGGATTTCTGTGTCATCAAGGGGGCCCGTGTCATTCTAAGAAAACAACTCTGCTTTCCTTGGTCTATTTGGTGCACTGTACACCCACATGTTGAGCAGAAAGGAGAAGGTCCCTAACATTACTGTCAGGAGGAACGTGACATCTGTCGAGCTCAGTGCCTGGTCCTGGCTCTGCTTGTTGGGACCTCCTCTCTTCATCTCTCCTATCTTTTCCTTCCTCTTTCTTTTCTCTCTCCCTCCTTGCTTTCCTTCTCTTTTTTTTCTTTCATGACCCCAATTTTGTTGTTTGTTCTCTTGCTCAATCTTGCGGTGGCGAATGTAAACTTCCATACCAACCTGACAGTCTGCCCAACTTGGCATTTAAGCCCACAGCTCCACAGCTAAGTAAAATTACATTCACCGTCCAGTCAGAACGATTGACTGCTACTAGCAGTGCTAGGCATTGAAAACACCCATGAGTTCAAGGTTTACAAGGATAATTAAGGCCTTCAATCAAGATGTAATTGTAAGGTAAGGTAAGGTAAGGTTACATCGCTATATATGCCTCTGGAGGGCATTTAAGCGGAAACTTGTAGAAAGCCTGCAACCAAAACCTCGCCAAGGAAACCGAAACAGAAAGAGAAAGAGGGAAAGAAAGGTGGGCAGGGACAAAAACCAGACATGCAAAAGAGACATGAGTTTGTAGGAGACGAGAAAAAGCGTGTATGGGAAGATAAAGCAAGAGGTTTGTCTGAAGCAAAAACCTGGAAAGGAAAAAGTTCTGTCCCAATATACCGTGACAAAGCAGAAAGCAGAGAAAGACGGCACCAAAGCACGATCAAAGAGAACCAGAACAAGTGTTTGTCTGACCAAAAGTGTGTGAAATTTCTGTGTGCACCATACTGTTTGTGTGTGAGGCTGAGAGAGCCTCTCGAAACTAGGAGTGCCAAGAAAGCTAAGTGCAGCAGAGCAGAAGAGAGAACAAAGGACACATGCCCCAACAGCAGGGAACGCAAAGCAAAGCACTGGCACCAAGCACGGAGCACGAAGCATGCAGCTTGAAGCATGCAGGTTGAAGCACGAAGCAAGCAGCATGCAAGAAGCACATCAAGAAGCTCGCTGGAAGCAAAGCCCTAGAACTGGTTGCCCAAATCAATCAAGACTGAGCCCATGACTGATACATGCAAGCACAACGTCTTATACTTCACTGGCACAGAGCCAGGGATTACAACGATAAGGCCTTCAAGGAGATGATCGCCTGATCATAAAAAAAGTAATGAGTTCATGAAGAAAATGATGGAGTTTTTTTGCTCAGGTGCAAAAAAGTAAAACGTATGCTGAGATCCTGCTAGAGGAAATAAGCACGCGTACTTTCTGCGGAAAGAAACCATGTTTATCATCCTGCAGTGAAAGAAAACATGTTTATCATCCTGGACATTATCACCTGACTCACACAAGTCACAAGTAGGCGATTTGGAACCCAAGTTTTTGTCTCAAAGTGGAGGCGGGTGTGAACACGAAGTCTGAAACGAGCCACACGCACTGCGAGTGAAATCTCTGGGAAGATTAACATGTATCTGGGAAGACTGTATGGGGAATGAGTGGCAAGAGCTCTTGTTGCAGGGAGTGCACACCACTGGTGATAATAAAGTAAAGAATAAACGAAAAAACTATGTAGGCGGTGCAGCACCCCCTACATGAATTAAGGAAAAGGAGATTAGCCCGCAGGCTGTATGCCTCCCCCACCAGGTATAAAGAAGGGCAAGGATTATTGAGGGGCTGGAGGGTGGCTAGCAGCCTCTTGCCCCAAAGCATGGTTTTGAGAAGTGTTATTAACTTCAATGGCACGTCTAGTGCTGGACAATTTATAAGAATGTTGCACAGAGTGTTCATGGAGAGTGTAAGCAAGCTTTTTAGAACGCTGGGGATCCAGTCCTAAGTCAGTAAAATGATGAAAAGTGTGTGTGAGGGATGTATGTGCTCCCGCCCACACCCAGCGGAATGGTGTGAAGCACAATACTTTTCCCTTTCAGTTGTGTGTCACAAAGATTTTGTGTTGTTGTTGAGCGGCTTCAAGTTGTTGACCTGGTCTAGTGTCTTCACAATAGTGTCTTCACAATTCCACGAGGTGGATCAGGCGCTCATTTTCAGGGATATCTTTGGAGAAACAGCAGAAGCAGGGGACATGGTGTTTCTTTCTGGTATTTACTAGAGCCACTGCGTAGCACCATGCGAGTGTTAGGTTCATGCTTTGTATTTCTAGTGGTGACGAGGACAGCATCTGGGCGGCTGGAGGTGTGTTTCTCCCTCACAGAGAAACCGCGCTTGAAAAGCCAGCCAGGTACATTTGTAATTGAAACGTTATCAGGAAGCAGCAGATTTTGGGTGAAGAGGCAAGTTTCACACCCAGCATCCACAGAGACAATGCAAGCCCGGGGGGCGCCTTTGCTAAGAGCCTTAATGATGAGTCTGCAAGCAATGTTGTGCCGCTCAGTGATCATGTTGGATATGGTTTCTTGCTGACAGCCGGAGAAAATATGGAGGGCGCTGTCAGTTTGGTGACGGAGAGGGCATTGCAGGTTGGTGGATCTTTTGAAGCGGACCGCGTGCTTTTGGTTGTAAATGTGTTATGCAAGTCAAGAAGAGACTGTGTGGAACATCTGTTTTTTCGCCCCTGCCATGACTTAACTCACAATTGTTTATTACATACACCTGAGGTGGAGTTTTCCAGGCATGTTCTGCCCTACATACGGGACATACACCGTTGCACAAAAATCTTAGTAATGCCTTCTAATCAGCAACAAGATATTTCCTTCCAGGTGAAACGTACAAACTCTAGAGTCTGCGATCTGTCCTCAGCTTCAACCGGCGAGATATAACATACGTTTCACGTCCTCTCCCATCTCTCTGACAAAACGAGATACGTCATACGCTTGGCGCGTGCGCAAGACATTGTCAGGTGATATGAAAGACACACACACATAGTTCTGTCCGCGGAAGGGAGGGTCCTGCTTCAAAACGTCGGTCCTGGCGGTACCGGACATTGTACTCTCTTTTCTCTTTTCTCTTTTCTCTTTTCTCTTTTCTCTTTTCTCTTTTCTTTGTTTCCCGTACTACTGTGTTCCACATTTGATGTCTCAACGTCTTTATGGTCATCCACCACTCGAACATTGAAACACATCACACAATGATGATATCGTCGGCTTCCCTCTCCACCACCTCCCGGGGACGTCGACGTCGGGCATGACATGCAATCGCCGCGCCGCGCGGTCCTCCCCGAACAGCTTCGGCAGCAGAGACGGCCGCGGAATCTTTTGCATGCGACGAGTCAACGGACATACCGTGACGAGACCTGCCGCGCCCGATATTGTTTTTGCTCCGATTCAATGGATCGAAAGCCTCCGTCCACGGAGATTTGGGAGAGGCTCTGAGCATCGTGTCGGTGTCCATTATAATGTCTCCATTGCCCGTCCCTGACGGGGGCACCTGCCCTAACATGATGTAGTTAGCGGACACACCGTTGATCTTATCCGTCTCGCAGAACATGCCCGCCTTCAGCAGCATGATGTCGGTCTGTTCGAAGGAGCACTACTTCGCCAGAGGGTCCCTTATTGATACCGTGGCGATTGATGCTCACCATGTGACCCCGATTGGTCATGGTGTCCACGAGCAGTGAAAGGTGTCGATAATTGACGTCACCGTTCGTCGATGTCAACACGCTGTGGATCTCACGATATAACGCGGATCGAGCGGCTTCGATATCAAAAACCGAAAGCACCTCCGTCACGTCGTTCGTGTACAGGCGCTCTTGATCGACATACGGGTTGGCCATTACGTCCAGCAGGTTCGACCCACTTGTCTCGATCGTCCACTCCTGCTTCTGCACAAATTGCTCTGTGACCTCGTCGTACACGCGATTGGCTTCGGCAGACGGGTTCATGATCGGGGGATATGATGGGGGATATGAAGGGGGATGATTATAACACGCCCAAAATAAGCTATCCCCGCCAAAACAAAGGCCTTACAGGACCGTTTGGAGTGCCTCAAAATTTTCGCGTTCACGCTTGTGGCTCATAAACATTGATAACGCGAGGCTTTTTGACAGTGATGTGGTGCCTGTCTTGCAGCTGCTTGATGAGTTGCTGCGCTTCCCGAATGGACAGGCTGCTTAACAGGCCAAGGGCACTGCTGTGCATGCAATGGTAGCTCGCCTGTGCGAGCGTGTTGGGTACGCAGGCGATCTAGTCTCTGCAAATGCCTCCAGCACCAGCAGTGCCAAAGGGGGAAGCAAAAGCAGCAAGGGTAGCGGCATGCCTCTTACTGTGGATAATATTATGCTCCTGGATTGAGTGGTGGTGGGATGGCATCAAGTGTCAAAAGCGGCAGTGATCAAAAAGGGGGTGCTTCTTCATCTGCTATTAGTGATGGCATGAGATCATGTATGGCGTGTGGCAAGAAGGCTGCACGCATGAAGAGCTGCTCTGGCTGCCGTGTCGTGTCATATTGTGATGCCAGCTGCCAGCGAGCTGCGTGGCACAAGCACAAGCACGAGTGCAAGGCACTCAGAGCCAGCTACAGTTGATGCATTTTACGCGGGCTAACCGGGCTGTACTTTGAGAGTGTGCACATGAGCCATTGCAGTTGGACTGGTTTTGGTCCCCCTGATGGAGCTGTCGAGCTCTTCAACAGTATGCATAATACAATAGTGTCACTTTGCGGCCTGCCAGCCGACGGTCCAGGCTGGTCTCAAATTACAGCCTCTTTCAAGTGCTTGCTGGACTGCTCAATTGCTAAGCGCTTTTGAAGGACTGCGTGGGTGTGAATCGTATGTATGAGCTGTTCAAACTGGACGTGCTATTCCCTGCAATAATTCACTGCAGCTTCGAAGCATAGGATGAGAGGTGTTTGGAGAGACGCTGAGTTGGTGGCCCCTAACATGCACAACAGCAAAGTGAAGGCACTTCTCACCTTAATTTGCCATTCCTTCTTTTAGTAATGAATGTGTGCCGACTACTGTATCTTCGTCTTGATCCGTCAAAAAATTGTGAGCACCTCGCATTATATGTCAGTAGGAACCACTTATGTGCACAGACCTTGAAAGTGGAGGAAGCAACGTGGCTTGAAGGCAGTTCTCGCATGTGTGACTAAGTGAGGATGCATGATTACGTCCAGAACGAGGTGCTGTAAGCTTCCGTAGCTGCAGTGCATTGTTTACTGCCGCAGCTTTGAGTGCAGCAGGTCATTGAGTAAAGTTTCACAGCATCAGGATGAAACCTGTTTTATAAAGTTCAAGTGTTAGAAGACTGTGTAAATTTGTGTGAGATCTATGACTGGATCATAAGTGTTCCAGCCCGCTCCTAAACCTTTGTACTACAAATTATTCAATCCTCTCTTTTTCTATTTTAAAAGTGTTGTATGAGAAACTTTTCAGGGTGCTGGTTGAGTCTACAAATGTCTTAATCTCGTATGACTCTCCCTTCTGTAACCTTTGCTGAGATAAAGATCGATCCGAGCCCTTCAATTCAGACACACAGGATGGTGGTGGTAAGCAAAAGATCAAGGGGAAGCAACTAGCAAAGCAAGAGAGAAGCATTGCTTGAAATTGAGAAGCAAGCAATCCACATCAGGATCCTGCCAGCCTCAAACTTCAAGCACACACACATTCCCACTCAAAAATCTTGCATCACAAAAGAGCACAGCATCAGGAGATCAGGAGAGCAGCGTTGTAAGAGGCGCAGCAAATCTCACTCCATATTCAATACAGAATCACCTTTGGCAGAAGGACACACGACCACCTCGTGTCTCCCCTCGTTTGAGCTCTACAAGAGCCCTCTGACCCCACTTTCAGCCATTAGCCTGAGGACATGTGTGGGGACAACTGGCGCTTGAGTCAAACACGGCAGTGCAAGATCTTTTACTTATCCGAGATCATCGGGTTTGTGAGCTGAGAGAAGAATCACTCCAGTTTGTTAGCACCTTTTTTTTGATACCTTCTTCGGTTTAATCTCATCGGCTGCATTGAGTTAACAACCAACTCTCAACTTCTAGTGACTGATGGTAACGTGTGACGTCGCTTCCTTCAATAAAGCCCAAATACACTGGCTTAGCTTTGTGATTTTGGCGGTTACACAGAGAAAGAGGCCAATAATTAACCAACCCCCTCTCTGAACTATCAGGTAGCAGGGAGAACATCAGACCTGAAAGTGCTGGCAAGCCATGGTTGAATGTATTGTTGCTGCTGTGAACAGCAACAGGGCAAAAAGCAAAATTTAAAAAGGGGGAATTAGGAAACACAATTACACGCAAAGCAAGGCCCTAATAGTTCAATTGTCTTAAGAGATATCAGTGCAATATGTACAAAAGTATGTAGTGCGTGTGCCCCCTCAATTTTCTTGACATTTAGCTAACTCGTCCGGCCCCTTTCCGCCCCATGGAATCCTTTTTCTTCAGCATCCAATCCTTGACACTAGACTGCAAGTCAGAGACAAGCAAACGATTAGTCAACCAAAATCAGTTAGGCATCAGATTTAAAGGTGAGATGTCTCTGCTTGACGTCACAGTCGGCTGGCAACACATCCTCCAAAAAGACTCCAGATTTATTAATACAAGCCAATATTACAGGACAAGCCCTTTATTTTGAGCTTTTGGATATATTTGTGGTTAATCAAAACATACAAGCAAACAAACGCGATATTCAGTAAATCAAAATTAAGTACTACTGTGTAGACACTTCCCCTACCCGGCAAGCAGAAAAGGCACGAGAACAACATGAGCTGCTAATGCCTTGCGTATCGGACACCGCAAAACTTTTCATACCATCCTGCTAGGAGCAACAGGCACCATCTACAGCAACCACAGAAGGAACCCACTCCACAGCCTCAGAGTTACTGGTCTACATGCCACAGCACTCATGAAAAATCTAAGCCTATATGCAATCAGATCCACAGCAAAATTCATGAGACGAGACATTGAATACAACCCCCATAAATATTTGAGCAATACTCCTGGTGGTGCGCAAGCTTCTGCCTCCCAACCACCTGATCCCCACTGAAAAGCATCTCTTTTTATTCTTTAGGTGGGATGTTGTGGTGGTGCAGAACATAAAACAACATCCTTTCCTAATCCATGCCGGTAGTGTTTACACTACTATCTGCGTTTCTTTTTCTTCTTTGAGCGACAGCATGTCGTAGCAAATCACTGTGCGTCACAGCACAATAATACAAGACAGCACATTAACTAATCAACCAAGCAAGTCACACGACTCGTCACTGCCACCAATTGGGCGTGACAAGCACCTAGGATGCATGAGAAAACAGGGCTCAAACCAAAGCGCCATTCTCCTCATCTCTTGTCGTATCTGGTCTTATATCAGGAGCCAGCAGCTGACCACTGGCAACCTTGGCAACCTGGCTTGGGATGAGACTTATCAAAATTTTCTTTCTTCTTTCTTATATTCTTTGATGCCTTCTCTTTGCGCTTCGATTCTTCAAAACAAACTATATTTCTCTGTACATTTTCTCTTCTACACACATCTGTTTCATGTTTCGTCAAGCTCCTGTTAAGCCAGATGTGGTTTCAGGCTTTTTCCAAGCTTCCGCTGAGATGCCCTTTGAGGCTTCCAGATACATGCTTCTTGACCTTCCTTGAGATGTCGTTCGCAGTGTTGCTCGTTTCAGACTTCGTGTCCACACCTATAGCTTTAAAACAGCAATTTGGATTTCCACCTCTTCCCCTACTTGCGACTCGTGGGAGGCTGATGATGAGAAACATGTTCTCTTTCACTGCACGCACCCTCAGATGGTTTCTCTCCGCAGGAAGTACGCGTTCTTATTTTCACAGACAGGATCCGTCTGCTTTTCTACAGCAGGAAACAACAAACTTTATCATTTCCTTCATGAACTTATCTTACTTTATGAACAGGCGAGCAGTCATACTTCTTGACTGAAGGCCTTTTTCTTGCAGACCTTGTAAACCTTACCTTACCTTGGCACCCTGCTTCAAGAAGTGACAAGTCTGTAAGCCGCTTTAAACAATGTACATGGCAGAGTGTGTCCACAGTTTGCGGAGTAGGAGTGTTTGTGGCTGGGCTCCCAGCCATTGAACTTACTTTGTCTGTACTCAAATTAAAGGGGCGGGGTCAACGGAGGAAATGCCTGAAAATGTGCATTTTTGCATTCAAAAGGCAGCCACTCACAGCCACTTAATCCGATCGACACCATTTTAGCACCAAAGTGTAGCTGGCATTGAAATCTATCCGAGCATGTGCCCAGTTTTATGTGGGTCTCTTTTCGTGCTGAGATAGGCTGGATTAAGCACACATGCCATGTGACATGGTGCATATAAACCCGAATGTGGTGATTTCAACTGAGCAAATGTCCTGAAATGTGACTTTTTTGATGCAAATCATGCTTGAATTATATAACTAGATGGTTCATGAAATTTAGGGCCAAAAGGACCACCCCAGTGGTCTGGACAGAAATACAGTTCAAATTTTGGCACTGACTTTCCACATTACAGGCCACCACGCCCCAACCAGGGTCTCTTTTCATCCCAAAACAAGAAAGGATGACTTTCTTTATGATACCAAATCATCCTAGTGTTTGAAAAGTATATTTGGTTGATTTTCCACCTTGTTGGCACCCCTTTTGCTAATTTTCTTTTAAGGGAAATGGGCCAAAATGGGGTATCTGGCCAAGTACTGCTCCGTTTTGCCCCATTTTTGTTGCAATGCTATTTTTATTGAAATGTAGATGATTCATATAAAAATGACACAAATCAGGTCAGTTGGTGGTGAGATATGACAGATTGGTGGTGAAAAGTGGGGTCCACGCCGCGGGAAATCAGACATGTGTATCCTTCTTGGCTACTTTCAAGAACAGGTGATTGGCAGCTCAGAGCGGGCTACCTGTTGGTGTAAAATGAAAAAAAATAAAAATAGAGCCACTGTACTCGTTGCAGTGGCTCTCTCAATTTTTGTCGGGTCTGGCGACCTGTGTTGGTTATGCATGGTTATCAGGAG
>Ga0307966_1003757_pt1 | contig 11363 bp, 12 predicted proteins | sample OrgLakmetagen646_FD_203141 | JGI IMG/M metagenome (GOLD analysis project Ga0307966, IMG submission 203141) | Saline water microbial communities from Organic Lake, Antarctica - #646 | ecosystem: Environmental > Aquatic > Non-marine Saline and Alkaline > Saline | place: Antarctica: Organic Lake... | reverse complement strand
CACACCGATGCCTTGCTGCTTCCAGGTGATCCCCCGCTGTTCACTAGCTTCAAGTTGTGATCCACCTTCATCCTCCTGATGCGACCGGCCCCCTCTATATATGGTGTGTTCAATTAAAAAACACAAACTGTGTTGCAGTATTGGGCTCGGTGATTGTATTGCAAGGGTACGGCATTGCACCACCACCAAATCAGGCATGCAATCAAATCAAGCCATACCGTTTGCGTCAAAATGGTCTAGAAGTGTCAGCGTACTGCGCAGAAAGAGAATGAAGAAATGTATCACAAATTGCTTTGCTTGCAGAAGGCTGTCAGACCTTCTAGAAGCATCAGTAACAAAAGGTTTGGTGGTGATACTTTTCTAGCCAAAAGACATGTGCCTTCCAATTTCTTACAATCAACACTGATCAACCATTTCTTGCTAAATTTGATCACCGTCGGACATGTCCCTTGCTTACCTTCTAGGGTGTACTGCAATTTCACTCAACCAGAAAATAGTGCTTGCGCCTTCCCAAGAACCGATTTCCAGGATAGATACAGGCCTACTCCGTAAAGCCGTAAACCATGCACGCCATGCGTCAAAATTATGGGAGCACCTGGTAAGGGGGATCGGGCACCGTTCTTAAAATTGTATCTCTGCTGAACGAGCGGGCTCGTCAAGGAGATTGCGTGATCAGCAATCAAGCTCATGCGGTCATTACGATGATCATATACTACCAAGGCGGCGTAAGAGGGGTGCTGGAAAACACACCAGTCGTAGTCCAAAAGAAAAGGCTTGCTTTTGAGCAGCATCGAGAAACTTAAATGAGCTATTAAAAAAACAAGAGGCGTCATCACGTAATTTGCGTTGTTATCCCGTGAAATCAATCTTTTTTCTCTTAAGGCTGCACGGTGTATGGATGTCCTTCGTCTGCAATTACAATTACAATTTCACAAGTTTTAATCGAGAGGCGCTACACATAAATGTCAAATAAATTTATTATATGGCTGCATAACATCAGCTGCTCTGATCGCCTAGTTTTAACCTGTGCGCCTGTGCGACTCCAATATTTGGGTTTTCCAATATTTGAAATTTAAAATTTCCATTATTTGTGTCCCGCCACATCAGCCAGTGAGCTTCACAGGTTTGGGTATATAACCCTTTATCTTTCCAACAGACTCTATTACGTTGCATCGTGGATTGGCAGCGAACGATTTCCAAGGACCAATCGCAAATGCTAACAAAACTAGGTCCTCGTAACTGCCTTGGTGGCTGAAAATGGAGCTCAAACTACGAAGGAAAAGCAGCTGTGAGGACCAGGGAATGAAAGATGGAGGACCAGGAAATGAAAAGATGAAGGAACACAGTGAAAGGCCGCAAGAAAGATATGAGTGATATTTTGCTTCACTTCAACGAACTGGAGTAGTTCAAGACACCGAATCAGATTCTGATGCCTTTATGACCTGACTCTGAACTCAGCAGTTTTCCTGGCCATTATTCATCTTTAACTGAGCTTAGTGCCACTGGACTTGTAACCAGAGTTCATCTTTGTACCTACGTGCTTGGACATTTTAGCTTGTTACTTGCATTTTGCCTTCGCTTACCTGTTTTTCCCTTGCTTCATTCAACTCAAGTTTTGAGCCGAGCAGTCATGCGATTTGACCGATGGCTATTGCCTTGTACACCTTGCTTGTTTTACAATATGCACCTTGTTTCACGATACCAATGGACTGAAGCTTAAAGCACTGGCCAGCAATTTTGCCCAGTTTTCCTCACAAGAACGACCCGGATAAGACAAAATAGAACGGTGTTGAAAAAGAAAGGAGGCATTAATTGGTAAGTAAAAATTAATATCGCCAAAGAACCATTGATCTGTCTCTACATCAAACATCAAAACCAAAACTAGACATCCTCAAACCAAGGCATATGGTATACCAAACAATGAATGTTTAATGTGTGGCGCAATCGATTAGCTTATAATGTTATACAGTTATACACTGTTTTATCCTGCACTGGAAGCTATGCTTTGACGAGTACCTAAAGCATTGGGGGGGGAAATTCAGTAAAAATGTGCTTGAAATACAGTATTTTCAGCGCAAAGCTTTGTGTGCTGCAGCCACCATGGCAGCCGGTTTATTTTTACACTTTTCTTGCAGCTCCTTGATGACATAACCTGCAGAGTTGTGCAGTAAGCGTGTGTGTATGTATGTAGGACGGGGCAGTTTGTCATACATAGTGCACTGTGCATTGATGTAATAGTACAGGAAACCTATTTTGGAGTGGGAAGGTGAGCAAGAGCACAAAACAGAGAAGCAAAGGAAGAGGGACAGAACAAAAGGAGGTGAGGCTCAAGCACAGCCCGACCATGGTAGGGCAGGCTTTTTATGAGCAGGGACAATTACGTTGGGTCGGCCAGGTCCCTTTCATTAAATGTATCATCCGTGCCACAAGGAAATGTACAGACTCTCTCGTTTGCACTTAATAACATGTTCGTGCAGACACACAAACCTGGCCAGAAGGGGAGGGTTCTGGCCCTGTATAGGCAGATTCATCACAGAAAAGGCAAGCTAACACACTCGTTGTCTATATATCTGCTTGGCACTTCCAGGTTCTAAGGTAGTGGTGAACTGTATGAGGGTCACTAGAGACTGATCTAAAACCGTCTGATAGTTCACGCTTATTCTGTCAGGACCTTACCTTTAGTTTCTTGGCATTCTGTGGCTTAAGCGGCGTGAGCGCCAAAAGTGTGCATTCTTGACAATGGCCTCACCTTTAAAACATCCCTGCTTTAGATTCAACAATAACATGCCTCTGGCGTGTCACACCCAAGTCATCAACCTTTGGTAACAACCATAACTCCTACGTCATGATATTTAAGTGGCGACACAAATCAGCAACTCATCGAATCACGGTTCAATCACCTTTCAATCCATCTACTAAACCCTGCATCAATTCCAACCAGCACGAGCATTCCGGTCACTTCACGTACAGCGGATGCTCTCTTGACAAAAGAGCACGGACAAGGGTACGCTCTCCCTCCCTTCTTATGTGACGATCAAACATTTGTGTTGTTGCACACTTTTGCTTGAGAGGGTGAGCAATTTTAGATCCCTTGTTCCAATAAAAGGAACACTCATCAACACTAGTTAGATTATTACCACACAGCAGGCCACACCTACTTGCACCATTGTCACACCCCTCCTTCCAATGACCAAAAACACGTGCACACCCACAGCTGCAACAAGTACCACGGCAGGCCTCACCTGACTGCACCATGGTCTTTTTACCGGATAACCACATCTCGTAAAAGGTGTAGAAGGCCCCAACGTAAAAATGGTTGGCTGCTTCCACTGCGGAATCCAGCTTGTGAGTAGCTGCATTCAACGCACCACTGCGCAGGGCCTGGGAATGGATGTGCATATGCAAGTACACAAGAGTATGAACGTGCGTATGTGTGCGCGTATGTGTGTGTATGATAACTTCAAAGCAAAAGAGGCACACACATCAAGATCGGTCAAAGCTTCAAGGATGGCACAGGAGGGGTGACACAATCTTGAGACGCACAGTCCAAAACAGCTTAATTTGCAAGACCACAAATTACAGCACCATGGAGACGGTCAGGGAAATGAATAATTGCCTGAGGTAAAGGTAGAAGGCCACACTAGATGGTGCATTTATAAGCAAGCTTATTGCCTGCATGAAGGTGTAGGAAGGATAGAAGGGCCACCAATTACAACAAATCGTGGCAAAGTGCTACTCATAACTGGAAGATGGGTTAAAAATTCAGGACTTTGAATGCTTGGTAAAAGGCTGTGCTGCCTTAAAAATGCTTGTTTAAATTCAGTCAGGTGTTAACGCATGAGGTCAGGCATTTGATCAGATTTTAAGGTATGAAACCTCTTTCCTCAGTTGACATGTGTACAGAAGCAACTCGCCTGGAGCACGAAGCGTGTGATGTTGATCGACACGATGGCGAGGGGGAATTCCTGGTGTGTGCTGGTGGACAGGGCGTACAGGCGGCCAGCATTGGAGGGGGAGTGCTGGTGGAGGCAAGAGAGCTGTGCACGCGCGTGTGTGTATGTTTGCGCAAATATCTATGTGAGCGTTTGTGCCTTGTGTGTGTGCGTGTGCGTGAGTCTGTTCATCATTGTGTTTACATGTGTGCATGTAAAGTGCCGTAGGGCTACTAAAGTAATGCGACTCCTACTTTGAGACGGCAAAAAGCTCCAGGTGACGAGCAAAGAGTGCATTTTGGCAGGGATTTGAGCTCAAGACCTGCAGGGTGCAGCCAAGGATCGGCTTTTCGAAGTCAAAGTCCTGCGAGGCCCAACATTTCTTAATGTTTTTGCATACTGAACATTGCGTGGCACCTAAATTATTTATTATTTGCTTGCAGTAATACCAGTATCCCTACGGTTTGAGGAGAGACGCAGGATGGTGGTTCTCTGAGTGGAGCTGAGGAGGCACAGAAGGAGATTGGCATAGGACAGTGCACTTGAGAAAAGCGTCGGCACGTACATACCTGCAGCAGGCCCAGCATACCGCAGCCCCTAAGGTCAGTTGCAGGGTCTGTGCCTTGGAAGCCAATCTCCGCCCAATGAGAGCCATAGCGCGAAGCAGCAACTGACGTTTTCCCTGCACGTGCACACATGACATGGAATGCAGAGTGAACACACAAACACACTCACACAAACACTCACACAAAAGATAAACACAGACACACATGCACATCATACACAAGGAAAATACGCACGAGCGCACCTGTGAGGCACACATACAGGGACTGCAGCAGCTTGAGGTGCATGGGGTCCTCCTCACTAAATGGCACACGTGCCAAGCACAGCAGTCGAACCTGTCGACAGTGAGGAGAAAAAAAGGATGAGCTCACAAATGCACAGCAGCTGATCTGAGTCAAACCAGTTGACAGTGTGGCAGGAAAAAAAGGATGAGCTCACAAATGCACAGCAGCTGATCTGAGCCAAACCTGCCGACAGTGCGGCAGAAAAAAGGATACGCTCACAAATACACCGCAGCCGATCTGCGTTGAACCTGTTGACAGTTTGGCAGAAAGGTAGGATGCACACAAACGCACACAGCAGTCAAACCCGTTGACAGTGTGGCACAGGAGAAAAAAGGATGAGTTCATAAAAGCACAGTTGTCAACCTGCAGACGCCAATAGTGATGATATGCTTTAAGAATAAATAAGCACAGACAGCCCGTTGCACCATTGCCCTAGAGAGTGCGTCGGAGAAAGACAGTACAGCAGCAAGGAATGCCGGCGGAAAAAGCGAGGGCATATGGAGTGACGAGGACACTTAAGATACTGCCTCTCTGTGTGTGCATCGTTTTTGTTGTACAAGTTTCAGGCATGTGCAAGTGATGTGTCAGGCACCAAGGAAGATTGGCTATAAGGTTTTCTAGGCGCACAGAAGAACGCATGAGACAATTTTTACAAGCAAAAGGTGCAAAATGGGTAACAGGTAAAAGTGACGTAACAGTCATTCGTCCATGGTTTGCCTTGCACACACGCTACAAAGCTCTTGACCAATTGAGTGTGTATGCATGTATGCATGTGTGCCTTGTGTGTGTACGTGTGTGTACGTATGCATGTGTGTGCATGTGTGTTTTTACTTGTAAAGCAAAAATGCACAGTAAGCAATACCACTGTCCCCATCAGCTCAGAAAAGGGAGCTTGTAGGGTGCACTCCATCATCTCCCCAACTTTTTCTCATCGTCGTCCATCTGCCTCGCTCGATGCTATTTGAGCAAGGGCCACAGCAGTCAGTCTTTTTCAGATAATGGCTTGAAATTGACGGACCACCATGGAACTACCAACCTTTGAGCAAGGATGATTCGAGCAAGCAAAGTGCGCGCAGTATGACCTGCTGTCCCTCAACTGTTCTACGTTCTCACGACAAGGGCTTCAGCAGGCAGCACTCCTCTCCTGCACCTGCCTTCATGCGAAGAAGAACTTACCGCACTCTGCATTGAGCACGAGCAAGTACTGCACCTTCCTGATCCTTATTCAAGGGCCTGAATCAAGGCATATCCCTTCACACGGTAGTAGCAACAAGCAGGTATTACATTCCTTTGTCCGCTGCTTTCTGTACAAGCGCTCCACCTCGTGCACCATGCACACGAAACGCGTAAGCTGGCTCATACAGATGCTTGGCACCAATTGTAACATTGCTTCAGCTGCTGCTCCTTGCACATGTCACTCGTTTAATGCATCGTGTTCAACACGTCACTCGTTAGATGCGCCATGTACACGAGGCGTGCAAGCAGGAATTCAAACATTGGGCACCATTCCCTCACCTGCTGCTCCTTGTACAAGGGCTTCAGGCTGGGTGTCGCCATGCACATGAGGCGCGCAAGCAGGCCAGGTGGGGGAGGAAGCAAATCCTCAGCAGAGGCTCGTGCTTGCGCGTCCAGAGGCATGGTCATGAAGTGCACAAAGGCTTCATGATAGGACACCACGTCAATTGCGGGCGGCGAAGGGTGGCCCTGCGGAGGTGTGTGCGTGTATGGTGTGTGCAAGTATATGTGTGTGAGTGTGCATGTGTGCATGCGTGCTTGCACAAACTTTCATTGCACTGCATCAGCCATACATGGTGTTGAGCTTGGAGAATGAGGTCAGAACAACCGACGGCTCACACAAAGCACACGAGAGCCTATGCCCAGAAGCTCAGATGCAAGTGGCGTGCTTGCAAGAAACACATGAGAGCCTGTGCCCTGAAGCTCAGATGCAAGCTGTGTGATTGCAAGGGCCCAATGGGCTTTGCAAGAACTTAATGGGCGGGGAAATTTTGAGACCCTGCTGGCCAGCGGGGACGTATCTCAAGCAACACACAATACAGCAAAGGAACAGCACCCACGTTGCCCTCACACATGTAGCCTTCACACAGCTTCACACACAATACAGCACTCACACAGCCTTCACACCCAACACAGCAATCACACAGCCTGCATGCCTGTGTTGACAATTGTTAATTACACTTTAGGGTTACTACAGCTACGCAGCCACGCTCGCAGGAGCGCATGCGGGAAGCTCTGCTTGATGGCCCGCCTGATCAGCACACCTGCAAGCCCACGCGTTTGCGCTGAATGTCTGAGGCCCCGTTGGCCACCATTTCCAGCATGCGCTGCTGGTTGGCCTCCTCCCACTCGTCTGCTGCCTGCTGCCTGCTGCTGTCACCTGGAGGGGCTCCTGTGTGTGTGTACGTTTGTGTATGTGTGTTAGGACATATCTGTATGTGCACGTGCCAGTATGTATGTCGTAGCTGTGCACTGCTGGTGACTATATACAGCAAACAGCAGATGCCAGCTGAATAAATCACTTTGGCACTTTTGCGGCAGCTTCACTCTCAAAAAGTCCAGCAAAGCACTCCCATGCAGCACACAGCAGCAAGTCTAATCATTGCTCTCCTGCACGCTGCAGTTGCGCAAGCACTGATGGCAGCTCTTGAAAGTTACAAAGAAGTACAAAAGGTGCAAGCCAGTAACAATGCTTGTGTGTGTACAATTTTCAAGGGCATTTCACACCAGGTACAGGTGCTGAAGGCTTATAACTGGGCTTCTCGTCCCTCAGAGATCCTACATCCTGTATTAATGTATAACCACGCGCACACATTAGCGGCTGTGCAGCCATGTCATCCTTCCAGCAAATTTGTAAACATCAAAATTTCTTCATGACAAATAGAGTGTTCAATTCCCAGCCACATCCTCAGTCAAGATTGCACATCCTGGTAGAAGTGTATTAATATAAGAAGCCTAGGTTACCAACGTCCGCCTTGAAAGGTACATTGCACACATAAATATGTGAGCTTTCCAACCATGCGTGCACCATGCAAAGCACACAATTACTTTGAAATCCCTGTACACACGCCTGTCTTGGATCACCCTGACACGCCCATCCTCTCTTTCCAAGACAGGAGCAGCAGCAACTGGTGTTCACTCATGTTGGCGCACCTGAGACTGCATTACCAGGCACAGGCCTCGCTGCTGTTGTAGCTGCTGGTGCTGCTGGTGTTGTGGCTGGTGTGCTTGTGACACGTCTCTGTTCTGCCCCCCTAACACCAGTAGGAGCATCAGCGCTTGCTCCAGTTGTTACTCCAGACCTGGCTCCTGCTGCATCTTCATTACCTACGAGCCATACTTGTGTGTGCGTGCATGCATGCATGTGTGTAAGTTTGTGTGAGCGTGCACATGTGTGTGATTGTGTGTTTGCATGCGTGCATGTGAGCAGATGTTTGCAGGTGTATATCTTGTGCCACAATATTACCTGATTGAAACTAAGTAGACATTTTCCCTACCCAACAAGCAGAAAAGGCATACAAACAACATAAGCTATAAATGCATCGATTACTAGGGCACTGCAAAACCCTCCACATCATGCTACTAGGAGCGACAGGCACCATTTACAGGAGCCATACAATTGAACCACTGCAGAGCCTTGGAGTAGAAGGTCTGCATGCCACAGCACCCATGAGAAAACTAAGCTTACATGCCATCAGGTCCGCAAAAAAACGTTCACCAGGCGACCCAGTACCAGAACCTATTCACAATGTGGGGAGAGGTTTTTCACTGTCTGTAGTTTCCTTTTCCAATGTGTGCCTCATGAGATCTCAAGCTTGATGAATACAGCTGAATAGAGAGAACATCTTCTTCTCAAACTGCAGGGTTTTGCACTTGCAGAAATTATACGAGGAATTCTTACACAATTCTCACACTGCTTAAGGAGTGCCCCATGCTTTTACTTGATTAGTTCTTGGACCAAACAAACACAAACTTGTGTTGACATCACATATACTCATAGACGTCACTTGCACGGAGCCTTGCTATTACAATCCGCACCTTTGTGCGCATCAAGTGCAGCACCCCCAGGCGCATGCATTGCAGCTTTAGCTGTTGCTGATGCTGTTGTGTCTGTGGGTGCAATATGTTGGCGCAGTGATCCATGGCCGGTAGGACTGTGCCGTGCATGACTAGGCAGCTGATGGGCAGCTAGCTCTGGGGCCTGTGCATGGTTGCAGGAATATGTGTGTGTCAAGTGTTGTGTGGGAATATATGGCTATTCTGAGAACAAATGGGCGATAGGACAGTGCCGCGCATGGCTAGGCAGCTGATGGGCAGTCGGCCCTGGGAGCTGTGCATGGTTGCAAGGTCAAGCATGTGCCAAGCTTTGTGCAGGCTATCACGCACACTGTGCAGGGCCTCAGCTCTGTAGCCTCAATCAACCTTTTCTATGCTCACGCAATGAAAGTTCAGCGCCCAAGGCCTTTCTTGTAATGGCCATGACAGAAAAGCCCCTTATTGCATGGCACCTTGGCTCATGCAAACAGGCACAGCAGCTCCCAGGGCCTTCCTGGTGATGGCCACAACAGGACGTGCCCTTACTAACAGGACTTTAGGCTCATGCAAACAGCTGCAGCCAGACGTCTCAACCGATGGGCCCTCACGCAACCCTTGTTCGCCTGATGGCCATATCATACACACTGTTCCCTGTCGCAAATATTGCCTAAAAAACAGTCGAAATCCAAAACAGAACTTCTTCATTGTCACGCAGGAAAGTGACATTGCACATGTACGACTTTTATACTCGCCTGTTACTGACCAGTAGTAGCTGACTCCCTGCCTGTTACTGCACAGGTAGCCGACTATAATGCCTGCCTGTTACTGCACAAGCAAGTGACTCCCTACTTGTTACTGCACCAGTGGTAGCCGACTTTAATGTCTGCCTGTAATTGCACATGCAGCCGCCTTTAATGCCTGCCTGTTACTGACCAGTGGTAGCTGACTCCCTGCCTGTTACTGCACAGGTATAGCTGACTTTAACGCCTGCCTGTTACTGAGCAGTGGTAGCAGCGGCGCCCAAGCCAAGGGTCGTAGCTACCCAAACCGGAGAGATACTGTGCGTGTGAAGATGCCTAAAAATAGAAGAAGACAAAGAGAGCGCAAGACCTCTCGCAATCTCAGCGCAACCCCACCTGGTGGCCAGCAGAAAGCCGACTCCCTGCTTCACTGCTCTGTCCCAAAGAGGCGGCCCCGTCCAAGCCTGCCACGGTTTTGAGCAATGTATTAATAATTTAGCAAGAAGTCTTACGGAAGACGCAAAACGGAGCTCTGAGTCCTGCTTCATCGCGTTGTTTGCTAGCAGGAAATACACATGCATGTGGGTTTGCAGGCGCAGTAATCGTGATGCTAATATATAAAAAAAGTGTGTGTGTGCGTGTGCATGCGCCTGGATAAACAACGGGCTTGCTTCTGGAAACAATTAATTGGCTGACAAGAGTAGGAAGAAGACTGGATGTGATGGGGCAAGCTCGAAAACTCATGAAACAGAATGAAACCCAAAGGTTGTTGGTTAGCACCCTATTGCTGTCGAACACATATGGGCTTATAAGCCAGCATGTGTTCTTTGTAGTGCAGGTGGCACCTATGAGACCTTAACTTAGAGCCTACCCAAACCCCCTTACCTTGTGCGTCTGGTGCTGAGATCCTGCCGGCTTCGCTCTCCCCGAACCGTCCAGAACCATGCTGAAAGCAAAAAAGAGAGCATGGGCAAGCAATGACAATACAGACTGTACAAAGCTGAGGTCACCCTACAAAAGGTGTCCAGACCTGTGCTGAAAGCAAATAAAAGAGCACAAGCAATGACAAACACATTTTAACAGGATGAGGTCTTGTGGGTTTCTCCCTGCATATGGTGCCCACACCCATGCTTTGAAGCTTGCATGAGAGAAAAGGTGGAGAGCAAGAGCAAATAATACAATATTTATTGTGTGAAAGGCTGGATCACTGTCGGCTTTACGGTCGCATAATTGCCAGGCGAGGTGTGCATGTGTGGCCAGAGCTGACAGACACTTAAGGTTCAAACGTTCCTGTGCTCCAACAAAAAGGTGCATTTGTGCTGGAACAGATTGAGAGACGAAGAGCTGACCTAGAAAGCAGTTGAGCCTGTACGGGCAGCATTCATTAACCCGTTGTAACCAGTGTCATACCTGCATGCTGTTGGCTGTTATTGTGGTGCCGTAGTGACATGTACTCATTCTGCACCCCTCAAAAAAAGAATTATTTTTACCCTGTCCGCACCAATCCACACCCCTCTCAATATATATTTTAGTGCTTGCCGCACCAATCCGCAGGGGGGTAATGCCCTGAGAACTGCACCAAGAGACTAGAAAGGCACCAAGAGACTCAGAGGTGCATTCCATAACACAATAAAATTGTCCGAAAGCACTGAGAAAAGAAGCTGGCCATCCCTGTCTGGACACGCCCCACAGGGGCTCTCGGGAGCTGTTTCCTACTCGTGACCCGTAAATAAAATAATTAATAACACAATCCGCAGTAATCCGCACCCCCTCAAATAGTTATTTATCTGGGG
>Ga0307966_1003756_pt1 | contig 11363 bp, 11 predicted proteins | sample OrgLakmetagen646_FD_203141 | JGI IMG/M metagenome (GOLD analysis project Ga0307966, IMG submission 203141) | Saline water microbial communities from Organic Lake, Antarctica - #646 | ecosystem: Environmental > Aquatic > Non-marine Saline and Alkaline > Saline | place: Antarctica: Organic Lake... | reverse complement strand
TTCCTTCAACTTCATAGGCAATGGCACTTGCATGCAATTCCTCATGTCAAGGAACATCCCTAAGAAATGCAACAGGTGATTTAGATGTGGTTCCAACTTAGGTGAAGGCCGGGCCCCTGCTTCGTTCCCGATTCACATTCTAAAAATAGGTCCACCCTTATTCATAGCATGCAGACATTGAAAGGATGTGCTTACCTTCAGAGGTTTGTGCCAACTTAGGATGCAAACACGATCAGTAGCAGACAAATAACGCTTACACTAAGATGCAGTGCAGACAATGGCATCATGATGGTAGCACTGCCGGTTTGGCTTGATTGGCTACGCACCATGCACACGCGAGCATCAGTGTACAAACGGCCTTGGCCACAGAACGTGATGTTGTCTGTGCTGCCGGGGAATTGGCAGTGTGCATCCTCCTGTGAAGGTGCGTAAGTGTGTGCTAACTGAGTGAGCAATATGACATTTTACTCAAGCTGGAGAATTTGCATTGTGAATTTCCTGTGCGTCAGTGTGTGCTAACTGAGTAAGTGTGTGCTAGTTGAGCATGTGCACGACTTGGTTGACAAGAACACGACGTGCACTATCTTAATTGGAGCTCTTCACAAGGCAATCCATCTTGCTGTTTGTCGACAATACTTCTAAACCCTTTTTAGGATGCATGCGCACTTGGATAGGATGTAAGTCTGAGATAGTGTTTTACGCTGCCGCAGATGAGGACTTGGTACAATTTTGATTTGTAGCAATGTTGAGCTGTTGCAGCATCAGTTCTTGATCGTGTGTATGAAAGGGGCCAGATGATCACATCGTGAGGAAAAGAGCAGTCAAGCAACGTAGCAGCACAGATTTTGGGTAGGCATTGTAGTAGGGTAACACATTCAAAATAGCGCATTCCCATCTTACGAGCACCAGCAAACCTATAACTGTTTTTAACATTAGCTTGCCATAAAGTCAACCGCAACCTACTCTGACGTTGTTGGTACCTCCATCAAAACAGCTGTCCCTAAGGGAAATCCCTTCTACAGCTGCTGGCTTGCCAAAGAAAACGAAGAACATCAAATCATACAAAATCATCAAAACACTGCTCATTTACCTACCTCAAGGCTTTGGTACCTATCCAATTACCATGATGCCTTGCAAGCACACATGCCACCCCTCCACAAAGTAAGAAATGCCATTACCGTAGCAAACTACTATGTATACAACCAGACCCTTCTCAAAATTGGCACTGCTAATGGAGTCGCTAGCAGCGCTTACCTAACAACATCCTATGTCTCTGTTATAACTAAGTGCATCAATATGAACAGGAACCCTGTACAACCAAAAACATGCGGTATGGTTTAAGCGCTTGGATAACCTAACTTGCCCCCTCTGCTTTCAACTTGACAGTGCTCAGCATATCCTTTCAGGATGCCAAAAGACGCGAATAAGAAAGACTATCACTGAAGACACTAGACTGCAGAAGCGCTGCACAGGAACAGCAAAAAGGCTTCTGCTCCATCCTTTATGGAGCCTCCGTTACCCTCCACACCATCCTCTTGGGAGTGGGTAGCACCATCTATAACAATCACACGTTGAAGCCTTTAAAGGAGCTGGGTCTCAATTCTCAAAGTGTCGGGATACTTGCTTCCAAGCTTTATGTCCATTCTGTCAATTACGCTGCCAGACTTGTCCATACCAGATGTGCCCTTACCAGTACTATTATCAACTCTCATCAGAAGACGGTTCCAGGTCAAGCCTGCAACCCTCCTGATACCCATTGGTCCTTTTCTATTGGTGGAGGAGTTTTACGGTACCCGGTACCGAAGTGGCCCCTTTTCCTTAGTTAATGTGGGTAGTAGTATTTCACTGCCTGCGTATTTTTTCTATTTAATTTTCTCGACAGCTTGAGCTGAACAGCCAGAGTGAAGTAAATGCAATCAGAAACAAGCATGCCACCACATACCGTGCAGTAGCAGTCAAATGTGAGGGCACATCCTGGGTAGTAGCTATCCTGGGGGGGCACGCCACTCTTCAAACCAGCAAAAATGGCAGGCTCAAAAAGGCCATGAGGGTCAGCTTGCTCTGCAGGCATTCAGTGCATGTGCAACACATAAAAAGTTCCAAGTGTTTTGTTTACTTCATCTAATTACATGTGAGACCTGAGTCAGCGATGCAGGCATTCAGTGAGTGATCATCTATGCCGATGAAGATGCATTGTACACAGATCTGACAAGTGCTAACCAAATGCAACTACAACATACAGGTGCAGCTTGCTGGTATCCAAGGGCTGCACTTGTTCAGAAAACACACATTTAAGCAGAAGTGCTACAATCAACTCTCCCTCTCTCTCTCTCTCCCTCTCTCTCTCTCTCCCACTCTCTCTCTCTCTCTCTCTCTCTCTCTCTCTCTCTCTCTCTCTATATATATATATATATATATATATATATTCCTCCTCGTTCCTTTCAGACAGTTAACACAAACGAGAGCTCACCTTGCTCATTAAGGAATGCCTCAAACATTGGCAGGGTATCTTTCACCGGGCAAGGTGGGTAGAACATACGGTTTGTGCACTTGCCCCAGTGTGGCCATGCCTTGTACTTGCAGAAAAGCATCTGCTCAATCTCCTGCAAGTGTACAAAAAACATAGGGTGTCATGTGCAGGGCTGATGTATGAATCACACAAGCACTCCCATCTATAAAATTGGAGTCGTGCTGCAAACTTGTCACTGGCTCAAAGCTAGAAATGAGCACAATGCATGATGATCTGACTACTCTGAATTGAGAATTGGTCGAGCGGTTAAGACTTGCCAGATGCTAAAGATAAACAATCCTCTTCACACATCATGAAAGTCAGTGGGCTGATCAAAGTCTGCGCCAGACACACCTCATAGAATGCCTGGTGCTTCATGGGGATATTTTTGATGTCCTTGCCCTGCAGAGAAATAGAAACATTGTTAGAGTCTATGGCCCTCAGGCTTCTTGCTGAGCACAAGGTGGTTGCCTGGCCAGCACAAAGAACTTTCCTGTCCAGATGCGGTCTCTATATAAGCTGTATCCCGTCCATAGGCGTACCCTGTGTGTGTGTGTATGTGTGTGTGTGTGTGTGTGTTTGTGTGTGTGTTTGCAGGGATTTACTGATGCCTGAACAATGTGTACGTCGCCATCTGCAAAACAGCATTCTAAGACGACCTGACTTTGTTGAGTGCAGCTATTACAAATTTGTAAGCACAGAAACTTGTTTTACGCACCCATCCAGTTGTCGGAGGCGCGAACAAAGCGCATCCAAAGGCCAAGACCAAACGGCAGATGTCCATCAATTTTTGAGAGCAGTTCCTTCACATCCGTGATGAAGGCCGGCAGGTCAGACAAGTCAATGGCCAACTCACGTTAAGACACTTTTACAACCTGTGCAAGCAGCAAATTCAAGAGTTGTATAGGAATGCTAAATTGCACTGCATGAAATGACATCCAAAGCAGTCGAAACCTGGCATGCTCATACAAACAGAAACGCACCTTCCAAGGGCACAGCTCGTCATGCACACAATATCCAGTGCACATGTTGTTCGTCCAGCCCACAACATTAACATTTGGAGGATGCTTCCCTAATGCGTTGCCGAACCACCTGGATTTGCAGAAGAACGGGCAAAAATCTCCATCATGAAAAACAAGCAAAATATTGCAAGCTAAGTACTGACGGTTATGGTGTTCGGTAAGAGCGATCTTTGCGGAATGATTTACATGTACACGGTTATGAACGATGAATGTATACAATTCTGGCCAACTATAATCTATTGGAAATCAAGAAAATGGCAGGCTATATTTGCAACAGGCTTCTGACAAAAGTCATTCATGGCCATAGGTAGAACTTGTGTGTTATGGAAAGTTTTGGTAGCACGGTTTGAGGAGGCAAGACGGATAAAGACAATATTTCAGGACACACTGGTTTGACTGTACGGTGCTCTACTTGTCAGTTCTGATCAAGATACATCAAGAAACATGCGCAAAAAAAGGGACCGCCAAAAACACTCACGGGAGCTCATTTGACAAAACAGCTCCAATGTTGGCGTCTTCTTGTACATTAAACACGTCCATTTGGTCTGCTTCCACCACTTGCTTGATGCCCCCCAGCTGCTCTGCTGAATATTCAAAAAACGCCAATCGAGCATCATCACTGCAAGGATAAACCAGAGGCGGAAAGAAATGAAAGGGGGGTGCACAAGCCGTAACGCAAGAACGAAATTACTTGCGGCCCCAAACTGGAGCGACTTAAGGTAGGGTATATTGGCCGGAAGTGGAAATCAAGATATTAAAGGAACTGGATTAGAATAAACTAGGCAACAGTGTTACCCACGTTGTACAAGCAAGTGGATAATTTAAACATGTAAGCATTCTTTGGAAACTTTAAGGGGTGTTGATTCTCCTGTATAAAAACTCGAGACCATACTTAACACTGACATTTGAATCTATCCCAGCGTCTTGCTGTCTATCAAACTCTGCAAGTTAATCTGAGAAGGTGGGGATCTCTTTTCATGTGCTAGGCACATCCCCGCACTTGGGCGCATCCTCTGGAAGTTCCTCGAACACCGTGACATGCATTCTGTTGAACGTTGGTCGCCACAGCACCATGAAAGCTGCCTCCTCATCGAGCAAGGCTTGGATCTCTGAAATGATGTTTGTATCTGGGACAAGGCTTTGATTGGCACGGATCTTGCTCAGGGGGCGTGCTTGAATGTCGAGCTCGGTTATGATGCCTGCACAAGGCAGATGGTTTTAAAGGTATTTGTTCGTCAATTGTTCCAATCACAAGGACATATCATGTGTCACATATGGCTACTAATCAAAACATGTTACCATCACCCCCCCCCCCCAGTATTTGCATGCAGTGACAGTATTTTAAGCATGGAATAATGAAACAAGACATTGCTGTAAGTCGGCACAGTGCTCTTACTACCGGAAAAAATCAAAGCCGCAGCCCCAGGCTTTGAATACAGACCGTTAGGCAGAGTAGCTACCCTGTATCCTCCTCTATATCAGCCCACAACAATTGCTACAGCAAATTGGGCAGAAAAGGAGAACCTAACAAGGATGGCATGAAACAGCGGCATGGAAGCGTGCAAGCGTGAAGCCTGTAGCTTTTAATCTTGTTACAGGTGCATGCAATAAGCAAATTGAATACCAGTGATACAATGACTCTTCTTCTTGACTGGTTTTCCACTGCCTGTAATAATGTATTCCCCCTCCTGTCCCAGCTTGAGCTAGCGAGTATTTTCCTTTAGTACATTCAACACAACGTACTTTTCTGCTTAAGCTTCTTATACCAAGCTCTTTTTGTATTTACCGGCTGATCTAGACATATCATTTTCATATCCTTAACCCCACCCCCATCCGTATGTACTCCCTTGCACAAAACATACCAGTTAGACCCATGGCCCCAGCCACCGTGCTCAAATTGCTGCTCACATGAACTGCACCGAGGCCATCCACCCTAAGTGCACAAAGTGTAAGTGCAGGGGTTTACACGTGTTTGTGAGTGTTTGGCAAGAGATGTTTTAAGCTACTCACCAGATCTGCTCTAGAGTGACTGCGGACGGGCATCTTGCAGCAATAAGATTTGCTGACACCATAATTACTTACCACGTTTCCTCCACCACGACCCTCACTCGCATGATACTCAATGGCACGATACTCACCACGTTCTATGCACCATGATACATACGCACGATTCTCACCACGTTTTATGCACCATGATATATACGCACAATACTCACCACGTTGCATTCACCACCATATCCGAAAACAGTCCCTCTCCTTTTAGGTTGCTCCCGTGAGCTTCGTTCGCGACGACAGCACCAATGGCAAGCTTATCTGAAGAGACGAATAAAAGCTTTTGTAAGGTGACTGAGACAAAAGTATTTGTAAGGTGACTGAGCAAAATTTATGCTGTACTGTGCAGCTGGTAACGCGCAGGCATCTTTTGATTGGCAATGCAATTTAGGACAGATCAGCACAAGATAGTATCCCTACCATAAATGGGGGTGGCTAGCACAGAAGCGCTCATGTTGTTGGCTTGCATAATGTCCAGGACATCCCTGAAGTAAGCACATAACATGTTCTGGGTGGTAACAGCATGGTATGTGTATGCATGGTATGGGTGGTAGCAGCATGTTATGGGTGGAAGCAGCATGTTGCAGCTTGTGTAGTGAGGTGTTTATTTGTGTTGCAATGCAAGGTGGTGTTGCACTGCATGGTGGTGTTGCACTGCGTGGTGGTCACGGCTTATTACGATGTACTATGTGTGGCGCGTGAGGACCAGATATTATTATTATTACAATGTACTATGTGTGGCGCGTGAGGACCAAGACCCGGCTCACGTGAGCCCCCTATCCAGGTTGTTGTGTTAGCAAATTGAGCATCTGTAGCAAGTCCACGCTTTGCAGGCAATTAACCGCCAGGGGTGACTTCAAATTTATCTATTCAATGCCTGTCTGATTATAATTATCTATTTTTTATGCCTGTCTTGTTTGATTTATCTAATTAATACCTGTCTGGGTGATTTACACTTGAGCACTGCCATCTAAATCTACCTTCCCTATTTTTAATGGTAGACACTGATTGCCTATTGCTGGAGGAGCATGCTACACCTGGTTGACAACCAAAGCCAATTTCAAAGCCAATTTTAACAATTTCACACCTCGGCATCATCCCAGCTCCCACGTGAATGCGCTTGGTGTCTGCGTTGATAGAGAACACCTGTGTCGTAATTGTGAGGTAAACAGCAATTCGTCAGGATGTTGTTTTGGTTGCGTGGGGGTAACCTGCTTCTCAGTGTAGTTCAAAGATGAAAGGAGAAATACACTCATAATGATATACACATGTGCGTGTATGTGATTCAGGAAAAAGGAGCCGTTTACAACCTTGGGCTTAAAGCCTTTCATCGTCATTTTTGAAACTAAAGCCGATTCATTTAAATCAGGGGACTGCGTGCAGAAGCAGGCTTGTCTGTACTTCAAAAACCCAACTTTATTGATCAGAGCAAAGGCGCACTGATAAGATTGGATGGGACAAAACTTTCACTCAACAGACACACATTCGCTTGACTGCCAATCTAGCAGTACCTTTGTAAGGTTGGTGATGTACAATTGTACGCTCAATGTGTTGCCTGCTAGCTCGCTGCCGTTTGTGGACGGACAAGGCATAGTGTTGCTGCTGTGAAAGTCAGGCCTGTACAAGCAATAAGAAAGTGTGTCAATGCTGCTACATTGAAAATATCGCGTATGGTAAACAACAGGGAAACGCTGAAACTGTAATGGCACGTGGGTGCTTATCAGTGTTGTTTGGTTTGGGCAGCTACGGGCTTCATGAATGCTGATCAGTTTTTTGTTTGCCTGCTAGCAACTGCGTCGGTAGTAGCAATCATCCTCAAGCAACTCATGGCATCCATTGTTCTTTCAAATGTGTAGCAAGCCTAACAATCTGCGAGGGGTACTATAAACCTGCACGCAAGATGATATGATAGGACACTGCATGCAAGCACCTGGAGGTCGTACCTGCTCACACGCCCACGAGAATGCCTTTCTTCGACTCTTCCACGACATCTTTAACGACTGTGCTTACTTCCTGCAAGGAGGACGCAAAAGGGCCGTGCGTTCAATGCATGCGGCCCTCCTACGCTGCTTATGCAGATCTATGAGTAGTAGTGTCAGCATTAATATAATTGCATGTTTAGAATAGGGTGTATGCAGCTTTTTGTCAGCAGCTCTTAACGCGTCATGTCATCCCTTTAATCCTGACCTTCTAATATGATGTTGTCACAGCAAATGACCGAGCCCCGCCTTAACTACTGGCCACGCACTCGTTATTTATTTACAAGTATATATATGTAAACGTTTGATTGATTGTTGCAGATCACTGGGCGGGACTGCAGTCCAGACCTGCCTACTGCACATTCAGTGCCACTATAATAGGATTACTAATTATGGCTGAAGGTGATGAGCTTGTTGCTAGCGCACGCACCTCAGTGCTGTTTGCGGTATACAGGTATTGTGCAGAACAGCTCTGCACAACTCCTTCTCCAAAGTCCATGGTCAGGATATTTGTCTGCTCAGGTGTTTGCAGAGCTTGGCCGGGGGATGAGAGCGCAGCCAGCAGCAGCACAACGATGAGGAGAGGAGCTGATGTTACAAGCTTGCAAGCACGCCGCCGAGCAGCAGAGGCTGCAACCATGTTGTTCTCCTGCAGTTTTTGATTAAGCCTGTGTGCAAGAAAAAGGAAGGAGGGCGGAGGGAGCGAACGTGAAGGCAATTGCCTGCAGTCGAAGGTGCAGTCGAAGCTTCCCCAAAGTAGACAGGTTCGTTAAGCTGCTGGTCCTCGCTCGCTCTTCCTCCTAGCGATATCACTCACCAAAGGCGGTCTCCCGGACGGATCCAGTGTTCGGGAGATGTAATAGAATAATAGCGTCCGCGCATAGATGCCAACTTCAGGCCAGCTTCCCGCCGGCTGCCAACTTTCCCCTCCTCGCTGTAATAATTTAAAAATCATTATTTATATATTTCATCTTCTTGCGCAATGCAGCGCCTCAGCGCAACAACCAGGCTGACCCGCGGGGCAGATGAACACCCGACGCGTCCCCTTTGCTGCCCCTTCATTGGCAGGTGCGTACGTGTAACGGCCTTGTTGTTTGCACTGTCACGGCTTGCACGTGAGTGTGATAATGACGCAGCCAGGTCGAAGCCAGACTTATTTATCGATCGGAGCATCTCTGTGTTGGAGACTTTCAGAACCTCTGAGCTTGCATGACTAATATTTTACCTACGTCAAATGCTAGCACACACATCATGTCGAGAAGTAAGGTGGAATCGAACTCCGTCGTCCTCTACAGCTTTGAAGAGTTGCATGTTTTGGCACTACACGATTAATCTTAAGGTCAACTAGCATTGATCTGACCACCACTTCAAGGAGCTTATCACGTAACAGTAATATTGGGGGGTGCTGCGGTGATTTATGAGTGAGCCTGCGACCGTGTTATTAAAAATAGCTAGCCCACTTGATCTATCACAAAAATCCAAGGTCAAAGAGTCTATACATCACCGATAGAGTTTCTGCTGTGTGCAACAATATGTGTACTCTTTTGATGTCCATAAATCCATCTTTGACAGATACCTTCCTTTGCACTTTGACACTGCAGGAAAGTTGCAGCCTCCTCTGCTGCGCGTATCCCACAGTCCAGCAAATTTTTGTCGTCTGCAAGGCCCCTAGGCCTTGACTCGTCCAAAGCTCAAATGACCTCAAGCTTGCCAGAACTCTCATTTCAGGACGGCCCGGTGACCGGACGTCCTGGTGATTTCAGTGGCACAATTGTATCACAGCTGCTAAGTAATCCAGAGTCTAACAGTGGCAACCGCATTCAGAATTTCCTTGAGGAAAAGCACATATTCCTGACAGGCAGTACTGGATTCCTTGCCAAGGTGCGTGATCTTTGCAAGCAAGTATTAAGCAATAAAGCACACCATCAAGTTGGCCTGGAACTGCTAATCAATTTTTAAAACCTTGCTCGATATGATCTTGTGTAACGTATAATTTACTGATCGTCCAATTCTCCTGGGTAACCATTTTTGCCGCTACGCTACCTTTGGTATCGGAGTTCAAGGTCCTGAGTTCAAGTCCTCCAGCCCGCAAAAACATGCATTACACTTTGCCGCTCCAATTGGACTCCGTCTATATTAAAGCCACTATCATGTAAAAAAACGTACGGGTTAAGGGGGTTGTGATATGCTTACAAGGACGCAAGCACTTGAGGGGGGGGGCGCATGCAACATGCATAAGAAAAGTACAATTTATGTATTGCTAATTTTTCTGGTTAACCATATTGGCCGCCGCTACGCTACATCTTGGCATATCCTTTCAGCCACGATTGCTTGAGCAATGGCTGTTTATGCACTGACATTTATGTGATGGAAACCTTCTATTCCGTATTGTTTGGTAGGCAATGAATGAAAAACAGAGTGGAATATGGGATACTAGGGGCAACGAATATAACAAAAAGAGCGAGCCATGACTGCCTGCGGCTAAGAGTGAAAAACACGCTGAAAAACTTAGACATAGCCATCAAGGTTAGAACCTGTTAACATCTTCCTATCGGCTTTCACCTGGCTGAGCTTGTCTGGACAGATCTGTTGTCTAAATTTCTCACAGGTCTTGGTGGAAAAACTGCTGCGCGTGCAGCCTAATGTCGGTGGCCTGTATCTCCTCATCCGGCCTCGTGATGGGAAAAATGTGGAGCAGCGCCTGAAAGAGTTGCTGGAATCCAGCCTCTTTGAGGACCTGCGTCTCAACATGGAGCCCTGCGAATGGGATGTGTTGAAAAGCAAGATTCATGCGGTAGAGGGTAGCGACATGTCACGAGACAACAGGGGCATGGAGGTGGGAAACTGTTTATTTTGTAGTCTGTGCACTGCATATTTTTTTGACTTTCCCATTTAAGGGACTCTACTTCAATTTGCAGAGCATTCATTTGCACTCTGCTTTGTCTCCCCGTCCTCACTGCTACCTGAGTATTAAGAAACTTTACCTAGTTGCATGCAAAGTTTCATTTTGAATAGTTTAGCCGTTATTTCATAGATCAGCCAACCACTCTGCCTTTTCACCTCATATGCCTTCTATGTCCTACATACTTTCTCATTGTCTCAGGATGAAGTGTGCAAGCATCTGCAAGCCACGATCAATGTGGTGGTCAACTCAGCGGCAACCGTCAACTTTGACGAGTGCTACGACTATGCCTTGAATGTCAACACTCTCAGTGCCGAAGCAACTGCCAAGTTTGCAGCAGGATGTGAGCATCTAGAAAGCTTCATCCACGTGTCTACAGCCTACACAGGTAACATTTTTATGCAAGCAAAGGGACATGTATTTTTCTTCCATGTGTTACAGTAGGTACATGTGTTACAGTAGGTACATGTGTTACAGTAGGTACATGTGTTATAGTAGGTACATGTGTTACAGTAGGTACATGTGTTATAGTAGGTACATGTGTTACAGTAGGTACATGTGTCTGCTCCTGGTTAGCAAGATTGGACGTGCGTTTCAATCATAACATCCCTCAGTTGATTCCCAAGAAGGGAAGTGATTTTTGCCGTTGCCCCACCTTTTCATACACCAGGTGGCCACTTAACCCCGGAGGGAATGATTCCAGAAGAGCTGCACAGCACCCAGGTTGATATTGCTGCCGAGATGGCTCTGGCGCGTAGCACCAGAGCATCAGGGGCAGATGACAATAAAATGAGGCAATTGGGTGCCTCCCGTGCCCGTGAGCTAGGATTTCTGGATGTGTACACCCTCACAAAGGCCATGGGGGAGATGCTCGTGAGTCAGGTAGCATGTGAGGTAAG
>Ga0307966_1003743_pt1 | contig 11386 bp, 12 predicted proteins | sample OrgLakmetagen646_FD_203141 | JGI IMG/M metagenome (GOLD analysis project Ga0307966, IMG submission 203141) | Saline water microbial communities from Organic Lake, Antarctica - #646 | ecosystem: Environmental > Aquatic > Non-marine Saline and Alkaline > Saline | place: Antarctica: Organic Lake... | reverse complement strand
CACACACACACACACACACACACACACACACACACACACACACAAACACACACACACACACACACACACACAAACTCTAACACCAACACGCACGCACGCGCTCGCACACACACATATATACACCCACACTTACACGCACAAACACACACACATACACACACACACACGCGCACACACACACACACACGCACACACACACACACACACAAACACACACACACACATTTGTTGCTTAATATCAGCGACACAATTGCGGGGGTATGGCTGGATTTCCAGCGAGCAGGCGGTGGCGCAGCAAGTGTGGAAGAGACATCAAAGAAAGTGCGTACTGCAAAGCCAATTGATCGCCTAGGCACGGCCCTTTCTAAATCACACTGATGAAGCAAAGGCTCGCCATCTCAGCACTCTTGTCAAGCAATCAGTTTAGGACCTGCACCCCAATTAATCAATTTCAGATCCCACCCACAATATCAGGCCAAAAACCTCCGAAGCGGTCCAGGAGACCTTCCCATCAGCGACGAGGCTACAATCCCACCAGGTATTTTAAATAGCATCTGCAATTGAATGCCAGCACCAGCACAGAAAAGTAGGGGTTTTTGAAATATCACTGCCAGGTCTCATGATTGCTCCTAGGCGCCCTCGTTCAGGCTACAACCTAAATAGCTGCTCCTGCAGCTGCAATCAGTTACATGCGTGAGTGAGCACTACGTATTACAAGGGCATTGTAAGACCTTAAGGGCAATGTAAGACCTAAAGGACACGCAAAGTCAATCGCACACGGCACATGACGATAGCCGTGATCAAGGAAGGAGTGGGTAGCTTTGTATAAGGAAAGGAAATGCTAGATAGCCGTGTCAAGCACGATGAGTAGATGGGTTCTATATCGGGGTTGAACCAAACCATATATATATATATATATTTATGTCGTTTACACGGTATTTTAAGCAGGGGAATTATCTATGTACAATCATGTACAGTATGTGTGAACGGTTCTGACCACAACCCTATTCTAGGTGCTGCAGGCTGTCATAGGAGCTCCGTCCAAGGCCCTCCATATCAGCAGCTCGTCAAAGAGTTTAGAACTTCTGGGTTGAATCTAAAGGCAAAGAAATGGGTAGATTGTAGGCAACAAAATGGGCAAATCTAAAGGCAAAGAAATGGGTTATCAGGACACCGAGCTGGAAACAGAGATGCTTCCTAATTTGTGATTATGGATATAGTATATCCATATATACCTCCATGCATACCTACTGGTAAATCACCCTAGGTATCAGCCATAAGCGGAGATGCATATACCCTAGGTAAATCACCCGAGGACCAGGCACAAGCGGAGATGCTGGCATGGAACTTCCAAACTGTTGAGAGAATATGCAGAATATACCGGGCCAGTCCTCAGCCATGCTTTTCCCCCCTACATCAGGCCCCTCTGTTCTGTCTACAAATAGTACATTTTTGTAGCAAAGCCCTCACTGGGTAAAAGACCAGGAGGTTCAGGTGACGATGGTAATGGGATTTTAATTCTAATTCTATTACAAGTGCTAAAAGGTTCATTGGGCCAAAAAAAAAGCGGCTTGGAACAGTTCCAACTTTTTGAAAATGCTGATAAGCATGACAGCATCAAGAAGTAAAAATTGCCTCTAAAGTCCATGAATGGATGGAAGGATAGGCACGTGCTGCTTCTCTCAGTGCTCCTAAGGATGAGCAGCGGTACATTACTGAACTGAGTCAGATGTCACACACATGTCCATGAGCGCAAGGTCAAGTCAGAGGTCGTGAGGGGAAATTTGATCGCATGGTTTTGACCATGCCTGAAGCTTTTGATAGGAATGTATCGCGTTATGGAGTGTTGAGGACCGTTGCCACCTGGTGGTAGTAGAACCGGTGCCCCTGGTGGTGTCAAATCGGTACCCCGCCACCCTAGTTGCATGTTCACTGCATGTGGTGCGTGTGCTCTCCCGTTGAACTGTATTATTGCCGTTGCCGTTTCAGACCAAAGCAAGGTACCGCCACAGCAAGGTCTCCACTGGGCCGGGTAAGGAGGACAGGCTGCAAAAGTTGGAGGTGAGGTGCTGCTGCTGCCGCTGCTGTTTCAACTGGGGCTGATACTGCGCGGTCGTTTTTTTGTCATCATGGTCATGGGGCTATTGTTTACAGAGATGTTTTTTTCTTCCTGTTTCCCCTGTTTTGTCTGCAATGCAGAGGATGTAGACAAAGTCATGGATGCCAGCTGCTGTTAGACCTTGCACAGGATGTAGACAGACTCAAAGATGTCAGCTGTTGTTAGACCTGCAATGCAGAGGATGCAATAAACACACTACTAATATGCTTTGTCAGCAAGCCCCGGCTGATCATGGAACAACCCGCATCATAAGTACAGAGTCTACAGATAAATCCATCAGTCAAAACGTGCAACTGCTAGGCTGCGTATGTAAACCATGTAAGAACTGTGATAAATGTTGTTGTAGCACCTACAAAAAAAACCTGGAAAAGGAAAAAAGAAAAAAGGCATAACGCTGTTCGTGACATTGCAGCCAGGTGTTGCAGCACTGAATAAAACCAGTAAAAACAATTAAGCATCTGCATCATGAGTACACACTACATGCACACATGTAAGGAAATATCCACCATTGTCGTGAGCATCGAGCACGTGATCAACATCTGATCAAACTTCCACCACCGTTGTGAGCACCAAGCATGTACATGCACGAGTAAGTACATAAATGTCCACCACCATTGTGGGCACCAAGCGTACCAAGCATACACCTGCATGCACCCCACATGCACACATGCACATGCCCTCAACCCTGCAATTGGCTCAAAGCTGGTACTCGCAGATTGAGTCACGGCTTATGTTGCTATTAAAAAGGAAGGGACTGACATTATTGAAGCCGCTGCTTGCTGTGTGGGCATAGCAATAAAAGGACTCCATACACAATGTGGCCTCCAACATAGACTCCATACACAATGTGGCCTCCATACACAATGTGGCCTCCCTACACAATGTGGCCTCTAACATAGACTCCATACACAATGTGGCCTCCATACACAATGTGGCCTCCATACACAATGTGGCCTCTAACATAGCCTCCGTACACAATGTGGCCTCCAACATAGCTGCTGGATGTCAAGCCAAGTACACAGACACTCCCCTCCCTGCACGGGCAGGCAGGGCTTCATTATTTGTGCTTGCAGGACGTTGCACAAGAGCTTGTTCATGGGAAGGACTAGCACCTGCTGAAATGTGCAGAGAAAAAGGCTCCATTATTTGTGCTTGCAGGATGTCGCACAAGAGCTGTTTCCTGGTCAGGGCTTCCACCTGCTGAAACGTGCGGAGAGGAAGCGTGTAGTGGCGAGCTTGTGAGTTCAAATGTCCGCATTCGTTACTTACAGGCACTTGCAAACTGTAGTTGGTGGTATACTTATTAGGAGCACTCATTCACCAAGGTTGCAGCAGTCCCTGAAACAGGTATTGGAAACATTGCCCCGTGTATGAAATTAATCCATGCTTAAAGGTCCTGATATCAAGCTGCTATGTTTGTCCCCCCCCCCCCCCCTCCCCCGCGTATCATGGACGTGAATAACTTCAATGTGACTCCAAGAAAAAGGAAAACAGACGAAACAGGCAGGCAATGAAATTACTCCCCACGTATACAAAAAACAAGGGGCCACTCAGGTGGTAGCCTAAATTCCCCCAACTGCAAAAAGGATTAGAAGATGCTTCAAGATTGCATGAAAGTTGCAGGCTTGGCCTAACAAAATGGTACTCTTTCAAACTTGGAAAAGCTGCCACCAGTTGCTGATCTAAATGGCTTTGAGCAGCAAATCAATGGCATGTTGATCTTTAATAAAATGTCCAGAACGGGATTCACGTACAGCCTTCTAAAGTGCAGTGTGTTTGCCATCATTGGTAAAACTACCATTTATAAGCTACATAAGACACATCCATTCGCGTTTAAGATAAAAATAGCCTTGATGATGATCAGTTGCTGCGGGTTTGACGAGGAGAAATGTGCATTTCCAGTGAGGTACGTGGTTTGTTCAGACGCTCCGGCGCATCTCTTTCTCCTTTCTTTTGTTGTTGCTCGTTACCTATTGACCTTTAATAGTATCCCTGTCTGCACTCTCGTCTGATGTACGATTTGTAGAGTTGGCCAGAACCTTATATATACGGTGTATGTGCGGCATTTTTGGCAGGGAAATTATCAAATATACGGCAATATACTGTGTATATATACGGTTCTGGCCAACCCTTACGATTTGCCCAGGTACACCATGACAGATGCTGAACGCAAGGAGGCCAACGCAATAGCACAGATGCAAAACGAGAAGAAGGAGGAGCTGGCATGGGAGGTGTATGGAAAGAGCTATGATGAGCTGCCAAAAAACAACAGGATTACGGTTGGCTATTATATGTGAGTTCACCTGCCGCAGCTGTGTGGGTATGCGAGTATATTGTGTGCCTATGTGCGTGTATGTTTGGGTCAACTGGGAGAAAGTCTCCCAATAATCTGAGAAAATAAGATGGAGCTTTTCTTTTTATCTGTAATTTATTTTCAGGAGGCCACTAGGAGTTTTAACACAGCCAAGAAGTTTGATTACCAGTCTTTCACAGGCAGAAACAAGTTTATATTGATATTCATGTGCACGAACGCGAGAGGGGGCTTTAGGCAGAGACCAAGCCTGCAAACCTTTTGGTCCCCACAAAACGTCTCCCTCTTCTTTTACACAAAAGTTTTTTATGCTGCTTCGTACCTAAGTGGCTTTCTTAATTTAATTATTACGGGGAGGAGCGTGTTCTTTCTTTTCAAATTAGCAGAACAGTCGTACGTACGCATATGCGCACTTGTAGGTGGACACACAAATGATATGCAAATGCGCATGTCCAAACGTACATGTATAGACGCACTTGCACGTACAAACATGCAAATACCTGCAGGCAAAAGTATTGTGCAGAAAAAGAGGTCCCGTACTGGAGAGCAAGAGCAAATGGCTTGCCAAGGTCAACGAGTCTGAGAGAAACAAGTCAGAGGTAAGACGAGCTACAAAAAAGGAGGCTGCTGCTCTGGACTTGTGCTTTGCCGGACTGATTGCTGGTCTGCTGTTCTTCACTGGTGTCCTACCGGACTCAGCCGACTGTGCTCAAAATGGTGTTTGGTATCTTGTTGTTGTGGGTGGGTGGGTTTGTGGGTGTATATTTGTGTGTTCCTGTGATTTTGGTGTGGATGTATGTCGATAGCTCTACCTGCACACTGCATGTAACTCATAAGAGCAAGAACACCTGTATGATGCAGCCCGTGACAGTCCAAGCTGGGCACACTTTGCAAAGGAGGACGTGCTGCAGTATGTAGCACCTATATAGTTGTATCAATATATATAGTACCTTAGGACTGGTAGTACTGCAAGCAGACAGTTCATAATTTGGGCACCTGGCAATGTGTAATACGCAAATTATTTAAGATTATTTGGACCCTACAAAAATTGACTCTAGTCTTGGGTTAAAATCCCTGCTAAAGTGCTCTTTTTGCTATGCAACCAGAGTTTTTGCCTTTTTAATTGTGAGTGACCTAAGGATTTGAAACCTACCATGGATGAAGGTTTCAACAGAGCATGACACATAGAAATGCTTAGAAAATCGAAAAAACGTTAATGGATGGCCTTGTATAGCCCAAAAATACTCGCAAATAAATTATGCTCATCATTTGGGCGACTCGCAATGAGAAGGGGTCGTGATACTTTAGTAACCCTTTTCTTTATACACGGCTATGTGCACATTTTATATGTGATTTACATTATTGTGCATGCGTATCTGTGTAAATGTGAGTGTGTGTTGAGCACTTTAACGGGTTTTGGCTTGCCTGCCTGTATGCTTGCCAGGTGCTCCATCACTCTAACAGTAGGATGTACAAGTGACGGTTTGCACACAATCATACGCACACATACACACACACTCTCTCTCTCACACACACAACCTGGCATCCTGCATGTGTTTGTGTGTGTGCAACCCACTCACCCTTATAATTACTCGATACTTTGTTGTCCAGCCCATTGGATCACTGGGAGCCTCAAGGCGTGCAACAAACTGCTTTTGATGTGTCGAAGGATATGCAGAAGGAGGTGTTGTCCCAGAAGATCTATTCCAAAGGCTGGAGAACGCTGCAACGTCAAGAGAAGTATCTAATCTACATGAGACTGTAAGTCTGTTCTCTTACTCGGCTTCAAGCTGTAAAGTGGGTCTGAAAATGTGTGTGCGTGCGTGCATTTACAATTTGGGGCGCACTTTGATCATGTGCATGGTAGCCTAGGGCGTACACTGTGTGCATGTATGTGTGTGTGTGTATGTATGTGTGCGTGCGTGTGTGTGTACGTGTGTGTGTGTGTGGCGCGCACTGTGTGAAAACTTGAATTGTAAAGCATGCACGTCTCCTCGTCCTGCCAGTTACTTTGAAAGGTGGAGTCCAATTGCACTTGCACAAATGCCTGCTTTCAGAATTGCGTGTACGTTTCAACCCACACACATAATTGCAAAGCAAGTTGAGTTTGAGGGCAAGTTGAGGATCCCTGCATGAGATCCGTACAGACACATACACACAACACGCACACTACCTTACATGCTGCGTAGCAAACACATGCACGCCCCCGAGGAAGACTCGCCAGAAGCCTTGGAGACAGCAGGTAATGCTGTCTAAAGCCATAAGAAGGGCTTGCTGCCAATAAGTGCGTAAGGAATCGCTTGAGAGAGCAGGCAATCTCCTAGACCCATAAGAAAGGCTTGGAGAGAGTAGTCTAGCAACACTCTATGCGCGGCCAACAGGAAGGAGATGCATGTGTTGCAATGCTTAAAGTTTTAGATGCGTGTGCGAGCAAGTATATGGCGCCCTGGAGGGCTGAACCTGTCCAAAACGCATGGCTGACAACTTGCGCATCAAGTTCATGTACTCTCTTTGATTTTGATGGAGCTCTGGCTACTTAAAGTGCAAGTTGCTCCTAATGCTTCGCTGATCCTTGTCATACTCTTTTTTAGCGTTGTCTTTTGGGAGGACTAACGCCAATTTTCACGCGTAGTGGTGGAATGTGCAAGCACGCAAACACACCATGTAATTATGTAAACATGGGTGATGAAAAGGTATATTCTTCATCGCGATCGCCAAAGTGTGTTTCTTAAATGGAACAATGCAGGCAAGCTACTCCTTGCGCTGGAGACATACGGAAAACCTACTGAAGAGCTTACTCCTTGGGAATCGAAGTCTTTGGGACAGACCTGGTGGGTTCATTTGTTGGTGAAGTGTCGTCGTCCTCTCGAGTGCCTGTCTTTTTTGCCCGCTGTGGTCAAAGGGAGCTTACAGCTTACGATGCTTGGCCTGCCAAAAGCGGCTCTTCGAGTCTGAGACGTGCCTATACCTGTTCTTCTGCCGGGGATAATTTAGGTGTCAGCAATGCCAAACCTGGCATGCCTGTATCTGTCCTTCTGCCAGGGATAATTAAGGTGCCAGCAACGCCGTCTCTCCCTCTCTCTCTCTCTCTCTCTCTCTCTCTCTCTCTCTCTCTCTCTCTCTCTCTCAGTGTGTCCCTCCCAAGTTTCACAAGCAGAACGCACAGGTTTTCAACACATAGGTGTGAGCGTAGATAAACAATAAACGCACACAACTGTGCTTGCTTGTCATCCACAGGCGCTTCAATCACTCCGCAGCTGCACAACAGCGAAAAGCACAACAGCAGGCGCCTCCGGCAGAAGGACAACGTCCCATGAAAGTCAGGGGGAAGATGGCAGCGTACTTGGCGCTGCATCATGACCAAAGGGAGGAGTTGGCTGTGCAGCATTTTGCCAAGGCGTGGCAGGACTTGGTGAAGTCAGAAAAGGCCAGCGCCAATGGGAGGATGTGAGTGTTGTTTTGGCCAGCAGCAACAGATCACAACAGAAAGCAACACATGAAGCAACACACACAGGTTTCTGCCGCCTGTGCGCTGCCATGTCTGCCACGCTGCCATATGGATCAAGTCAGCTTTTCATAAGTCAGTTCAGTGCGATCTGAGTTACGTAAGCCTCCAGTCTGGCACTCCTTCTCGACCAAGTGTTATAGATCCCCAGGGGAAAAAATGATCACAAGGTTTGACAGTTGCACTTGAAAGCATGTCAGCACTCGCAACATTGACAATGTGAAAAAAGCACTCGCCACTCTTGGTCTACCATACCAGGCCCAAACAGGGGGACTTGGTGCACAACTTATAAACTGCACATCTGAGGTCATATATAGGCTTATATATACATACGCACACGTAACACCTGCTCACTTATGGTCACCTTTCCTATAATTTTAATCTTGTGCATTGTGTATTGCATCCCATATTCCATACACCACAAAGCAGATATGCCATTCACCATACAGTGAGTGCAGCTGCATTCAAAGTGCTTTGCTGTCCAGTACAGGAGATGCAGGAACTGACACAGCTATATCCTACGCATTAGACCCACCTGTCGCAAAAAGGTGTCACGTACACACATTTGTAGGGTCGGCCAGAATTATATATATACGGTGTGTGTACAGCTTTTTCTGCAGGGACTTCATCAAATATGCGGTCATATACGGCATGCATGTACAGTTCTGGCCGACTCTACACATATGCATTGCTCATAGAGCTGAAGGCTCTTGAGACCGTGCACGTTTATTTTCTGTGTGCTCTCCCGTAAAAACCCTCAACTTGCTATGCTTTATGTTTTGGGCTGCGACTCATATTGTTTTGGAACTAGGAATTTTAAGCATTGCGTGTCTTCCGCGCAAAAATGGAATGGACACGCATGCCAACACACACACATACACACACACACCCATACCACTATACACACACATACACACCCATACCACAACACACATACACACACTCACACACACACCGCACAAACACATATAAGGCAGTACACACACAGGCATGTACCTGCTGATGGCCGTCTGATGCAGGCAACATCAGTGGAAAGCACAGCAGCAGGAGCATCAGCAAAACAGGGAGTTACAGCAGCCGGAACAGCTTAATCAGCAAGATGCCCCACAGCTCAACGATGCAATGGATGGCGGGCTGTTTGCTTATACCGTGGAGGAAAGATTAGCCCTGCGGGAGAAGGAATCTCAGCAGCGTTTTGTCAAGCCCTGGAGGGAGCTCACACAGGTGGAGCGGAGGGCTGTGGATGCAGCCATGTGAGTTTGCGCTCAGCTTGTTTTAGAAAGGATGTGGTTTGGGGTGCCTTGGTACTTATGTGAGGGTGTGTCAGCAATGCTTGTATGACTCAGCATGTGAGTGTGCTTGTATGTGTGCATGTGAGTGAGCGTGTGCGTGTGTGTGCGTGCCTGTGTGCACATGCGTGTGCATGTGTGTGTGCGTGCCTGTGTGCACATGCGTGTGCATGTGTGTGTGCGTTTGTGTGTGTGTGTGTGTGTGTGTGTGTGCATGCGTGTTTGTGCACGTGTCTGCGCACATGTGTGTGCATGTGTGTGTGTGTGCGTGCGTGCATGTCTGTGAGTGCGCTCTCAAGAGGAAACATGCTCACAAATTTACAGCTGGTTTTAATTAGTTTCACACCGACAGCGTACAGAGGTATGGTTCTGGTCAGCTCTGATCATGAAAAGGCAGGGGTGGGTCATACGGCGTGGGTCATACGGCATTTGCCGAATTTTGTAGGTTGTGAAAATGCATTTTTGTTACATAAGGAACATGAGCCTGCGTTATCTCCACGTGCCGTACGTGTTGTTCTCTTCCACCAAAAACAGGGTAGGGAATTTAGATGGGGAGTAGAAGGGCTGCAGGCTTAGTCTGAAACCAGATCCTGACGAGAGTTGATCAAAGAATTGGTGCACAACCGATACCAGAAGCGACCTCATTTATTTTTGTACCAGAAACCAGAAGCAACCTCATTTATTTTTGCGCAGCTCTATCCTGCAGCTCTAGGAAAGGATGTTTCTTATCACGTATGGGTGTGTGGTGTGTACATGCATTTGCACATGTGAATGTGCATGCATGCCGGCTTACAAAGCCACATGCATCATGATGTATCAATTTGCTGTCGAAGCTTGCAAACGACATCATTGATGGTGCTGTACTCTACAAGGGTGCGACAAAAAAATTCACACGTGTCACTCATTCAGGACAATAGCGTTGCAATGCCCCCTCAACTTCATAAACACGGTTCACGCAAAACACACAAAGTATTCAGGCGTAATGCATGCCTTAAAAACGTGCACAGCACACACATGACCTCGTACAGTGTGCCTTTCTTGCTCATGATGTTGCAACGCACACTTGAGCACACGTACGTACACACTTGCATACATACACTGGTACGCATATTACATATTAGTAAGGTTGGCCAGAACCATGTATATACAGTGTGTACACGGTATTTTGGGCAGGGAAATCACCAAATATATGGTCAGATATATTACGGTGTATGTAGTACATATACGGCTCTGGCCAACTGTATGCACACATAAATGCACACACTCCCTCACCCACGCATGCAACATATACAGGTACTATCACAAGAAGACGCGGCAGAAGGAGCAACTGATGAAGGAAGCGGGGCTCGCTTTCTCCCCGTCTCAAATATCGTCACGATTGACAAGGGTGTATGGCAGGCAAATACGGTCCGAGGTGTTTGGCAACTCGCAAAACCAGGCCAACCAAAACCTCGTGAGGACCTGCTTGTAAGTGTGTTGATGGGTGGATACGCATGTGTGTCAAGTAAGCATGAGTTTGTGTGTGTGTGTGTGTGTGTGGTTTGACAGGTCGCTGAGCACGTGTGTGTGTGTGCGTGCACGTTGGGGATGCATGTTTTTGTGTCCCTGTGTTCTGTTTGAGTGAGTGCTTCCAAATTGTAGCCACAGCCCTATCAGCAGTGAGAAGCAGATGAGGGCACTCTCGTTTTGTAGTAAGCAGGCATTGAGATGCTGCTTGGACTTAGGCAGCAAATGAGGTTTGTTGGACTTAGGTAGCACATGAGGCTGGACTTAGGTAGCACGTGAGGTCGGAAGCTGGTGCATAGCAAAGGGAGGCCTAACAAGCCTGCCACTGAGTCTCTCTGCCTAAAAACTTCCTTACGTTTTGTGAGAGAGTAAGAAAATGAGGGGGTTAAGGCTTATTGGGCCGTCGAGCGTGCTTGTGCTGACCCTGTACATGCACAAGCATCAGCAGGTGGTTTAGGGATGTGTTTCACAACGCTCCCGCTACCAAGCTGCTGACACACACAGCACAAATACACACACTGCACACTGCATGCTCACATACACACACTCACTCACTCACACAAACACATATATGCACACTCAGGGTCCAAGCCTTTAACGAGAGAGCTGCGGCAGGAGACTTTCTTGAACTAATCACACGAGAACCAGACCAAAGC
>Ga0307966_1003735_pt1 | contig 11394 bp, 11 predicted proteins | sample OrgLakmetagen646_FD_203141 | JGI IMG/M metagenome (GOLD analysis project Ga0307966, IMG submission 203141) | Saline water microbial communities from Organic Lake, Antarctica - #646 | ecosystem: Environmental > Aquatic > Non-marine Saline and Alkaline > Saline | place: Antarctica: Organic Lake... | reverse complement strand
CGCCTTCCCGAGATCATCCAAGGGGTTGAGTTCCGCGACGGGCTCCGCCACGTTCAAGCCGCCGCCTGATCAGGCGTCACCAACTTCTGCGCATATCTCAAAGGCGAGTATTCCGAGACCCATCCAAATTTTTCTGGTGGTGGGGACGGCTCTATCCGAACGGGATATCGATGTGCCATGCTGGTGCTTTGGGGAACCAATACAGAGAGGGAGCGCTCTGTCAGAGCAAACTCACTTGAGTTGGGCAGGACGGGTTTGTAGCGTCTGGACATGACCAAACGTGATCCATTTCGCTATTTCGAGACGAGCCGGGAGATCATCCGCTTGGCGGTGATGTTGTACGTCCGGTTCCCGCTGTCGCTTCGCAATGTAGAGGACCTGCTCCACTAGCGCGGCATCGACGTCAGCCATGAGGCAGTGCGGTATTGGTAGCACCGGTTCGGTGCGATGTTCGCTGCCGAGATCAAGAAGCGCCGCATCGCTGGAACGAAATCCAGCCGCTGGCGCTGGCATCTGGACGAGATGTTCGTGAATATCAACGGCGAGCACCACTATCTGTGGCGGGCCGTTGATCACGAGGGCGAGGTTCTTGAGAGTTTCGTGACGAAAACGCGTGACAAGAAGGCCGCGTTGAAATTCTTAAAGAAAGCAATGCGCAAGCATGGTCGACCCGAGGTTATCGTGACGGACAAGCTGCGTTCCCATGGCGCGGCTCTGAAGGAGATCGGCGCGGTCGACCGTCAGAAAACGGGGCGGTGGAAGAACAATCGGGCGGAGATTTCGTACCTGCCGTTTGGACGACGGGAGCGGGCGATGCTTCGCTTCCGGCGGATGCGAAGTTTGCAGAAATCCGCCGCCGCCCACGCCTCCGTCTTCTACTTCTTCGATCAGGAACGCAGCCTCTCAAGCAGACAGAATTTTAAGCGAAACCGCACCGCTGCCGTCGCCGAGTGGCGCGGTCTCTGCGCGGGATAAGGAAATTCATCACTCTCCTCGCTGAGACCGGTTCGAATTGGTCTGACACCACCGAGCCTCTCAAGTCGGCAGAATTTCAAGACCAACTCCGCCGCTGCCCTGGCTGAGTGGCGCAATCTCGGCGCGGCATAAAGGGCAGCTTTACCTGCCTGGCTGAGACCAGTTCAGAATTCGTTTGAGAACATCATACAGATCCAGATTTCAGAAATCAATTATTGCGAATCGCAACTGACCTCGGGTATAGCTAATTACTATGGAGACCTCGGTGCATGATATGGACCCTAAGAAGTCGGCCAACGGCAGCCTAGTATCGCTTGATGTCGACGATCTGGATTGCCTCGATGACTTGCTCAGCTTCTATGTCCGGTCGGCCAACTATGCGCTGTCCGCCGATCTTGATGCGCAGCTGGGCGATCTGGAGGTCGCGCGCGGGACCGGCAAGATCACGACGCTTGTGCTGATCGACTCTCATCCCGGCATTCGCGCCTCGGCCATTGCCGAAGCCACGCTCCGCGATCGGCCAAGCATCAGCCGCATCATCACGCAACTGATCCGGCACGATCTGATTACCAAGCATGAAACACCGGGAGAACGGCGGGCTTTCGGCCTCCATATCACGCCGTCCGGGCATATGCTGGCGCAGAAGGTACGCGGTATCGTCCGCAAGCAGTCCGAGGACTTCTTTGCAGAGGTGCCGCAGCAGGATCGCGACGCGCTGCTGCGCATAACGCGTGACCTCTACCGAAGTATAAGGGAGCGACGAGCAACATGACACAGAAGGTTGCATTGGTGTCAGGGGCCAGCCGTGGAATCGGTTCGGCAGTGGCCGAGCGGTTGGCGGCGAACGGCTGGCGCCTATCTCTCGGCATGCGTGATCCCGACGATGCGGCTGGGCAGTTCGGCGATGCGCAAATCCAGCGCCACGACGCCATACAGCAGGACGAGAGCGCTTGGGTCGATGCCGCGCAGAAACGGTTTGGCCGCATCGATGCGATCGTCTGCTGCGCGGGCGTCATGGCGCCCGAGACGGTCGTTAGCGTCGATGATGAAACGCTGGACGCGATGTTCGAGGTCAACGTTAAATCGCCGCGCCGCCTGGTGCGCGTCGCCTGGCCCAACCTGCAGAAGGCGGGCGAAGGGCGTGTCGTCATTCTCGCCTCGCTGTCTGGTAAGCGGGTGAAATCGGCGGCCAGCGGCGCATATGCGATGACGAAACATGCCGCGGTAGCGCTGGCCCACGGCGTCCGGCAGGTCGGCTGGGATGACGGCATCCGAGCCACCGCCGTCTGCCCCGGTTTCGTCAACACCGACATGGCCCGCGCCATCACCGATTTCCCTTCCGAGGACATGACGCGTCCCGACGACGTGGCTCGCATAGTGCAGCTTGCTCTCGACCTACCAAACAGCGCGTCGATGGCCGAAATAGCGGTCAACTGCAGCCGCGAGGGGTCTTTCTAATGGCGGGCCCCACTCCCGTTCCCGTCCAAGGCGACACGGATCTACCGGCATCCGTGGATGTGGTCGTAATCGGTGGCGGCATCATCGGCTGCACCACGGCGCTGGAGCTGGCCGAGACGGGTCAGCGCGTCGCGATCTGCGAAAAGGGCGGCATCGCGCAGGAACAATCCAGCCGTAACTGGGGCTGGGTGCGCATCTCACGCCGCGATCCGCGCGAGGTGCCGCTAATGGCCGAGGCGATCCGCCTCTGGCGTGATTTGGACAAACGGACGGGTCGCGACACCGGCTATCGCCAGAGCGGTATCTGCTTTGTCTGCGAGGACGAAGCGACTTTTTCGAATTACGATCGCTGGAAGGACCATCTGGCACCCTATCAGATGCAGGCCCTCATGCTACGCCCCGCGGAGATACAGGAAATGTTCCCCGTCTCGAATCTGCAAGGCGTCGGCGCTCTCTACACCCCCGAGGATGGTCGCGCTGAGCCGCAAAAGGCCGCGCCCGCCATTGCCCAGGCGGCACGCGACAAGGGCGCGCATATCCTGACGAACTGCGCTGTGCGATGCGTCGAAACCGAAGGTGGCCGTGTCAGCGGCGTTGCGACCGAGCGAGGTCGGATCAAATGCACCTCAGTTGTCGTGGCTGGCGGCGCATGGTCGAACCTCTTTCTTGGCAACATGGGTATTGACCTGCCATCTCTGGGCGTCGTCAGCCACGTGTTGCGCACGGACCCCGTCGAGGGCGGCCCCGAAGAGGCGGTCTGGACCGGCGGTTATGCCATACGCAAGCGCGACGACGGTGGCTACACGATTTCGCGCGGATCAGGCAACACGGTCGAAATCGTGCCCAATTCGTTTCGCTACGCATTTCGATACCTGCGCGCGCTGAAAATGCAGCATCGCGATCTACATTTTCGTTTGTCGAGCCGCTTCCTGCACGAAGCGCGCCGCGCCAACTCATGGGGCCCGGAGGACGTGACCCCGTTCGAACGCGAGCGCGTCTTTGACCCCACCCCGTCGCCGCGCATGCTGAATTCGCTGATGTCGAGCGTCGGCGCGGCCTTCCCGGCGTTGAAAGGCGCGACCGTGGCGCAGGAATGGGCCGGCTGTATCGACGTCACGCCCGATGCGATCCCCGTCATATCGGCGGTGGAGGCGACGCCGGGCCTGCATATCGCCAGCGGATTTTCCGGCCATGGCTTTGGCATTGGGCCAGCGGCGGGCGGGCTGATGGCGGATATTGTGCTGGGCCGGACGCCACGCGTCGATCCGCATGAATTCCGGTTTTCGCGCTTTACCGATGGCAGCCGGGTCGCGCCCGAACTGGGGTATTAAACGGAAGAGACCACCAAGAGAAATAACCAATAAACAGCAACAAGGAGTGAAGACATGACTAATGACAATGGCACCCCGCGCGCCGGTATCAGCCGCCGCAGACTGCTCCAGAGCGGCGCCGCTGGGATAACGCTGATGATGTCGAGCGTCGCGGCCAGTAGGCTGGCGGCGCAGGAAACGTCCGGTCAGGTCATCATCGGCTTCTCACAGGAGCCCACGGTGATGCACCCGCACATGCCCCATATTGAAGTCGACGAAGGCATCCATTTCAACCTTTTCGATCCGCTCTTCACAGTCGATCCCGACGGCAATTTCCAGCCAGCCTTGGTCAGCGAAGTGCCGGCCGTAGAAAATGGCGGCATTTCCGAGGATGGTCTGAATTGGCGAGTCAAGCTGCGCGATGACGTTGTCTGGCACGATGGTGAGCCATTCACCGCCAAGGACGTAAAGTTCACCATTGAGCTGCAGCAAAACCCAGAGTTCAATGCCATGCGCCGCACCGGGCATGAGTTAGTCCGCAATATCCAGATCGTTAACGATCACGAATTGACGTGGGAAATGGAGTCGCCCTTCGCGCCTTATCCAGCGATCCTGTCCTGGACCTTCATGGTACCTGAACACATTCTCGGCAGCGCCGAGGATCCTAATCAGACGGATTTCCGCAACAATCCCGTAGGTACCGGCGCCTTCAAGTTCGGGGAGAGAGTGGCGGGCAACTATATCCTGCTAAACGCCAACCCCGATTATTTCGGTGAGGGACCCTATCTGGAAAAGGCGATTTGGCGTTATATCCCCGATATGACTGTACTTTACACCCAGTTCCGGACCGGTGATATCGATGTAATTGGCTTGCAGGGCATCCAGCCCGACCGCTTCGAACAGGCCAAGCAGATCGAAGGGCGCGAGGTGGTGGTCGCGCCGTCGGCCACGGTGGAATCAATTACCTTCAATATGGGCAAGCCGCAGTTCCAAGATCCAGAAGTGCGTCGCGCTTTGTCGCTCGCGCTCGACCGCAAGTCGATAGTCGAGGCAATCTACTATGGCATCCCCAAGCTAACCGAAAGCTTCCTGCCTCAAGAGTCCTTTTACTACAATCAAGACTTGCCAGTTGCAGAGTTCGACGTTGAAAAGGCCGCGGAAGTCCTGGATGCGGCAGGATGGGTGTCTGGCCCAGACGGTATCCGCGAAAAGGACGGCGTGCGACTGTCGTTCAAGAATTCGACCACGGCAGGCAACTCGGTACGCGAGCAGGCGCAGCAATTCTATCAGCAAACCCTTGCCTCGATTGGCGTCGAGATGGAAATCTCAAACCTTCCACCCGCCGTCATGTGGGGCGAGTACTGGCAGATGTCGGAGTTTGACACCGTCATGGTTGGCATCAATTTCCCCACTGGTCCAGATCCAGACGTGTCGAACTACTTGCATTCGTCGGGTATCAGCGCGCAGGGCGGTGCGGGTCAAAACACGTGGCAATACAAGAATGACACGGTCGACGAATTGCTGGAGAAGGGCGGCAGCCTCTTCGTGCCGGAAAAGCGCAAGGAGGTCTATGATGAGATCCAGAAGATCGTGCGCGAAGATCGCCCCTTCCTCCCGATTTTCCAATACGCCAACCTTCGCGGCCACAAGACTGGCCTCGAAGGGTTTCAACCCAACGTGAATGTGCGAATCGAGACGTGGAATGTCGCCGAATGGCGGTGGGCGTAACCTTACCTGACCTGCGGCCCGCCCCATCTGGGACGGGCCGCCCACCAAGAAAGGGGCGCGCATGTTGAGGTTCATCCTGCACCGACTCGGGCACAGCCTGCTGCTGCTCTTTCTGGTCTCGATCCTGGGTTTCACCATCCTGCATCTCGCCCCCGGGGGGCCGCTGTCGCAATATGCACTGTCGCCCGGCATGACACAGGCCGAACTGCACCAGATCGCGGAGCGGATGGGCCTGAACCGGCCGCTGCCGGTGCAATGGTTCGACTGGTTTACTGGACTGGTGATCGGCGACTGGGGCAACAGCTTCCGCGACGGGCGCGCGGTGCTCGACATCATTATGGGGCATCTCTTTGCCACCCTTCTACTGGTCATCAGCTCGACTGTGCTGTCGGTCGGCCTCGGCACGCTGGTTGGCGTGTTGGGCGCGACGCGGCGCTATTCGGCCTTCGACTACTTGGCCACAGTGGGTGCTATGATCGCATTGTCGATTCCAACCTTCTGGTTCGGCTTGGTGGCGATCTATGTTTTTTCGCTGAAGCTCGGCTGGCTGCCCTCGGGCAACATGTACATCATTGGAGATGAAAGCGTGCTGGACTACGCGCGCCATCTTATCATGCCCTCCTGCGTGCTGGCGCTGGTTCAGGTGGCGATATGGTCACGTTATATGCGCTCCTCCATGCTTGACGTGATCGATCAGGATTTCGTGCGCACCGCGCGGGCAAAGGGATTGACGCGGTCGCGTGTCCTCTACGGGCATATCCTGCGCAACGCTCTGATTCCCATGATCACGCTATTGGGGATCCAGCTTCCAACGCTCCTGTCGGGCGCTTTGGTCACGGAGACCGTCTTCACGTGGCCTGGCATCGGGCGGCTTTTTATCGATAGCCTTGGGTACAACGACTACCCGGTCATCATGGGAGTGCTGATGTTTACGGCGATTTTCGTTCTTCTGGGCAACCTGATCGCGGATATTATGGTGGCCAGTGTAGACCCGCGCGTGAGGTTGGAGTGATGGCAGATGTGGCAACTCTAGGCACCCCTCGCAAACGTGGACGCTGGACATCGTCACGCGCTGTCCGTCGGTTTGTGCGTCATCGTCTCGCGATAACCGGGTTGGTGATGATCATGGCCATCTCAGCGGTTTGTATCATCGGACCTTGGCTGCTGCCTCATGGGATGCTCGAAATCCATATAATTGACCGTTTCAGTCCGCCGGGCACTGATACCTATATACTGGGAACCGACGAGATGGGCCGTGATTTGGCCGCGCGGCTCTTCATGGCGGGGCGCGTGTCGCTGATGGTGGGGGTCGCGGCGATGGTGCTGTCGACGTTGATTGGCGCGGTCATTGGGCTGGTTGCAGGCTATTTCGGCAAGGTTACGGGCACGGTGCTGATGCGATTCACCGACTCTGTGCTGTGCTTTCCTCAAATCTTTCTTCTATTGACGCTCGCCGCCTTTCTAAAGCCGAGCGCGCTTATGATCACGCTCATCATCGCCGCAACCAGCTGGATGGAGATCGCGCGTATCGTCTCGGCCGAAATTCGATCTCTGCGCGAACGTGATTTTGTCACAGCCGCGCGGATCAGCGGCGCGTCGCACAGGTGGATCATGTTCCGCGAGCTGCTGCCCAACATAGTCGGGCCGATCATCGTCGCGGCCACGCTTACGGTGGCCCGCGCCATCTTGATTGAGGCCTATATCAGCTTTCTTGGCTACGGCATCCAGCCGCCTCTGCCCAGCTGGGGTAACATGCTTAACAATGCGCAGCAGTATCTGGACACGGCGCCTTGGCTGGCACTGGTGCCGGGCGTTGCGATCACTATGGCAGTGACCAGCTTCAACTTCATCGGTGACGGCTTGCGCGACGCGCTGGACGCGAGGAGCGACACGCCATGACAAAGCTGCTCACAGTCGAGGATCTTAGCATTGGCTTCCGCTCGGAAGGCAAGGACGTGACCGTCGTGCGCGGCGTTAACTTTGCGCTGGAGGCAGGTCAGGCGCTGGCGCTGGTAGGCGAGTCCGGATCAGGCAAATCCGTCACCAGCCTTGGCATAATGGGTCTTCTGCCGCCGCCGCCGCAATCGCGCACCGGAGGGCGGATAATTCTCCATGGCGATCAGGATACCGACCTGCTGACACTGTCGGAGTCACGCATGCGCCGCCTGCGCGGCGACCGTATCGCCATGATCTTTCAGGAGCCGCTGACATCGCTGAACCCGGTTCATACCGTTGGCGCCCAGATCGTCGAAGCGATCCGCAGTCACCGCCCCATGTCGCGCAAGGCTGCGCGCGCCCGCGCTGTAGAGCTGATCGAGCAGGTAGGCATCCCCGATGCCGCCGCGCGCCTCGGCACCTATCCACACGAGCTGTCGGGCGGTATGCGCCAGCGTATCATGATCGCCATTGCCTTGGCTCTGGAGCCTGACATCCTGATCGCGGACGAGCCGACGACGGCGCTCGACGTGACCGTTCAGGCACAGATCATCGACCTTCTGCGCCGCCTGCAACGTGACACCGGCATGGCGATGCTGTTCATCACCCATGATTTCGGTGTCGTCGCCGATGTAGCCGACCGCACCATCGTGATGTATGCTGGCGAAATGGTCGAGGAGGGCAGGACCGAAGCCGTCCTCAGCCAACCCCTGATGCCCTACACCAGAGGTTTGATGAGCGCGGTGCCCAAGCTGGAGACGGCCGGGCTCAAACAGGGCGACCTCCAGACAATCGACGGCTTTGTTCCAGATCCGGCGAACCTACCGCCAGGCTGCTCGTTCAACCCGCGCTGCCGCCATGTGCGCAAGGGGGTTTGCGACGTGCCGCCCGTGCCCCTGGAGGATGCGGGCGCCGGGCACATGGTGCGCTGCAAGCGCTGGCAGGATCTGGCGGAGGTCGAGACATGAGCGACGAGTCTCCCCTCATCCAGACCACTGATCTCAAGCAGCACTTCCCGCTACGCACTGGCCTGCTAGGTCGCGCCAGCCTGTCGGTCAAGGCGATCGACGGCGTCACCATCGACATACCGCGCCGCTCGGTTCTGGGCCTCGTCGGCGAAAGCGGGTCGGGCAAATCCACCTTCGGTCGTGCCGTTATGGGGCTGGAACGACTTACCTCGGGCACTATCAAGTTCGATGGCATCGATATGGCGGAGGCCACTAAGGAGCAGATGAAAGCGCTGCGCCGCCGCATGCAGATGGTATTTCAGGACCCGTTCAGTAGCCTCAACCCCCGGATGAGCGTGAACGAGACGCTAGGTGTGCCGCTGCGCTTTCACGAAAAGGGGCTGAGCCGAGTAGAGCGCCGCGACCGCGCCGCCGAGATGCTGGAGCGTGTCGGCCTGCCTGCGGGCTACGTCGACCGCTTTCCCCATGAGTTCTCGGGTGGACAACGTCAGCGCATCGGCATCGCCCGGGCGCTGATGGTGCATCCCGAATTCATCATGGCGGACGAGGTCGTCTCGGCCCTCGACGTGTCGGTGCAGGCGCAGGTGCTGAACCTTTTTGCGCGCCTGCAGCGCGACATGCAACTGACCATGCTCTTTATCACCCATGATCTCGCCGTGGTGGGTCACGTGTCGGACTATGTCGCCGTCATGTACCTGGGCCGCATCGTCGAACTGGCCCCGAGCCGCGATCTGTTTGTTTCGCCGCAGCACCCTTATACGGAGGCGCTGCTTTCGGCCGTGCCCACGCCCGAGACACGTGATCGCGCGAAGCGGATCGTGCTGAAGGGCGACATCCCCAGCGCGGTCAATCCACCCTCGGGCTGCCCGTTCCGCACTCGCTGTCCTTATGCACTGGATGCATGCGCAGGAGATGTGCCAGAGTTTCGCGAGGTCGCATCGGGGCACCGCGCGGCCTGTATCCGGAATGATCTGACGCTCGCCTCGGCCATGCAGCAGACGATGCCGGCGGAGTAAAAGTCATTTCCCGCTTTTCTCCTATTTCCGATGTTCTCTGGCCGCGCACGGCGCCGCCAGCGAATGCGTGGCCCTCGCTGACGGGCGATGCCGATGCCGAGATCTGTATCGTCGGAGCCGGGTTCTGCGGGTTGCACACGGCGCTGACCCTGTCGAAACAGGGCCACTCGGTCATTGTGCTAGAGGCCGAGGAAGTCGGCTTTGGCGGCTCGGGCCGCAACGCGGGCCATTGCACGCCGACCTTTCACCACCATAGTCTTAGCGGCGTGACCGACATGCTGGGGGCGCGGCGTGGCGAGGCGCTGATCCAGCTTCAGCTGAATGCGTCGGACCGGATCGGCGAGATCGTTCGCGACTATCAGATCGACTGCGAATGGGAGCAGAACGGTTATGTCATGTGCGCCTCTACCCGCGACAGGATGGCCGCGATGCGCGCCAAGCGCGACGACTACAACAACGCGGGACAGGTCACACATATTGCCGATACCGATGAGGTCATGCAACTGACCGGCATGCACGGCCAATTTGGCGGCTGGGTGCATCCCGGCGGCGCGCATCTGAACCCGATGGGCCTGTCGCGGGGTCTTGCCCGCGCGGCGGAGGGGCATGGTGCGAGTCTTCATACCCGCAGCCCGGTTACCGGTGCCGCGCGGGATGGGTCCAAGTGGCGAGTGACGACCTCAGGCGGCGTGATAACGGCGGACAAACTGATCTTTGCCACCGGTGCTTATACCCGAGGCGGCTGGCCGGGTGTGGAGCGCACATACCGCATCATGCGCGTCATGGTTGGTGCGACGCGGCCAATGCCGGACGCTGCCGATGTGCTACCGCAAAACGTTACCGCCCATGACGGGCGTGGAAATATCCTGGTCTACAAACGCGACGCCTACGGACGCATTGTAGCTTCGATGTTCCCGCGCCTGATGGGCGGACGCGTCAGGATGCTGCGCCTTCTTGAAAGCCGCCTGCGCTACCACCACCCCAGCCTACCCGAGCGGCTGCACTGGGAATGCCTCTGGACCGGCGAGTTGGACATGCAACGCAACACCATCCCGCGCCTCTATCGTCTAGGCGATGGGGCGGTAGCCGTCACCGGCCTGTCGGGCCGCGGCGTGCCGACGGGCTGGACGGTAGGGCAGGTGTTGAGTGACTGGGCAAATGATGCGCCCGAGGCCGATCTGGCCTTGCCGATAGAACCACTGGAGACGGCGCCGGCCTATATGGCCATCGCACCTCAACTGGCTTTGCGCGCCTACGAACTGCGCGATCGCTTGGCCGAGTGGCGCGACGGCCAGACCGCCCGGCCCTGGTAGTCGCGACGGCTATGTCAGAGCAAACTTGTTTGAGGCGGGCAGGTCGGATTTTGTATCCTTTGGACATGACCAAACGTGATCCATTTCGCTATTTTAAAACGAACCGTGAAATTATCCGCCTGGCAGTGATGTTGTACGTTCGGTTCCCGCTGTCGCTCACTTACGTCGAGGGGCTGTTGTACGAGCGGGGCGTGGACATCAGCCACACAACGGTTCGTTACTGGTGGCACCGGTTCGGTCCGATGTTTGCTGCCGAGGTTCAAAAGCACTGCATCGCTGGAATGAAATCCAGCCGCTGGCGCTGGCATCTGGATGAGATGTTCGTGAAGATCAACGGCGAGCGGCATTATTTCTGGCGGGGCGTAGACAAAGGGGTGAGGTGTGGATGCAGGTACTCAAGTTCGATCCCAGTCGCTTTTACTCCGGGTGGGATTCAAAATTGCAGGCCGCGCTAATGAATTCAAACGGTTAAGGGGTGGAGAACGTTGGAGCCCGGTCCTGTCCGCTCCGCCACTTGCCCTTGAAAAAGCGTTCTCCCGATCCGGCTGCGGCCAGATTTTTCGGTTATATTGAAGGGTTATGCGGGAGGAGCTGAGCACTGGGCCTGCCGCCAAAGGGCCCGGGAACGGTCTCTCAGGGCCGATATTCTCCGGACCTGATGACTGCGCCGATTTGGTGAATAGATTGCAAC